>Ga0208199_1000646_pt1 | contig 13612 bp, 7 predicted proteins | sample Sb_taG_FD_187705 | JGI IMG/M metagenome (GOLD analysis project Ga0208199, IMG submission 187705) | Peat soil microbial communities from Weissenstadt, Germany - Sb_50d_1_NS metaG (SPAdes) (version 2) | ecosystem: Environmental > Terrestrial > Soil > Wetlands > Peat | place: Germany: Weissenstadt... | reverse complement strand
GCCCGTCTACACGCCGGCCGGCACGGAGTGAGCCTCGCGCAGCCGAGCCACCGCGGCGCGGACGGCGTCGCGCGCGTCCTTGGGCTCGAGCACCGCGGCATCGCCCGCTTCCCTGAGGATCTCCCGCACGAGCCAATCGCGGCCGGCGAAGCTCAGCTCCACAACGACCGCGCCGTCCGAGCGCTCCTCCACGACCCGCCGGGCCTCGCGCGCCCAGCGCGCGCGCTCGGGAGAGACCCACACGCGCGCCGTGCGCGAAGCCTCCACCTCGCCGGTGCGCAACCAGCCGCCGACCTCCGCCGCCGGGTCGACCTCCGGCCGGGGCTCGAACGTCTCATCTGTGACCGTCACGCGCTTGATCCGATCGAGGCGAAAGTGGCGCATGCCGTCGCGCTCGGGGTCGAACGACGCCACATACCAGCCCTCGCGGCCGTTCGTCAGCGCGTAGGGCTCGACCCGGCGCTCTACGATCTCGTCCTCGTTCTCCTTGTAGTACTCCAGCTCGATGATCAGCCGCTCGACGATCGCGGTGGAGACCACCCGTGCCACCTCGGAGTCATCGCCCCCCGCGTGGGCGACCTGCAGTCCCTGCTCCATCGGGTCCTCGCCGAGCGCCGCGACGATCTTCTCACGGGCAGAGGTGAGCGAGCCCTCGGGGATGTGCTCGCCGATCAGGTCAATCGCCGCCACCAGCGCCTTGCCCTCGACCGGCAGGAGGCGGGCGGGCCGGTCGAAGTTGTCGCTGTAGGGCTCCGGGTCGACCTCGATCTCACCCTCCTCCTCATTGATCTCCGCGTACAGCACGTAGGAGCCGCCGCCGAAGTTGACGACGTTCAACACATTCAGGTCCTCGCGCAGCTCCTCATCTGAGAGCTGCAACCGCTCGCAGATCTCCTCCATGTTCACCCGCTCCCCCACGCGGCCGGCCTGGATCAGGATGCTCGCGAGCGTCACCAGTCGCGCAAAGCGCTCGGGCCGGATCGCGGCCTCGTCGCGGCGTGCGGATCCCTCGTGATCGCCACCCTCCGCCGCTGCCCCCCTGCGCCCGCCGCGCGCACGCGCTCCCGATACGCGCTGGGCACCCCCGGTCGAGGCCCTGCTCACCACTTCATCGGCTCCGGGGAGCGTCTCGCCGTGGCGCTCGGAGAGCAGCTCCAGCCGCCGCTCCAGCTCGCCGACCAGCTCCTCGGGACCCCGTAGGCGAGCGTGCGCGCCGAGTCCGAGCACCCAGGAGATGAGGCCGCGTGGATTTGAGTAGCCGGTGCGAAAGAGCCTGTCGTCACCCAAGCTGTCGATCTCGCCGTAACGGCCGAAGTGACGCTCGAGCAGCCACGCGATCCGCTCGGAGACGACGATCTCCGCCACGCCCTGCTCGTCGCCGAGCTGCCAGTCGGCGCGGTTGGCGTAGGCGCGCGGATCGAAATCCGCTGGCCGGCGGAAGTCGTGCTCGGCCTTGGTCGCGTAGGACACCTTGCCGCGGATGCGCGACAGGCGAAACACGCGGATCGCCTCGCGCTCGTGCGCGTAGCCGAGCAGGTAGAACTGGCCACCCTGGAACAGCAGGTGGTAGGGATCGACGCGACGGGAGCCCACCTCGTCGCGCTCCATCGTGTAGTAATCAAACACGATCGTCTTGTTGCGGAAGATCGCCGTCTCGACCTTCGCCAGGCGCGCCGAGAGCTCATGCCCACCGGCCGAGGCGGTGATGCCGAGCGCGACCGAACGCTGCTCGGGAGCCCGCAACGGGCTGGGCCGCCCCCAGGTGATCTGCTGCAGTGCCAGCCGCAGCGGCTCGGCGTAGGCGAATTCGCCGTCCAGCAGGCTCAGCGCGGTCTGCAGCGCAGCGAGCTCCTTGTCGGTGAACGCGATCGCGGGCAGATGGAAGTTCTCCGGCCGCAGCGAGTAATTCTCCTGCTCAGCCGCCCCGTCGGCCGGTCGCTCGACGGTCAGCTGGATGCGCAGCGACTCGAGCTCCGAGCGATCGGCGTAGAAGCGCCGCGCGAAGGCGTCCTCGTTCATGCCGCTGTAGCCCTCCACGTCGCGCCGGATCTCCAACGCCGTGACTGGCCGGCGCTCGGCCATCAGGTAGGAAATCAGCGACAGCTGGCGGATCAGCTTCTCGGTGTCCTTTGCCATCGGTCAAGAACCATAGAACTCGATGGGGAGACGACTGTGGCACGAGCGGTCCGAACGTACGCTATTTGCGAACTTTCAGAACTTCAGGCTCACGCCGCGAACCCTCAGGCCGCTTCGCGCACGGGCACCGGCGGCTTGCCGATCTCCTCGCCATCGCTCCGCTCCGCGCCGCCTCGCTCGGCGAAGAACGCGCCGCCGCCGATCACGCGGTCGAAATTCGACCAGCGCTTGCCGGGGGCAAGCTCTTTCTCGAGGCGATCGAAGCTGCCCAGGCGCCCGCCGAGGTTGTCGATCATGTGCACCAACGTCGCCTCCCGCGTGCACGGCACAACCGGGCTGCCGTGCTCCAGGGCGCCATGGTGAGAGAGGATGATGTGACCCACCGCCTGCGCCAGCTCGGCGGGGAAGCCCTCGATGTCCTCGATCGTGCGACGGATGCGGTAGTAGCCCAGCGCGATCTCGCCGTGCAGCTTGCCCACATCGGTGAGGTCGATGATCCGGTCCTGCCGGGCGGGCGGGGCCTGATCGGTGTAGGCCTCGAGCTTGCCGATGTCGTGCAGCAGCGCCCCGGTGACCGCGACATCGCGGTCGATGCCCGGGAAAGTCGCTGAGATCGCGCTGACCGCTTGGGCTACCCCGAGACAGTGCTCCAAGAGGCCGTGGCGGTAAGCCTGGTGGTAGTACTTGGCCGCGGGAGCGACACGGTAGCCGGCCCACAGCTCTGAGTCCTCGCCGAACACGCACTCCAGCAGGATGCGCAGGTGCGGCTCCTGAATCGTGTCCAGCAGCTCGCGTACCTCGCCTTCCATCTGCTCGACCGAGCGCACCGGGCCATCGAGCAGGTCCTCCAGCGAGAAGCTTCCGGGCGCGGCTGCCTCCAAGCCATACAAGTTGATCTGCGGGCCGAAGCGCGGGTGGATGGTGTAACGGCCCCGCACGTGCACCGGCTCGCCGGCGTACGCCAGGTCCTCCACCTCCACCAGCTCTTCCCACACCATGCAGACGACCGCGCCGGTGCGGTCGCCCAGCTGCAGGCGCAGGTAGTCGCCGCCATCGCGCCGCTGACGGCGCTCGGTCTCGTGGACCAGCAGTACCTGGTCGATCTCTATGCCGTCGGTGAACTCGTTTACGAACATCATCATCTGAAGGTAGACATGACTGCGGACGGCATTCGCGGCCGGAGGGTATCGGCGGCCATCGCGCCCGGATCCCGCTCCCGGGTGCTCCTACGGAGCAACCCGATCTTGATCCTCTCGAAAAATCTAGGACGGCGCTGGGCAAGCTAGGCCAGGACGCAGTGAGCACCGGTGACGGGCTTCGGAGGCATGTGGATGATCAAGGACGCCGCATAGCGCCGCCCAGCGTCCGTCCTACGGCTCCAGGCGATTCGGGCCGCGATAGAGGAACGTCACCTCGCGCACGTTGTCCTGGTTGAGGAGCTGCATCAGCAGACGGGTGAGCCCAAAACCGAGGCCGCCGTGAGGCGGAGCGCCGTAGCGGAAGAAGTCGAGGTAGTACTGGATCGGGGCCGTCTCGACGCCCTTGTCGGCCGCCTGGGCCAGTAGCTGCTCGTAGCGGTGCTCGCGCTGGGCACCCGTGGTCAGCTCGATCCCGCGCCACAGCAAGTCGAAGCTCTTGGTCACACTCGGACGATCCTCGAAGCGCATGTGGTAGAAGGGCCGCACCGAGGTCGGGTACTCAGTCACGAACGCGAACTCGTGGCCGTGCTGCTCCTTGATCAGTGCGCTCAGCGCGCGCTCGCTCGGGGGATCGAGGTCGTGGTTGGGACCGGGAACCGAGTCGTGGCCGTGCTCGCGCAGCAACTCCTTGGCCTGCTCCAGCGTCACACGCGGGAAGGGGAGCGCCGGCACGATCACCTCGGTGGCGAACGTTGCCTCGATCGTCTCGCCATGCGCGTTCTTGACGGCGCCAAGCACGTGTGCGAGCCATGCCTCCTCGAAGGCCATCACGTCCTCGTGGGACTCGATCCAGGAGAGCTCGACGTCGACGCTCGTGAACTCCGTGTCGTGGCGTGAGGTGAACGACGGGTTCGCGCGGAACACGGGCCCAATCTCGAACACCTTGCCGAAGCCCGCGGCCATCGCCATCTGCTTGTAGAACTGCGGCGACTGCGCGAGGTAGGCCTGCCCCTCGAAGTACTCGACCTTGAACAGCTCGGCGCCGGACTCGCTGGCGGAGCCCATCAGCTTGGGGGTGTGGATCTCGATGAAGTCCTCGCTGCGCCAGTAGTCGCGCATCGCGTGCTCGACCGTGGTCTGCACCTCGAAGATCAGCCGGCGGTCGGGCCGGCGCAGGTCGAGGTAGCGCCAGTCGATCCGCTTGTCGAGGGCGGAGTCGGGCGCGATCGGCACCTCGGGCTCGGCCGGAGAGTCGACCTCGATGCTCTCCAGCTGCAGCTCGACGCCACCGAGCTTGACCCGCTCGTCGGCGACCACAGTCCCCGTCAGCGTCACCGCGGACTCGACGCTCAGGCTCGTGATCTGCTCGTTGAGCTCCGTGGGTGGGTCATCCTTGCCGAGCACCGCCTGCGCCAGTCCCGATTCGTCGCGCACGACCACGAACTGCACGCGCTTCTGGTCGCGCACCACGTGCACCCAGCCGCGGATCGTGACCTGCTCGCCGACGTGCGCGGGCAGCTCGGATATGAGGGTGCGAGTCATGGCGGGGACCCTATCTAGCCGGACGATCCCGATGTCTCCTCGGCCAACTCAACTTCTACAGCGAACTCCTCGGCCTCGACCGTCTCGATGCGCTCGATCGTCCCCGCCTCGAGCAGGTCACCTTCCCCCAGCTCCAGCGCGCTCAGCCGCTCCGCCGTGTCGTGCACGACCACGCGGCTGACCGGCGCGCGCATCTTCACCTGCGCCTCGGACTTCGCCTTGCGCACCTCTTTGAGCACATCCGCGGTCACATCGAGTGCCACGTCTTCGCGGTCGTGCTCCGGCTGCTCGCCGACCTCGGCCAGCAGCTCTGCCGCATCCGGCCAGGGCGCGCGATGCACCGACCCCTGCTGCCACCACGACCACACCTCCTCACAGACGAACGGCAGGAACGGGGCGAGCAGACGCTGGAACACCGACAGCGAAATGCGCAGCGCGCGGCTTACCGACGCGCTCACGTCCGGGTCCGGATCGTAGCGACGCCCCTTGACGAGCTCGAGGTAGAAGTCGCAGTACCACCAGAAGAACTCCTCCGTGCGCTCGAGCGCTCGCGTGTAGTCGTACTCGTCAAAGCTGCTCGTCGCATCTCTCACGACCGCCGTCAGCCGCGCGATCATCGCGCGGTCGAGCGGGTGCGTGAGCGTCTCGCCCTGCGGGGGGAGATCGGCGAGCGCGAACTTCGACGCGTTCAAGAGCTTCACCGCGAGCCTGCGGCCGACCTTCATCTGCTGGGCGTCGAACGCGGTGTCCGTGCCCGGGCGCCCGTTCGCCGCCCAGTAGCGCGCGGCGTCGGCGCCGTGCTCCTCGAGCAGGTGCATCGGCGTGACCACGTTGCCCTTCGACTTCGACATCTTCTTGCGATCGGGGTCGAGCACCCAGCCGGAGATCGCTGCGTTCCGCCACGGCAGCGCGTCGTGGTCGAGGTGGGAGCGCAGGATCGTCGTGAACAGCCACGTCCTGATGATGTCGTGGGCCTGCGGGCGCAGGTCCATCGGGAAGACCTTCTCGAAGACCGCATCGTCCTCGGGTGGGCGGGCTCCGCATCCGGCGATCTGCGGCGTCAGCGACGAGGTCGCCCACGTGTCCATCACGTCCGGGTCGCCGACGAACCCGTTTGGCTGCCCGCGCTGTTCGGGCTCGTATCCCTCGGGCACGTCGGTCGAGGGGTCGACCGGGAGCTGGTCCTCGCGCGCGGGAATCGGTTCCTCGTAGAGGGCGGCGCCTGACGCGTCGAGCGGATACCAGATGGGGAACGGCACGCCGAAGAAGCGCTGGCGGCTGATGCACCAGTCGCCGGTCAGCCCGTTCACCCAGTCCTCATAGCGCGCGCGCATGTATGGCGGATGCCACTGGAGCTCGCGCCCGCGCGCGATCAGCTCCTCGCGGTGGTCGACCGTGCGGATGAACCACTGGCGGCTGGTGACGATCTCAATGGGTCGCTCGCCCTTCTCGAAGAACTTCACCGCGCGCGTCACCGGGGTGGGCTCGCCGACGAGGTCGCCCGACTCTGAAAGCAGCTCGACCATCCGTTTGCGCGCCTGGTTGATCGTCTTGCCCTGGAGCTCGCCGTATCGCGCGCGCGCGTGTCTGACGTCTTGTGACTCCCACCCGGGAGTCCCCCAGGGGACGTCTGTGAGCCGCCCGTCGGCGCCCAGCACCGAGCGAACGGGGAGACTGAGCTCGCGCCACCAGACAACGTCCGTCAAATCGCCGAACGTGCACACCATCACAAGCCCTGTGCCCTTGTCGGGGTCGACGAGCGGATGGGTGAGCACCGGCACGCGCGTGGCGAACAGCGGCGTCAGCACATCCTTGCCGACGAGCCGGCTCTGGCGGGCGTCGTCGGGGTGTGCGAGCAGCGCGACGCAGGCCGGGATCAGCTCTGGGCGCGTGGTCTCGATCAGGGCGTCTGCGGCTGACGGGTCTCCTCCACCTGCGCCACCGTCAGGCCCGTCGTCACCGTCGGCGATGTGAAAGCGCACGCGGTGCATCGCCCCCGTGCGCTCGCGGTCCTCGAGCTCAGCCTGGGCAACGGCGGTCTGGAAGTCGACGTCCCAGAGCGTAGGCGCCTGGAGCTGGTAGGCCCCGTCGCGGGCGAGCAGAGCGAGGAACGAGCGCTGAGAGATGCGCTGGGCGAGCGCGCCGATCGTGGTGTAGGTCATCGACCAGTCGACCGACAGGCCGAGCATGCGCCACAGCGCCTCGAACGCCTGCTCGTCGGTCTCGGTCAGACGTAGGCAGAGCTCGACGAAGTTGGGGCGCGAGATTGAGATCGGTTCCTTCTCCGACGGCTCCTCAGGCGCGGTGAAGTTCGGGTCGTAGGGGATCGACGGATCGCAGCGCACGCCGAAGTGGTTCTGCACGCGGCGCTCGGTCGGGAGGCCGTTGTCGTCCCAGCCCATCGGGTAGAAGACCTCGCGGCCGCGCATGCGCTGGTAGCGCGCGATCAGATCAGTGTGGGTGAAGGAGAAGACGTGGCCCACGTGCAGCGAGCCGCTCACGGTCGGCGGGGGCGTGTCGATCGCGAACACCCGCTCGCGCGGAGCTGAGGCATCGAAGTGATAGGTGCCCTCACGCTCCCAGACGGCACTCCACTTGGCCTCCAGGCCGTCGAGCGTCGGGCGCTCGGGGACGGTCGCGCCGGTGTTGGTCTCGGGTTGCTGCGACGGTGGCGGCAAGCCGTGGATCGTATCCGCCCGGGAGCGCCGCCCAGGCGGTCGCTACAGATCAGGCGCTCAGGGCGATTGGCGCAGCGGCATCCCCGGGAGCGGCGGACCGCTCTTCTCGCGCCGCGTGGTGCGTGGGACAGTAGACGCCGCGGATCCGCCCGTCGTCGAGGCCGTAGGCGAGCCACATCTCGCCGCGCCAGGCGAATTGGAAGAACCCGCCGTTCCTCTGCCCTTGCTCCAGCTGATGACGCCAGGCAGCGACAACCACCGCGGCCGGGATGCGCGACTCACAGGAGCAGCCGTCGGCGAGATACCCGCTCGAGACGCACCGCAGCGGCTCGTCCACGGTAGCTTGGACGACCCTCAAATCTACGCGCAAGCCATCCGTGTCGAGCCCAGCTTCGCCCGCCCCAAACGGGACACGATTTGCGGTCCTACCTGCCCTTGTCGTGCACTCCATGTCGTTCTTTTCGGACGACAAGGGCAGGTAGGTCAACTCTTACGAATAACTGGACGTTTGTCCTACGCGCGCGGCAGGTGGCCGCCCTGGAGCCAGCATCGGCGCTGAGCCACCGCCGGTGGCTATCGCTCCGCGTGCGAATCCGAACACGCCGCCACCCCGCCCCGCAAATGGCGGGACGGGGTGGTGCAAGGCGCCTGGCCCAGCGGCGCTCAGCGTCGGCTACGGCGTGTGCTTGCCCAGTGCATGGTGGACGAACGCGAGGCTCGCCACATGCGCCTGTACGTGCAGCACACCGGACCCCGCGCCGGGCGCGCCCGAGAGGGCCAGGTAGAGCGACACTCGACGATGCTGCTTCAGCGCGGCGAGCACCGCGTGCAGCGTCCCGGCCGATATGACCAGGTGGACCGCGGTCTGCCGTCCCGCCACGAGCGCGACGGGCACGCTCTCGAGCGTGAAGCCGCGCAGCGTGGAGGTCTTGGCGCTCCTGCCATGGCCCCTACCGTGCGAGCGCGCGATGAGGACCGTCAACCGGCCACTCAGGCTCGCCTCGAGACCCGCATCGCACATTGCGCTCGCCGTGACGATGCGCTTGCCCAGCAGCTTCTGGGTGCGGGCAACGGTGAGCGTGCAGTGGATCGCGGAGGCGCCCGGCGAACCAGCGGTCCCCGGAACGCCGATTGTGAGCGTACGCGTCACCGTGGTGACGTTGCCGAGCACGTCGGTGGCCGTGGCGGTCACCTGGTAGGTACCGGGGGAGGTGTAGGCGTGGGTCGCGCTGACGCCGCTCGCGGAGGCGCCATCTCCGAAGGAGAAGCCCTCCGAGAGGACGGGACTCCAGACGTCGAGCGGCGCGAGGAAGAACTGCAGCGACTGGCCCACGAGACCCTGCGAGGGAAGCGTAAGCCCGCGCAGCAGCGGCCCCGCGCCGTCGTAACCCGCCGCTTCGAGCAGGTAGTTCGGGCCGTTGGAGCGCGACCACACGGCGATCCCATTGCCCTGCGCGTCGATTCCGACCGCCGGGACGCCTTCCTGCGGACCAGCGGCGGAGACCGTTGTGGCCGGTGAAAAGCTGCCACCGGCCGGCCGCACGGCGGCTTGTGCCGTGTAGTTGGCGCCGTTGAACGTCTTCCAGCTGACGATCGTCCCGCTCAACCCGTCGCCGGCGATGCGCGGTTCGTACGCTTCCTGCCCACCCGGGTCGAGCGTGGCCTGCATCGCGAACGTCCCCGCGCTGCCCGGCGAGCGCACGCTCGCGTCCACACGCAATTCTTTGCCGTCGGACTGTTGCCAAGCCACGACCCCGTCGCCCTGGCCGTCGAACGCCACCTGTGGCGCCTGCGCCGGCTGCGAGCTGGACGCTGAGACCCTCTGGGAGGCGCCGAATTCCCCGCCCGCTGGCCGGTAGTCGCCTTCCACGGTGCTCGCGGGAGGCCCGTCGAAGCGCCAGACCGCGAGCGCGTCGCCGGTGGAGTCGAACGCCACCTGCGGCGTGTCCGCGTTGTAGCCGGACGGCGAGAGAAACCGTGGCAAGCCAAAGCTCCCGCCGGCGCGGACGGCGCCTTGAATGCGGATGTTCGAGCCGTCCCAGCCGTCCCATACGGCGATCGCGTCTCCGTGTGAGTCGAGTGCGACCTGCGGGACGCTCGCGACCGTCGTGAACCCGGTCAGGGCGACCGGTTCGCCGAACAAGCCACCGGGCGCGGCCGAGGAGGATTGGACCTCTTCGAAGAGACCCGAGGCGAGGCTCCACACGATGACCGCTTCGCCTGAGGCGTTCATCGCCACGCGCGGTTCCCGGGCTTCATAACCCACCGCCGACAGCGTCTGGGGTGCGCCGAACGAGCCCCCGGCGGGCCGGTAAGCGGCCTGAACACGCTGGTTGGCGCCGTCGAAGCGAAGCCATACGGCGACCGCGTCGCCCTGCCCGTCGGTTGCGACATCTGGGCGCGTCGAGTTCTCGCTTGCGTCCGAGAGCGTCTGGGGGGCGCTGAAGGCACCGCCCGCGGAACGAGCGGAGGCCATGATGACGGTGTTGGCGCCGCCCGCCGACCGCCAGACGGCCACGGCGTCGCCGCCCTGGTCGAAGGCGACGTGCGGATAGCTTGCATCCTGGCCTGACCGAGAGACCACCTGCGGGGTGAGCCACTGCGGTGCCGCGTAGGCGGGCGCCGCCACGGCCAGCGTCGCCGCCACCACCGTGACACCGATCCCACGGCCGATGAGCCGGCGGTTGACGGGCCTGCGGTTGACGGGCCTGCGGTTGAGAATTCGGTTGAGCATCATCTCGCGATACCTCCTGTGAGAGCCCGCGTCAGCGGGCTGGATGGCGTTTGTGCGAGACGAAACCGACGAACGCGCGGCGAATTACGCGAGCCAGCCAATTTTTTTGGGGAAGCTTGGCCCGGCAATCCCACGCCGGGCAACCCCTTGCGCTCTACGGGATCAGGCTCCCACCCGGCGGCGCCGGTTCGGGCGTGGTTCGCGCCGGCGGGGTGGTTGTGGTGGGAGTCGTCGTCGGCGGAGGCGGTGTGGTGGGAGTGGTAGCCGGCGGTGGAGGTGGAGCGACCGGAGTGGTGGTTGTCGGGGTGGTAGCGGCCGGGGTCGTGGCCGGCGGCGGCTTCGGTGTCGGTTTTGCCGGCGCCGGTCGATGCGTCGCCGGCGTTCGATGGCGGCGACGGCCACCTGACCGCACGCGATCGGTTGAGTGGTGCGGCGTCCCCGCTGTGGACACGGCCAAGGCCGTGTCGGTGTTAGCGGGGTTGTGGAAGCCCGATACCCCGTGCTTGGCGACAGCCACCGAGGTGGTCCGGTGGTAGGGCCTTCGGATAGCCGTGGCGATTGGGTGCGCCGTCGCCGCGCCCGTCGCCGTCGGATGTAGCAAGACGTGTCCGTCCCGTGTGCCGCCAACCATCGCCACGAGGACTATGCAAAGCGCGAGCAGAGCTCCAGCTAGAAGCGTCCACGCGAGCCTTCCTCGCCCCGTCCAGGCCCAGACGCCCGCGCCCGATCGAGCCACCAGCTGTCCGGGCCGGCCGGACTGCTCCTCGGCAGCCTGCCCGACCGATCCATACGCCCCGGATGGGGACCCTGAAGACCCCGACCCGGGGCCGCCCGCCCCCGACCCAGGGCCAGCGACGACGCCGCTCCAGTCGGCGCCGACGAATTCGGCCGCGCGCGCGATCGCCGCATGGCGCAACCAGACAAGCGGGACAATCGGGGCGGCGAGCGCCCGGTAGGAGACGCCCGCCTCTTCCATCGCGGCGCGGCTGAGCCGGCAGGTGTCACAGCCGGCGATGTGCGCGTGCACCCACTCGAGCTCGGCGGCGCTGCCACGCTGATCGTCCTGAATGCTCGCGAGCAGTGGCAGCGCGCGGGCGCAGTCGGCTGAGGATGCGCTCACGGAGACGAGCGCCGAATCGCGCATGAGGTCGCGGAGCTTGATCCGCGCGCGCGAGACGAGCTGCGCGACGGCGTTGCGGTTCAGGCCCATCAACTCGCCGATCTCGTCGTAGGAGAGCAGCTCGACCTCGCGCAACGCCAGCACCTCCCGCTGGCGCGGGGGCAGCGCGGCGTTCGCCGCCTGCACGTCCTCACGGGCCGCCGCGAGCAGCGCGGCGCGCTCGGGATCGCGCTCCAGATCGCCTTCCTGGGGACCGAGCGGCTCCGGCTGCTCTGCCATCGGCTCGGCTTTTCGGCGGCCCTCGATCATGTCGTAGCACGCGTTGCGGGCCGTGGCGAGAGCGTAGGCGACGAAGTTGAGGTCGCGCCCCTCCAGAGCGGGCAGCCGCCCGAGCAGGCGCACGAATGTCTCCTGGGTCGCGTCGGCCGCATCGTGCTGGGTCCCGAGCATCCGCATGCAGAAGCCATACACGCGCTGCTCGTGACGGTCGTACAGCTCCGCGAAGGCGTTGCCATCACCGGCGACCGCCAGCCTCGCCAGCTCCCTGTCGTCCAGCGCCTTGGGCGGGTGTGCGGCCGGCGTGGCCATGATCGATAGCTTGGCATGAATCCTCCAGAACGCATCTGCTGACGCCGGCCCCCGGTAAGCAGTGGGTGCCTCACTGAAAGACGGCGGGTGGATGACGCCCATCACAGGCACAACGGGCCAAGCGCTTGTTTGTTACGGGGCTTCGAGCGGCTTAGGGCCTATCCCGGTTGGGTGGCGGCGATGGTTGCGAGGTGGGCCTTCTTGAACGCGAGGAGGCCGCTTGAGAGTTGTAGTAGGGCGAGGTGGTTCTCCTCCTTCTTTGACCAGCGGATGAGGATCCCGCGGTTGCGGTTCATCCAGGAGTGGGTGGCCTCGACGACCCAGCGCCTGGCTTTCCAGCCGGGCGTGTGTATCTTTTCGGCGATCTCCTCACCGCGTGTGCGGATGTGCGGCGTGAGGTCGTAGTCCGCGACGGTGTCGCGGGTATCTTGGTTGTCGTAGGCCCTGTCCAGGCAGATGCCCTGCGGCTGTTCTGTGGTCGGCTTTGGTCGCTCGATCGGGATCGAGTCGAGCGTGCCTTTCAGCAGCTTATGGTCGTTGCGGTTCGCGCCGTCGTGATCGAGCCCGACCGGGACCCCCGCACCCTCCGCGAGAACCGAACGCTTCGCCCCCCCTTGGCTCTATCAGTGGGATTCGGCCCGGTCTTCGGGCCACCCAGCGGCGCCTTGGTCATCGCGCCGTCGGCTGCCAGCCACGACCAGTCGATACCCACGACCTCGTCGTACTCCAGCAAGCCTTGGCGCCAGATCTCGTGGAACACGCCGGCCTGCTCCCACTCCTGGAAACGCCGGTGCGCCGAGGATGAGGAGCACACCCCGGTCGCGTTCAGCGCGTTCCACTGCATCCCAGTCCGCAGCACCAACATGATCGCGTCCATCGCGTCACGATCTGCCACCCGCGGCGCGTGACAGCCCAATGGGTGAAACGGCGGGTCCGGCAGCAACGGCGCCACCCGCTCCCACAACCAGTCCGGCATCCGCCAACCATCATCCTTGCTGACCATGTAGCCCATCACAGACCCCCTGATCGAATGACACGAACCACCCATCAGAAATTCAACGCGGCCCTACAAAACCCTTCCGGGATAGGCCCTAATAGTGCTTTGGTAGCTTGTCATTCTTGTTGAGGGGGCGGGTGGAGTGGTAGTTGGTGGAGGTTGATGGTTTGTTGGCAGGTGGAGCAGCGGCCGGTCCAGCACTTGAAGATTGGCTGGAACAGGAGGACTGCCTGTGGGAGGGTCAGGCCGGCCGCTGGGCTTTTGGGTTCAGTCGCTCCAGGGTGAGGAAGCCGTGCGCGGCGGTGACCAATGCTGTGTGGTGATACCAGCCGAGCCATGAGCGGCCCTCGTAGTGGTCCAGGCCGAGCTCGCCCTTGAGTTGTTTGTAGTCCAGCTCGATCTTCCACCGCATCCTTGCGAGCCTTGCGAGTCGCTCCGGCGGTGTGTCGGCTGGGAGGTTTGAGATCCAGTAGTCGGTGGGGTGCTCGTGGTTTTCTGGGGACTCGCAGATCAGCCACTCCTCTATGGGCTCCTGCCCTGCCCCGTTTTCCCAGCGCTTCAGCGCCCGCACCCGCAGAAAACAGAACCGCGAGGTGACGGGTTTCCCGTCACGCCCGTCACGAAAAGTGACGGTCTGCAAGTTCTCCGGCGCGAGCCTTGCTATGAGATCCTGCACGG
>Ga0208199_1000635_pt1 | contig 13780 bp, 14 predicted proteins | sample Sb_taG_FD_187705 | JGI IMG/M metagenome (GOLD analysis project Ga0208199, IMG submission 187705) | Peat soil microbial communities from Weissenstadt, Germany - Sb_50d_1_NS metaG (SPAdes) (version 2) | ecosystem: Environmental > Terrestrial > Soil > Wetlands > Peat | place: Germany: Weissenstadt... | reverse complement strand
GCAGTCACTCGTCGTCGTGCCGGTGATCGTGACGGTGATCGTGACCGGCGGGGCGGACCGCCAGCAGGTCCAGCCGGGCTCGCAGGTCGTCGGCGGCGATGAGCCCTGTCCCGCTCACCAGCCGCTCCAGGGAGCGCAGCCAGCACTCGTAGTAGCTCCAGCCCTCCCCGGACGGGTGGGCGGCTTCCCACTCGCCGATCTCGCGGATCAGCGACCGGCGGAAGTCCTCCCAGTCGATGCAGCCGGCGTCATGCAGCGCCAGCGCGACGCCGAACGCCTGGCTCTCCCACGGCGCGGCGAACACGAGCTCGCCGTTGTCGCGGGGCGGGGCGGCCGGGCCGGCGGAGTCGAGCAGGTAGGAAGCATCAGCGTGGGCCCCGGAACCTCCCGGGAGCGTCACGGGACGGCCACCTTGGCCACGCCGACCATGGCGTCGCGGGTGACCAGGTCGGCGAGCTCGGCCTCGGAGTAGTGCCCGGTGCCGGCCGGGCGCTCGGGCAGCACCATGTACCGGACCTCGGAGCTGGAATCGTGCACCCGGATCTCGACGCTGTCGTCGAGATCCAGCCCGAATTCGCGGAGCACCTGCCGGGGCTCGCGCACCACCCGGGACCGGTACGCCGGGTCCTTGTACCAGGACGGCGGCAGGCCGAGCACCGGCCAGGGGTAACACGAGCACAGGGTGCAGACCACCACATGGTGCAGGGTGGGGGTGTTCTCGAGCACCACCATGTGCTCGCCCTGCGGGCCCTTGAAGCCGAGCTCGGCGATCGCGGCGGTCCCGTCGGCCAGCAGCCGGGCCCGGTACCCGGGGTCGGTCCACGCCTTGGCCACCACCTTGGCGCCGTTCATCGGGCCGACGGACTGCTCGTAGGTCTTGACGAAGGTCTCGATGGTCGCCTCGTCCAGCAGCCCGCGCTCGATCAGCAGCGAGGCCAGCGCCTCGACCCGCAGCGCGGGGTCGAGATGGTCGGATGCGGAGGTCATGGGGCTGGCTCCAGGTAGGGCTCGTAGAGGTCGATGGAGAGGCGGAACGGCTCCGCGCCGGGGCCCCACAGCTCGCGTGAGTCGAAGTCCACCGTGTAGCAGTGCTGCGGGTCCTCAGCCACGAAATGGGCGGCGGTGTCGGGGAAGACCTGGCACGGCTGCAGGGCGGTGACCGTCCCCGTCCGCCGCCGGACGTACCTGGGCAGCCTGGTATGACCTTGGGGGTCGAGGTCGGCGACCCGCACCCGGTCGCCCACCGCGAAGGCGGGCGGGGTGTCCCGCGACCGGAGGTTCCCCGCACCGCCCGAGGGCATCTGCGGCTTGTTCGGGGTAGGTTGCGGCGGCTCGGGTACATCCTGGCCGCTCAGCCGGGCGGCCCGGGCTCGCACCTCGTCGTCGGTGACGATGCCGCTGTCCTCCATCATGATCTGGGCCCCGAACGTCCACCGGTTCCAGTACCCGACCAGGTACTCCGATGGCGGCACCCGCTCGATGGCGTGCCGCATCGCATGCAGGTTCCCGCCGGCGATCCGGGCCGAGAGCGCGCCGATGACGAAGGCCTTGCCCTCCCACGGCTCGGCGAACGGCCCGTCGGCCGTCAGATCCTGCACCTGGCCGAAGCCCTGCATGCCGCCCAGGTCGTGGATTCCGTCCATGGATCACCTCTCCTGGTCGTCTCCCGGGGGCGCCGGCGCGGCCGCCCCCGGGAGAGCGAGCGTCAGACGGTCCAGGTGTTGAGCTGGAAGGCGCCGGCCCGCCACGCGGTCAGGGCGGAGTCGAGGACGTCCAGCGGGTTGAACGCCTTCACCCCGTCGATGAGGTCCTCCTCGCGGAAGCCGTACAGGGCCCCCATCGCGAACCGGCAGGCGTAGACCGTGGCGCCCTCCTTGAGCAGCGTCTCGATCTGCCGGTTCCCGGCCAGGTTGCCCGGGAAACCCTCGGTGCCGATGGTCGGGTAGCCGCGGTGCCGGGAGGCCAGCAGCACGCCCGGGCCGTACAGGATGATCGACACGTCGAAGCCCTTGCGCACCAGCCGGGTGGAGGTGAGCAGGTTGACCAGGGATACAGATCCCTCGAAGGGGACGGAGTGGATGAAGACGAACGCCTTCTCGCCCGGGTTGGCCCGGATGTCGTCGAAGACCTTTTCCTGCGTGTCGTACAGCGAGTCAACGCCCGCCTCGCCGCGCGGCGATTCAACGGTGATCGGCATGGAACCTCCCAGGATGGTGTACTCGTTACGGACGCTGCGTTCTGGTCCAGGTCATGCGGTGGCTGCCGGGCAGGCGGCGCATGACCGCCGAACGGACCGGCCAGGGCACCGCCCGGTAGGCCGGCACGTAGACCCGCAGCCAGAAGATGTCCCGCCCGCGGGGCCGGGGTGGCGGCGTGACCCCGTACTTGGCGGCGATCTTCTCCTGCGCCGCGATCATCAGGTAGTGCTCCGAGGTGGCGCGCAGCCAGCGGGAGAACGCCACCTCAGGACCCCAGCCCGGACAGCAGGTTCTGCGCGGCCAGCGCGATCGGCTCGTTCAGCGCCCCGATCGGAGGTGAGTAGACGTTCTCCATGGTGGCCAGCTCACCGACGGTGATCCCGGTCCGGACCGCCATGGCCAGGAAGTCGGCGCGTTCCTTGATCCCCTCGCGGCCGACCATCTGCGCGCCGATGAGGCGGAGCGTCTTCGGGTCGGCCAGCAGCTTGACCCTGACCTTCTCGACTCCCGGGTAATACCGGGCGCGCGAGATGCCCTCCGCGACGCCGGTCACGTGCGGTATGCCCAGCGCCGTCGCGAGCGTCTCGCTGAAGGAGACGCCGCCGATCATCCAGTCCCCGGCCACCATGCCCCACGGCACGCTCACCGGCTGGTAACGGCGCTGGCCGCCCGCCGCGTTGGTCCCGGCGACCTTGCCCTGCGCGTAGGCGTGGCTGCCGGAAAGACCCTGGACCGGGATGTCGGTGACGCTGTGCGGCACCTCGATGCAGTCGCCGGCCGCCCAGACGTCCGGGACCGAGGTGTGCATCCGCTCGTCCACGATGATCCCGTCCGCCGATCCGGTCCGCACCCCGGCGGCCCGGGCCAGGCCGGTGCTGGCCTGCTTCTTGGTGCAGACGACCGCGAGGTCGCACGCGATCTCCCCGGCCGACGTGGCGACGGCCCGGACCGAGCCCGAGCCGTCGCCGAGGAAACCGGTCAGCGTCGTGCCGAAGTGAAGCTCGGCGCCCTTCTCGCGCCAGGAGTCCTGGACCGGGGCGACGATGTCGGGATCGGTGGCCACCGACAGCGCCCACGCGCCCGGGTCGATCAGGTGCGTCTGGATGCCGCGGTGGCAGAGCGCGGTGACCATCTCCAGGCCCAGCGGGGACGCCTCGACCACGACCGCGGTGCGGACACCGTCGAGCACCTTGTCCCACTCCATCGCCCGCCGGATGTTCTTTACGTAGTACAGGCCGCCGAGACCGGTTCCGGGGACTCCGGGATCGGCGTAGTCGAACCCGGTGGCCACGATCAGCTTGTCGTAGCCGACCTCCCCCTCGCCCGCCACCGACACGACCTTCCGCCCGGTGTCGAACCCGGTGGCCCGTGTCTCATAGTGGATGTCGATGCCCTGGCCAGCGTAGGCTTCCTTTGTCGCCAGAAAGAGCCGCTCGAAGTCGGGAATCTCCTTGCCGTGGACATAAGGAATGCCGCACGGGCTGTACCCGACGTCCTCGAACTCGGTGTAGACGCGAATGTCCGCGGCGGCGTCCACGGCCTTGGCAGCCCCGGCCGCGCCGATGCCCGCGGCGCCGCCGCCGATCACCACGATCCGCTGGGCCATGCTCATCTCCGGCAGCACCCTCTTCCCACGGCAGGGACGGGACGTTTAGTATCCGCTATGAGTCGTACACTATACTCGCCGGGGGTTGTGCTGAACGTCAAGACACCATCACCGTTCTCCCCCATGGACGCCAGATGAACCGAGTGCCGCGCACCGAGGGACCGCCCTGCCTGGACGTGCAGCCGAAGGCGCGCGCGGACGGGGCGGCGGGAGAGCTGGAGCGTATCGTCGGCTCCATCGGCCTCAAGGTCTTCAGCCTGCGCAAGCGGATGGGACTTTCCCTGCAGCAACTGGGCGAGCGTTCCGACGTCTCGGCGGCCGCCATCCACAAGATCGAGCAGGGCGGCATGGTGCCGACCATCACCACGCTGCTCAAGATCGCGGGCGCGCTCGGCCGGCCGGTCTCCTACTTCGTGGAAGAGGACATCGGCCGCGATGACGTGGCCGTGCTGACGCCGCCGGACGAAGACCGGCCGGTCTACACCTCGCACAAGGGCATCACCCTGAACAGCGTCTCCGGACCCTACGGCCGGTTCCTGCTGGCCGGGGCGCGGGCGACCGTGGCACCCGGCGCCAACAGCGGGCGCAAGCCCATGCAGCACCCCGGCGAAGAACTCGTGCACGTCATTGAGGGCATGCTCGAGTTCACCGTGACCGGGCAGCTGTACCAGGTGGGAATCGGGAGCACGCTGCACTTCCGGGGCGACCAGCCGCACACCTGGCGCAACCCGGGCACGGCCGAGGCGCGCGCGGTCTGGATGGCGCTGCGGCCCCAGTAAGGAAACACAGTAAGGCAGCCCGCTGTGATCGCCGACATCCTGCCGCCCACGGTGACGGCCGTCGAGTCCACCGGCTCCCGACCTCAACGGGGTCCGGGGCTCTTCCCCGTCGAGGCGGCTCTCGTGCGGAGCGCCGGACCGGGGCGCCGGGCCGAGTTCACCGCCGGCCGGGCGTGTGCCCGGGCGGCGCTGGCCGCGCTCGGCCTGCCCGCGGCGCCGGTCCTGGCGGGCCGGGCGGGCGAGCCCCGGTGGCCGGCCGGGGTGACCGGAAGCATCACTCACTGTGCCGGCTACCGCGCGTGTGCCGCGGCGCGGATCGCGGACGTGGCCGCGATCGGCATCGACGCCGAACTGGACGCCGGGCTCCCGGCCGGGCTGATCGAGTCGGTCGCCGGCCAGGCCGAACGGGCGTGGATCGCCCGGCACGCGGCGTCCGATCCCGCGGTGTGCTGGGACCGGCTCCTGTTCAGCGCGAAGGAGGCGGTGGGCAAGCTGTGGTATCCGCTGGCCGGGCACTGGCCAGGGTTCGGCCAGTTCGCCGTCTTCCCGGCCGCGGCGGGCACGTTCGAGGCGCACGTGGCCGGATCCCGCCTGACGGGCCGTTGGCTGGCCCGCGGCGGGCTGATCGTGACCGCCGTCACCTGGCCGGCCCAGACCTGGCCGGCGCAGACCTGGCCGGCGCAGACCTGGCCGGCGCAGACCTGGCCGGCCCAGACCTGGCCGGCGCAGACCTGGCCGGCGCAGACCTGGCCGGCCCAGACCTGGCCGACGCAGACCTGGCCGACGCAGACCTGGCCGACGCAGAGCCGGTGATCAGCGGAGCGGGAACGACGGCCCGCGCTCGGCTTCCGGACGCGGCCCGAAGATGCGCCGGTCGGGTTCGGCGATCGGCACGTCGTTGATGCTGGCTTCCCGGCGCTCCATATAGCCGTCCGCGTCGAACTCCCACAGCTCATTGCCGTAGCTGCGGAACCACTGGCCGGACGCGTCGTGGCACTCGTACTGGAACCGTACGGCAATCCGGTTGCCGTGGAACGACCAGAGGTCCTTGCGCAAGGCGTAGTCGAGTTCGCGGGCCCACTTCCGGCGCAGGAACTCGACGATCGCGGCCCGGCCGGTGATGAACTCATCCCGGTTGCGCCAGACCGAGTCCTCGCTGTACGCCCCCGCCACCCGCTCCGGGTCGCGGGTGTTCCAGGCGTCCTCGGCCGCCTGGACCTTCTGCCGGGCGGTTTCTTCGGTAAAGGGCGGCAGCGGCGGCCGAGGGGCCACGGGGATCACTCTCCTGTCCTTGGATACCACGACGGTAGGGCTGTTACGCGTAACATGGGTCGGGGATAGGTGATGACGGAGACACGGAGTTGCGAGCAGTGCGGCGAGCAGTTCAAGCCGCGACGTGAACACGCCCGGTTCTGCTCGGCCCGCTGCCGGGTGGCCTGGAACCGCCAGCACGTCGGCGATCCGCCGGCCGAGGCGGGCGCGCTCGGCTGGACCATCACCGCGATGCGGGACACGGTCGACCGGCTGCTGCGGGCCAGGACCTCGGACCGGCCGCACGGCTTCGCCCTCATCAGCGAGGCCGTGTGGTGGGTGACCCTGGTCGACGCCACCTTGGTGCGCTACCACCCGGACGTCTACGACGCGGTCCTGGCCGGCCACGACGAGGCCGAGCGCCGGGTCATCGAGGAAACGTTCGGCGGCCTGCGGTTCGTGCGGAACTGGATGGGCTATCACCTGGATCACTCGGACTTCATCCAGTCGCGGTACGGGCCGGGGGGACCCGGCGGTGCCGACTACGGCCTGATCGCGGCCTGGACCTGGCGGTCACTGCCCGAACCCGTGCTCGCCGCCCTCCCGGCGCGCGGGCAGGAGTGGGAGATGACACGGTACCGGGAGTACCAGGCCCGGCTGGCGGGCACGCCGGTCGGGGAGACCTTCGCCCGCGCGGCGGGCTTCCTGCGGCTGGCCTGCGACGGCCGCCTCACTCGCGGCTAGCCGGCGGCGCGGCCGGGACCATGGTCCCTTTACGCGCCTGCGGGCCGCCAGTAGCGTCGGAAACCAAAGACACGATACCTCCGGAGGCGGACATGGCGGCACGGGAGACGGCGTGGGAGGCGGCTGAATCGGCCGCGTCGGTCCTGGGGCCCGACGCCGACGTGTTCGGCTCCTTGGACGCGGCGGGTCTGGGCCAGGCCACGCTCTCGGTGCTGTGGCGGGCGGCCCGGCAGCCCGTGGTCACCGGGGCCGCGACGATGCGCTTCTGGTCCAGCGTCGCGATGGCCGGGCCGGTGGCCACGGCCCGCTGGATGGGCATGAAGGTGGCGCCGGCGGTCGCCGTGCCCGAGGGCGACAAGCGGTTCGCCGACCGGACGTGGAACGACAACCCGGCGTTCTTCGCCATCCGGCAGGGTTACCTGGCCGCGTCCCGGCTGGCGGACGAACTGCTCGACGCGGGGTCGGGTGACGCGACGGACGACGCCAAGGCCAGGCTGATGACCGGGTTCCTGCTGGACGCGTGCGCGCCGACCAACTTCCTGCTCACCAACCCGGCCGCGCTCAAGCGGGCCCTGGAGACCGGCGGGGCCAGCGTGCTCGCCGGGACCGGGCACATGGTCGACGACCTGATCAACAACAACGGCCGGCCCCGCCAGGTCGACACCCGGCCGTTCAAGGTCGGGGAGAACCTGGCCATCACCCCCGGGAAGGTCGTGTTCAAGAACGAGCTGATGGAGCTGATCCAGTACGCGCCGCAGACCGATCAGGTCCACGCGGTCCCGGTGCTGGCCAGCCCGCCGTGGATCAACAAGTTCTACGTCATGGACCTGGCGCCGGGCCGCAGCTTCCTGGAGTGGGCGGTCCAGCACGAGCGGACCGTGTTCGCGATCTCCTACCGCAACCCCGAGGCGTCCATGGCCGGCGTCACGCTGGACGACTACCTCATCCACGGCCCGCTCGAGGCGCTCGAGGTCATCGGCGACATCACCGGCGCACCCCAGATCGACATTATCGGGCTGTGCCTCGGCGGTGCGCTGACCTCGATGCTGGCCGCGTACATGACCGAGAAGGGCGACGACCGGCTCGGCTCGATCACCCTGCTCAACACCCTGCTCGACTACAGCGAGCCGGGCGTGCTGGGCACGTTCACCGACGAGAAGACGGTGCGCCGGCTGGAGAAGCAGATGGCGGCCAAGGGCGTGCTGGAGGGCAGCCAGATGGCGGGCACCTTCGATATGCTCCGGGCCAACGACCTGATCTTCAACTACGTGGTGTCGAACTGGCTGATGGGCGAGGAGCCGCCGGCCTTCGACATCCTGGCCTGGAACGGCGACAGCACCCGGATGCCGGCCGCGATGCACTCGTTCTACCTGCGCTCCCTGTACATGCGCAACGAGCTGGCCCGCGGGGAGATGGAGGTGGCCGGCCAGCGGCTGTCGCTGCCGGACGTGAAGAGCGACACCTATGTGGTAGGCGCGATCAACGACCACATCGTGCCCTGGCACTCGTCCTTCAAGACCACCAAGCTGATGGGCGGGAAGGTCCGCTACGTCCTGTCCAGCGGCGGTCACATCGCCGGCATCGTCAACCCGCCCGGGCCGAAGGCCTGGTACGAGGTGACCAGCCACGCCGTCGGCGATCCGGAGAAGTGGCGCGCCTTGGCGGCCAAGCACAACGGCTCCTGGTGGGAGGACTGGACCGAGTGGTCCAGCCCCCTGGCCGGCGAGTACATCAAACCGCCGGCTATGGGCAGCCGCCGGTATCCGGCCACGGCGGACGCGCCGGGCGAATACGTGCACGGCTAACCGGCGGAAGGATCACCATGGGTGACATGAACGGGCAGGTCGCGGTGGTCACCGGCGGGACCCGCGGCATCGGGCTGGCCATCAGCGAGCGGCTGATCAACCGCGGCGTCACGGTGGCGGCCGGCTACGCGACCAGGCACGACCACGCCCGGGAGTTCGCCGATAAGTACGCCGACCGGGGCGTGACCATCCACCAGGGCAACGTGGGCCACAACGAGGATGTCCTGCGGGTCTTCGGCGAGGTCCTGGAGCGGCACGGGCACGTGGACATCCTGGTCAACAACGCCGGCATCACCATCGACAAGATGGTGCGGAAGATGGATCCGCGGGAGTGGGACCACGTCATCCACGTCAACCTGTCCGGCGCGTTCTACGCGTCCCGGGCCGTGCTGCAGCACATGCTGGACCGCGGTTACGGCCGGATCGTCAACATCTCCTCGATCATCGGCTCGTCCGGCGGGTTCGGGCAGGCGAATTACGCGGCGGCGAAGTCGGGGATGTTCGGGCTGACGATGAGCCTGGCCCTGGAGACCGCGAGCAAGGGCATCACGGTCAACACGATCACGCCGGGGTTCATCACCACCGAGATGACCGCGGCGGTCCCGCCCGCGGCGATGGAGAAGGTCGTCTCCCGGATCCCGGTCGGCCGGCTCGGCCAGCCGGACGAGGTGGCGCGCGTGGTGGAGTTCCTGGCCGATCCCGAGTCGGGGTACATCACCGGGCAGGTCTACCCCGTCAACGGCGGCCTGTACATGTAGCGGGCGCTGGAACCACGCTCCGTTAGGTAAAAATGGGTTTTCGCATGGGAAAGCCGGATGGGCTGGCCTCGGGGGAACCCATCCGGCTTTCGGTGTTTGCTACGGGTTGACGACCAGGCTGAACGTGCCGCCGAAGGCCTTGATCCCGTTGCCGTTGCCGACCGGAACGCCGCCGCCGTTGGACGTCGGCGCGATCGCCTCGTTGCTGAACAGGTACAGCGGATGGCCGTTCCAGGTGATCTGGCTCAGCCCGCCGGGCAGGCCGGTCACGCCGACGCCGGAGGCCGGCACGCCGCTGTAACCGGGTGATCCGTTGGTGTACGCCGGCGGCCAGGCGCGGGCGCAGGCGGAGTTCCCGGCGCACCCCGTCGTGTAGGAGCCCAGGTCGCCGCTGAAGGTGTAGAGCGGGAAGTTGACCCACCCGATGCCGGTCAGCATCGGCTCGGCCAGCACAGTCTTGCCGCCGACCCGGGCCGTGGTGAGGGTCCCGGCCCACGGCACCGGCCGGCCGCCGGGAGACATGAGCCACCAGACGCCGTGCCACGGCGGCAGGCCCGGTTCGAACCAGCCTTCGCCGGTCACCGCGGCCGGCTGCTGGTCGAACAGGTACAGCGGGTGCCCGGCGTAGGTGACCTGCCAGCCGACGCCCTTGCGGAAGACGCGGCCGAGCAGTCTCTGGCTCACGCCGGGCCCGGCGACCGGCCTGCCGTTGGTGGTGATGGCGGGCCATTCGGCGTTCTTGTCGTTCGACGGGCCCGTGCAGGTGATCGGCCCGACCGGCGTCTTGGTCACGCCGGTCGTGCAGCCGTAGCTGTGGTCGTGGTCCTGGCTGAGGAAGTAGAGCGTGAAGTTCTTGAACGGACCCGAGCCGACGGCCAGCGACGGGCCGAACGCCGTATTGGCCACGATGATCTCAGTGCCGCTCGGGGCGGCGGGTCGCGCTACCTGCGCCATGGCGGGCGCCGCGGTCAGCGCCAGAGTTGCGGCTGGCACCGCGAGCAGCGCCAGCGTCCGACGGATGGACATGGGTTTCTCCTTTTCCCTCCCGTGCCTTGCATGGCCGAAGCCCCCCAGCAAGGCGATCTCGCCGCGGTGATCGGCGGCGGGCGCGGCATCCCGGGCCGCCGCCAGCACACTAACCTTCATCGCTCACCACCGCGCCTTGACGATTCCGCGCACATCGTTACTAATGTGCCCGGAACGACACAACCGTAGGCGCAGAGCGTTCCGAAATCGTTACGGGGGTGGACGGCCCGTTGGCCAGGACGATCGCGGGCCGGCGGCCCTCCCGCCCGACGCGTATGTATACAGGTCTGTAACCGTTCCATAAGATCGGTAACCTGACACAACGGGTAAGAATGGCTCTAACTGCCACTAAGAGAGCGTTATGCGGTACCGACTCGCGGGTGCGGGCGTTTGGGGCCCGCACGAGCGGTCGGTGCGGGTGAGCGGCCAGTAACCACAGCGGGGTTCTTCGCATAACGTGAACTTTCGCAGGAACACAGAGTGGGGATCAGGGTGGTGGCGCCACTAACGTCTGACCGGCCGCGCGCGATCGGGCCGTACCGGCTGCTCGAGCAGCTTGGCCATGACGCCCTGGGCCAGGTGTTCCGCGGCCGCTCCGGGAGCGGGGCCGACGTCACGGTCAAGCTCGTCCGGGCCGAACTGGCCGCGGATCCCGGGTTCCGGGCCGGGGTCAGCGCCGCGGGTACGGTGAGCGGAGCCTTCGTCGTTCCCGTGCTCGACGCGGATCTGGACGGCGATGTGCCGTGGCTGGCGACGGCGTTCGTGTCCGGGGCGCCGCTGGCCGAGGCGGTCCGCGAGCACGGGCCGCTGCCCTCGGGTGCCGTGCTGAGGCTGGCCGCCGGGCTGGCGGACGGCCTGGGCGCGATCCATTCCGCGGGCGTCGTGCACGGAAGCCTCAATCCCTCTCACGTCCTGCTGGCCAGCGACGGGCCTCGGCTGACCGATATCGGGATCTGGAGGGCGGCCGCGTCCAGCGGGCTGCCGGACGCGGGCTTCGGCTCGCCCGGGTTCCTGTCGCCCGGGTTCTTGTCGCCCGAGCAGGTCCTGGGCCAGGAGGCCGGACCGGCGAGCGACATCTTCAGCTTGGGCGCGGTGCTGGTGTTCGCGTGCCATGGGCACGGGCCGTTCGGTTCGGGGACGAGCGCCGCGCTCATGTACCGGCTGGTCAACAATGCGGCGGACGTCGGTGATCTGCCGGGCGAGTTGCGGCAGCTGGTCGCCCGCTGCCTGGTCAAGCAGCCGGACGAACGGCCGGCTGCGAGCCGCCTGCTCGCCGAACTCGGCGGTACGCAGGTCGTAGCCGGGGCGCGAGGTGTATTCGGGGCGCGAGGTGTATTCGGGGCGTGGGGTGCATCCGGGGCGCGGGGCGTGGCGGACGTGGCGCGGGGCGTGGCGGACGTGGCGCCGGCCGGGGCGGACGTGGCGCCGGCCGGGGCGGACGTGGCGCGGGCCGGGCCGGACGTGGCGCGGGCCGGGCCGGATGTGGCGCGGGCCGGGGCGAATGTGGCGCGGGCCGGGGCGGACGTGGCGCGGGCCGGGGCGGACGTGGCGGAGGTGTCCGGGGCGCTGGCCGAGCCGTGGCCGGACGTCACCGGGGCCGAGCCGTGGCCGGAAAGCGGGCGTGGCGGGCGTTCGCGGCGCCGCCGCAGGTCTTGGCCGTCGGCCCCGGCGTGGATCGCCGGCGGGCTGCTGGCCGCTTCCGCCGCCGTCATTATCATCCTGACCGGCGTCCTGTCCCCGCCCGCCGGGCAGGCCCAGTCCCATGCGGCGGCGGTGCTGGCGGGACCGGCCTCGACAGCTCAGGCGCCGATGATCGTCAGCTCGTCGCCAGCGGCACGCTCCGGCTCCTCCCCCGCTGGCCACGTGCCCTCCGGGCACTCGGGCCGCGTCACCCCGTCGGTGCTGCAGGGCCCGTCCTCGTCTTCGTTCCTGACCCCATCGGTACCGCCACCCATGCCCCTGAGTTCGTCCGCGCCGGTGTCGGAGGCTGCATCAGCGTCCACATCAGCGTCCCCGTCGCCGAGCAAGTCGGCATCGCCGTCGCCCTCCCCTTCGCCGAGCAAGTCGGCATCGCCGTCGCCCTCCCCGTCACCGAGTAAGTCGGCGTCCCCGTCGCCCTCCGTGTCGTCGTCCTCGTCCTCGTCTGCTTCGTCCTCACCGTCGTCTCCTTCCTCATCGCCCCAGACCACCCCGGCTAGCTCCTCGCCGCCCGCGAGCTCTGGGGCGCCGAGTTCGCCGGCGGGTTAGCGGCCTGCCCGGGCCGGGCGTACAGGCACCCCCCTGGCGGTTGCCGCAGCCGGTGCTGCCGTGGCTGATGAGTCAGCTGCCGACGGCCAGACGGAAAGTCTTGTGACAATCTCGGCGTGTCGTCTCGCTATTAGACGTGTTTTTCGTTACCATGTTTGATAGTAAGGTAATTCATTCGAACGGATCGCAGTACATGAGCGACACACCGGCACCCCGCCACCCCGGGCCAGACGAGGACCCGCCCGGCGTGCCCTCGGGCCCCGGTGATCACCCCTGGCTGGGGTCCCCGGACTGGCGGCCGGTGCCGCAGCGCCCGGACTGGGACGAGGCCTGGCTGGCCGCCCGGGCCGAGGATGAGTACCCCGGTGACCCGGACGAGGACGAGGATCCGGATCACGCCCCGCCGCCCGGAATGGATGACGATCAGCTAGTGGCGCTGATCGCCGAGGCGCGGGAGATCACCGCGGAGCAGGCGCGGGCCGCGGAGCTGGCGGCCCGGCTGGGCCACACCGCCGTCCTGGCCGCCATCGGCGCGGAGGGCGCCGGGCGGCGGGGCCCGGGGATGCCCGGCTCGGCGCAGACTTACCCGGGTGAGTATGCGAGCCGGGCGGCCGGGTTCGCCTCCGGCAAACCGCTGGACCTCGCGCCCGGCTGTGCCACCTTGGCCTCGTTCCTGGAGGACACTGCCGGGGATGATGACCGGTACGGCGGCGCGTCCGATGATGAGCTGCTCGGGGTGATCTGCGCGTGGGACCGGGCCGAAGCGAACGCCAGTGCCCGCAAGCACGCCGCGGTCGCCGAGCTGACCCGCCGCCGCCCGGCCCCGGGGTGCGCGGTGGCGGGCCCGGCGCGGATGCCGGAGGGCGTGGATGAGTTCACCGGGCGGGAGCTGGGCGCGGTGCTGGGGGTCTCCGCGCGGGACGCCGGGGAGATGCTGTACCTGGCCTGGTACCTGGAGGTGAACCTGCCGGGCACCAAGGCCGCGTTCCGGGCCGGGATCCTGAGCCGGGACAAGGCCGCGGTCATCGCCCACGCGACCGCGCTGCTGGACCCCGATGAGGCCCGCGCCGCCGAGGCCATGGTCCTGGACCGGGCCGGGTCGCTGACTCCCGGCGCGCTGAAGGCCGCGATCGGCCGGGCCGTCATGGAAGTGAACCCCGAGAAGGCCCGCAAGCGGCGTGAGCAGATGGCTAGGCGGACCCGGGTGGAGCGGTGGTCCGAGGACAGCGGGAACGCGGGCCTGGCCGGGCGGGAACTGCCCCCCGCGCAGGTGCTGGCCGCCGACCAGCGGGTCACCGCCTGGGCCAAGCAGCTGCGGAAGGCGGGCCTGGACGGGGACATGGACCAGCTCCGGGCCCGGGCTTTC
>Ga0208199_1000633_pt1 | contig 13829 bp, 10 predicted proteins | sample Sb_taG_FD_187705 | JGI IMG/M metagenome (GOLD analysis project Ga0208199, IMG submission 187705) | Peat soil microbial communities from Weissenstadt, Germany - Sb_50d_1_NS metaG (SPAdes) (version 2) | ecosystem: Environmental > Terrestrial > Soil > Wetlands > Peat | place: Germany: Weissenstadt... | reverse complement strand
CCATGTCACCGCCGCGGCTGTATGTCGGTTCGAATTCCTTCAGCGTGAGGAAAACCTCGCGATCATAGTTGCCGGGGTCATTCTTCGGTTCGATATATACCGGACCCACCTGGCCCGCGTACTGTCCCGCGCTCAAATTTGCTCCCGCACGAACGTGGGTGTGGTAGAAGCGAAGCCCGGAAGGCTTTGGGACGAAGGTGACGCGGCGCCTTCCATGCGGCGGAATGAACGGCGTGCCTTCTTCCGCGGCGCCATCGACATCCGTGGAAAGAAACTGTCCATGCCAATGCAGTTGCTCGGGCGTGTCGGTCTGATTGTTAATTTCGATCGTGACTTGTTTGCCTTCTTTGAAGCGGAGCAGTGGCCCGGGGAATTGACCGTTATACGTAGTCGTGGAGACGATGCGATTCGGCGCCAGCTCAACCGGCTTCACGGCTATCGTCAGCGTGTAATCCACAGCGCTGCCGGCTTGCAACGCGGCTTCTTTTGGCGGGGACACCGCAGGCTGCTTGCAGCCAACCGTCTGGCTAATGAAGGAACCTCCCGCCAGCGCGCCCACGGCTTTCACGAAGTTCCGGCGTGAGAAGTAAGAGCTTGGCATTATGGCTTACGAACAGGGTCGAATGGACGCAATCCTCTTCTCCGAGGCCAGTGTATCGCAGTTCCGTCGCCTGACAATCTTGACGCGCGCACTAATGCAGGTTAGATCAGTACGCCTTCGCAATCACCACGCGCCGATCCACCGTCTCACCCGTGATGATGCATTTGCCGGGGCCGTCGTATTCATCCTTTAGAGGGATGCAGCGGACGGTGGCTTTGAACTCTTTGAGACGTGCATCGCACTCCGGATCGTCCTTCACGTGCGCCATCACGAATTTGCCGCCGCCTTTTTCGGCAGTGACATCCCGCAGAATCGACTCCACATCGCCGATCGAATTCGCGAGTACCGTGTTGCTCTTGAGCCGTTCCTTCGCGGCGTTGTACAGATCCTTCTGCATCTGGGCCAGCACCGATGGCAGCCGGGCGGCCAATTCGGCCTGCGCCACAACTTCCTTGGAGCCCGTATCCCGCCGCTTGAGGACGATGTTGTTCGACGCGAGATCGCGCGGCCCCAGCTCCAGAACCACCGGCACACCGCGCCGCTCCCAATGGAAGAATTTCGCGCCCGGCGTCTGCCCTTCCCGATCGTCCACCTTCGCGCCCACTTCTTTCCCGATCCGGTGTGCAGCCTCCAGCACCCGCCCCTTCTCCTCGTCCTTGCGGTAAATCGGAACCAGCACCGTCTTTACCGGCGCGAGTCTCGGCGGCAGCACTATGCCCTTGTCGTCGGAGTGGCTCATGATCAGGCCTCCGATCAACCGCGTGCTCGCCCCCCAGCTCGTCTGCCACACGTGCTCGAGCTGTCCTTCTTTATTTTGAAATTGCACGTTGAAGGCCTTACCGAAGTTCTGGCCGAGGTCGTGGCTGGTTCCGGCTTGCAGCGCCAGGCCGTTCTGCATCATGGCCTCGATGGAATAACTCCGCAGCGCGCCGGCGAACTTTTCCGAGTGTGTCTTCACGCCCTTGATCACCGGCATGGCCATGATGTCTTCGGACACTTCCGCGTAAATGTCGAGCATGCGTAGCACTTCCTCGACGGCTTCCTCGTGCGTCGCGTGCGCCGTGTGTCCTTCCTGCCAGAGAAACTCCGTGGTCCGCAGAAACATGCGTGTGCGCAGCTCCCACCGCACCACGTTGGCCCATTGATTGATGAGGACCGGCAGATCGCGCCAGCTGTGAATCCACTTGGAAAAGAAATGGCCGATGATGGTTTCCGAGGTCGGACGGATGACGTACGGTTCTTCGAGCTGTTTGCCTCCCGCGATCGTGACCACCGCCAACTCGGGCGAGAAGCCCTCCACGTGCTCCGCTTCGCGATGCAGAAAACTCTGCGGGATCAGCAGCGGGAAATACGCGTTCTGGTGTCCGGTGGCCTTGAAGCGATCGTCAAGCTCGCGCTGCAGCAGTTCCCAGACCGCATATCCATTGGGCTTGATGACCATGCAGCCCTTGACGATCTCCGCCGGCTCCGCCATGTCACCCTGGAGCACGACGTCCTGATACCAGGCAGCAAAATCCTGATTGCGTGGAGTAATGCGCGATTCAGCCATGAACTATTCAGGTTACGACACGGCGGCTTCGCTGAATCCGCACGCCCCCTCGACGGACGTAATTAACCTGTAGCGCAGGGACACGCGCAGTTTGCGGGTACCTGCGGCTTTTTCCTCAGATTCGATCCGCTGGACTGAACGGCAGCCGAACTTCATCAATGGAAATCGGCCCGGTTCTGTCTGCGTACCAGCCTGCGCTCGACCACCGCCAATCGGTCGCACTCTCGACCAATTTCTTTCGAACCGGATTCTGATGGATATACTCCAGCGTCTCGTCGAACTCGCGTCGAGTACTCAGGATGTGATCGTAAAACCGGCTTTGCCAGATCCCTTCGCAGGAACCTCTAGCCTTGCTGATCTGACGCTGCGCAAGAATTTTCATACGCATTAAGACGTCAGAAATGGAGCTGCCTTCGGCTGGAAGAATTATCGCGTGCCAATGATCTGGCATGAGGCAGTATGCGCAGAGGGCAAACTTCGTTCGGCGGCGAACTGTTTCTATCGCGTTTGCGAGCATGGAAAACTCTCGATCACTGAAGGCTGGAATTCCTCGACGTAGGTTTGTCGTAACAAAAAAGAACCGTGAATGCAGTTCAACCCTGCGCAGTCTGGACATCCGTGGAAAAGCCGCAGGTACCCGCAAACAGCGCGTGTCCCTGCGCTACAAGGAGGGTCCTATCGCCTGACGGAAATTCTCACTCGTACCGCAGTGCCGCCATTGGATCGACCTTCATGCCGCGCGGGAACGTAAGCCGCGATCAGAGCTACCACAATCAGCACCAGCGATACGGCGGCAAACGCCAGGGGGTCGCCTGGCTTGGTGTCGTAGAGGAAGCTGGAAAGGACGGGCGTGGCGGCGAGCGCGCTTGGGATGCCGATCAGCAGGCCCGCGAGACATAGCAGCAGGCCATCGCCAACCACGAGCTTGAACACGTCTTCGCGTTTCGCGCCCAGCGCCAGGCGAATCCCGATCTCGCGCGTGCGGGCGGCCACGGAATACGCCACAACGCCGTACATGCCGATCGCGGCGAGCGCGAGCGCGAGAACAGCAAACACAGCCAGCAGCACGGCGCTGAAACGTAGGCGCGAGGTTGAACTGGCCAGCTGCTGGTCCATGGTCTCGACACCATATACCGGGAGATCCTTATCCAGTGCGTGGATCGCATTCCGAACGAAAGAGGCCAAAGAGATCGGATCGCCAGCCACTCGTACGGCAACATTCCCGCCTGCGGGGTATTGCCAGAAACTCACGTAAACGTCGTCACCCGCCGGGCGCTCGATGCCGTCGTATCTCACATCGCCCACAATGCCGACGACCTCCGCGTCCTGTTGACCCGTCTCCCAAACCGACAGCCCGGCATGCTTGCCAATTGGATCTTCGCCGGGCCACAGATGCCGTGCGGCGGTCTCGCTGAGCAGTAGCGCTTGTTGCGCTCCGGCTCGATCGCGGTCCGTGAACCGGCGGCCGCGAATGAGCGGCACGCGGAAGAGGGCGAGATACTCCGGGGTCACGCTGTGCACACCGACTGCCACCTCTTCCTTACCCTGTCCTCTTCGCAGGATTGTGACATCCGCCTGACCGCGCGAGGGAAGAGAATTCGACGTGCTGACCTGTTGCACACCCGGCGCTGCGGATATACGCGCCAGAAGCTGCTGATGAAATCGAACAGCGGCATCGGGTGAGTATTGTCGAGGCGGCAAATCGACACTGGCGGTTAGAATGTGATCCGTCGCCGCGCCGATATGAGTTTTGAGCAGCCGTGCAAAGCTCTCCATCATCAAACCCGCGCCTGCGAGCAACACCAGCGCCAGGGCCATTTCTCCGCTGATCAGAACACTGCGCGAGTTTGGCCGCCGCAGACTCGACCATCTGGCGGACCATCCGCCGGTCACACTCTTGAGCGCCTGATTGAGGTCCAGTCTCGATGCCTGAAGAGCCGGGAGCAGGCCGAACAGTACGCCAGCCAGAATGGAAATCGCGACGTTGAACGCGAGCACATACCAATCGACCTGAACCGATTCCGCGTTCATGGTGCGGGCGTATAACGGCCAGAAGTCTCCCGCTGCTTCGGGCCGTAAGGCGATGGCCAGGTCAATGGCATATTCGGCCACGCAAAACCCGGCAAGGCCGCCCGCAAGGCCCAAGATGCTGCTCTCCGTGAGAAACTGGCGAATCAGGGCACCGCGACTGGCGCCCACCGCCAGCCGCACGGCAACTTCCTTCTGGCGCGAAACCGACCGGCTCAGCAGCAGGGTCGCTACATTCACGCAGGCAATCAGCAGCACGAACCCGACAGCGCCGAACATCACGAGCAGCGATTTCTGCAACGCCGGATCCGTTTTGGCCTGAGTCAGCGCAATCGGTCTCACCTGCCAGCGTGCCATCTGATCAGGGTGCGGATGGGCCGTATCGATCGCCTTCGCAAGTGGCTCCATTTGAGCGCGGGCATTGGTCAATGAGACCTCCGGCCGCAGGCGCGCCAGGGCACGAAGCCAGAAATTCCATGCTATGGTGAGGCGCTTGGGAATGTTGTAAAACGCGGGGGCCATGGTGATCGGAATCCAGATATCAATGTCATCCGTTTGCCCACGAAAGCCCGCCGGCATCACGCCAACCACCGTATACGGGAGCTGGTTCAGATGAACGGTTCGACCGATGATCCCGGCATCCCCGGCGAATTGCTGCCGCCATAGCTTGAAGCTCAGTAATGCCAGCGGATGGCCATTCGCTTCCCGATCTTCTTCCGGTCGAAACACGCGTCCCAATGTGGGCTCGATTCCAAGCATCGGGAAATAGGATGCCGAGACCAGCTCGACCTGCAAACGCAGCGGATTGTCGATGCCAGTCAGGTTGCCGGACCAACTCGCGAAACCGGCCACGCTCTCGAAGCTTCGCTGATTCCGCCGCAGATCATCGAACATCGGATAAGACCACGGAAACTGTGAGCTGCCGCTCAGGAGATCGAGCGCAACCAGCTTGTCGGGTTCGTGGTAGGGCAGCGGCCGCAGCAGGATGCCATTGATCAGGCTGAAGATGGTGGTGTTGGCGCCGATGCCAAGGGCGAGCGTCGCCACAGCCACGGCAGTGAATCCAGGGGATTTCAGAAGCGAGCGAACGGCGAAACGGAGATCGTGGAGCATGGGCACATTCGCGTTAATTCGCGTGCATTCGCGGCCCGCGCTTTTCTCTTAAACCGTTTCCATCTTTTCTTCGACCACGCGGCCGTCGAACAGATGAATACCCCTGTCGGCAAAGCGGGCGTAGCGGGGATCGTGCGTCACCATCACGATGGTTGCGCCGTTGCGGTGCAGTTCCCGCATCAGGTCCATCACGGCTTCGCCGTTCGCGGAATCGAGGTTTCCAGTGGGCTCATCCGCGAGCAGCACCGAAGGCGACCCCACCAGCGCACGCGCCACGGCCACACGCTGCTGCTGGCCGCCCGATAGCTGGGAAGGATAGTGCTTCACGCGATGCGACATGCCCACTTTTTCGAGCGCCTCATGCACCAGCTTCTTGCGCTCCGATCCCGGCGTGCCGCGATAAGTGAGAGGCAACTCGACGTTTTCGTAAACGGTCAAGTCGCCGATCAGGTTGAACGCCTGGAAAATGAAACCGATCTCGCGATTGCGGATACGCGCCCGCTCCTGCATCTTGAGGCCGCTGACAGGTTTGCCATTGAGGATGTAAGAGCCGTCCGAGGGCGTGTCGAGCAACCCCAGGATGGCCAGCAGAGTCGATTTCCCGCAGCCCGAAGGACCGGAAATCGAAACGTACTCGCCTTTCTTGATATCCACATGAATGCCCGCCAGGGCATGCGTCTCGACCTCATCGGTGATGAAGACCTTGGTGACACCTTCGAGATGAATGAGTGGAACCGCTGCGTCCGCCATCTTTGCTCCTTCAAACAGATTCTAGTTCAGCCGGATGCGGTCGCGCCCATCCCAGGCCGACATATCCGACAAAATTACTTTGTCTCCGACTTTCAGTCCGTCCAAAACTTCGATGGTCGTTACAGAAGCGCGCCCGAGCTTCACCGGCACGCGGTCTGCGCCCTTGCCATCCGGTTCGATCTTGAATAACTGAATGGTGGTGTTCTGCTGCCCGAAAACCGGCCGCTCCACATATACGACATCGCTCAAATTCTCCAGCACGATGGTGCCATCCACGCTCAGATCCGGCACCGCGCCCGGCGGCAATGCGCCAATCAGACGAACATCCACCGTTCGCGTTCCGTTGATGACTGAAGGATCGATGCGCGAGACTTTTCCGGGAATGATTCCATTGCGCGTATCGATCTGTGCGTCCTGGCCTATCGCGATATCCTTGGCCTGGGTCTCGGTGATCTTCAATTCGGCTTTCAATTTCCAGGGCTGTGTGATCCGTGCGAGCGGAGTGCCGGCGGTCACCTGCTGCCCAACCTCCACCAGGAGCTCGGTCATGATGCCGTCAGTTCCCGCCTTGATTTTCAGCGCTTCCACTTGGCTTTTCTTCAGCTCGTACATGGAGCGGAGCTGATCGATTTTGGCTTTCTGCGCCGCGAGTTGCGCTTGCACCTGCTGCTTCTGAAAGGCCAGCCGTTCCTCTTCCAGCTTGCTGCGCTGGGCAAGCTCGTCGGCTTTAACCGCCGATAGCTTTTCCGTCAAATCCGGAATCAGACCTTCTTTGGCCAGCAACATATCGCGATCAGCCGTCAGCTTGGCCTGCTTATAATCGGCGTTCACCGTGGCCGCGTTGGCCTTTTGATCGAGACCTTGCTTCTCGAGCGTCATTTCCGTATCGGTATACGTGGCCTCGGCAGTTTTGAGCTGGTACTCGGCATCCACCATTGCATTTTCTAGTTCCGGACTGGAGAGGATCATTAGCACCGTTCCCGGCTTGACCACCGCGTCCTGTCCTGGCAGCAGGAGCCGCCGCTCGACGCGCCCTTCGGTTTGAGCCGCCACAGCGCGTTTTTCCTCAGGCACCAGAGTTCCCAAACCGCGAACGTCCCGCTTCATGGGACCGCGTTTAACCGTTCCGGGCCAGAGAGTTGCCGCTTCAACGCTGGGTGCCGCAGGTTTCAGGCGGGCAACCGCGATCCAAATTCCGCCTAGGGCCAAGACGAAAATGGTGATGTAGATAATCCGCCGGATCATGCGCTTGCGACCGGCACCCTGACGTACGATATCCATAAGCCCTCCCTGGAGAATTGGCACGCGCGGTGCCAATCTCCGAACCTAGTTTAACTCCTTGAATTATCAATGGTAAACAGGCGGCACGAAGTGCCCCCAGTGTTCGAGTGCGGAATGCATCCGTCCCAGGAACGAACATACTTGTTTCCTACTGTGCGAGGCGCTCGATGCTATAGACGGCCCGGGTTGGAGATTCGCGGGTGACGCGAAAGACCACATTGCCCGTCTTCCCGGTTTGGAGCGTTTCCGCTGCAAACGGTATGGTCTGCTCGACGGTCAACGATGCGCCGGAAGCGGCGAGGTGGACGGTGCGCCGCCAGCTACCCGAGCGAAATTCAAGCCCGCCATCGGAAGTGGCCTGCACTTCCACCGGGCCCTTGCCTGCCAGCGCCCCGCTTTCTGCTAAAACGTTGATATCAGAGTCTTTCCAGACGAATTCTAGGCAGCGGCCGCCATCGCGGGAGGAAAACACGGCGCGCGCGTGCTGATTTTCGAGCACCCACTCGGGCACGCCGTCATCGTCAAGGTCTGTGGAGTAGGCGAGCGCCGCGCCGCGCGGAATCACGGCAAATCGGGCGGGCAGGTCGACCTCCGCCGCCCCAGTGATGTGAAGGCGCCAAGGCGCCAGGCCGCGCAGAGAAGAGATGGGGAAAACACGAATCAAAGCATCGCGTTCCATGTTGCCACCAATCGCAACCTCAGTGCGGGGAGGCGCGAACTCCAGGCCCTCGCCCTGCGCTTCGACGACAAAGTTACGGATTTCAGGGGAGTTATTGCGGATCAGGACGCTGACCTCGCGTCCAGAATCGGCGTTAACCGGTATGAGGGATGGCGCGATCAACAGTTCGCCGATCGATCCATAATGGAGGCCGATTGCCTCGCGTATGTGAACCGACGCCGGACGAAGGAGTTGCACACGAGCCCGGCTCATCAAGACGCCGTCAGCTTCGAGCGCCAGAGGCGTCCATTCGCCGTGCAACGAGTCGGCCGGGACATCGATCTGGTATTCGATTTCGGTGGGTGATTTCACGTCGGCCGCGGTGCGGAAGTTCTGCGGAATCAACAGGCGGGAGCGATGCGCCAGATCCTCGGAAGAATACGAGGTCTCGAGCCGGTTCTTTTGCCCGATGGTGAACCGCTTCGCGTCGTCAAAGAACGCCGAGCTATCCGGGGGTTGAATGGCGAGACTGATGCGGACACGATGGGTGGGCCCTATCCCCTGCGGGATAGGAAGGCGCGCCCGGAGGCTGCTGTTGTCCCAATCGAAGCTGGCGGGATGGCCGGCTGCCAGGAGCGGGCCACTCGGCTCTTTTGAAAGCTGGAGCGACACCTCACCGGGCTGTGGGGCGGAAAATTCCATGGCCAGGACCCCGTTCTCGAACTCCAAAGCATTGAGCTCAGCGGTCGCGTAGACGATGTGATCGCGATTGGCGAAGCCGGAGCAGTCACGGCAGAAATTCTCGCCCGCCAAGGGAACGTCCAGCGGGAGCCATAGTGCTTCACCTGGAGCCAGCCGGATCTGCGGCAGAGTCATGTTCCGATGGGTCGGAGGGTAGAAGACACGGAAGGCTCCCGCGAATTCGTTCTTGCTCTGATTGATGACGCTCAGCGCCGACGCCCGGCCCGGCGCCACCAGTTGTCGCGCAGACACTCCTGGAGGTAGTTTGCCCGTGGCCAGACGGACGGGCGGAACCCGTGTCATTGTTGCTAACGCGGCGCCCCAATAGCGCCAAAGTGTAGCGTCGCGCCGCAGCGGGGTCAACGGCGTGCGCTCGTCACCTGCCATGGAGACTGCGCCGGCGCGGAATATCGGAGCGCCGGTGGCTTCCCATCCGACCGGAGGCAGCAGGTCCTCCACTTCCTCCCAAAGGAGTGAGCCGTGGCCCGCGGCAAAGACGTGGCGGCTTTCCACAAGCGCATGGGGTGCTCTTGCCGATACCGCGACGACCGGTAGGGGCGGTTCGGGAGCGTTGAATACGCCGGGAGATCCTTCGACGAACGCGATGGGACCACCATGCAACGCAAGAAACGGTTCGAGCGCATCGCTCAGGTCCCAGAGCCATTTGCGGAGCGCGCGGCGGTCGGACTCGAGGCCGGTGGGATACCCGGAATTGATCCAGCCGCGGATTGGCGGCGCCGGCCGGATCCACGCCTGCAAACCGGCGCGCTTCACCAGACGGATGAACCCGACAAGATCGCGCCGCGGGCTGGTACGGCCGGTGAGATCGAGTGTCTCGGGGTCTTCCCAATGCCAGTTCCAGGGAATGGAGAACGCGACCGTGTCGATTCCCAAGTTCTTCAGCCAAACCAGCTCGCGCTCCCAAAGCTGCGGGGGATATGCGTAGTAGGGGAACTCGACCGCCTGTACGAATCCGTGCCGCGTCTCGGGCGCGGGGGCCAAACCGGCCAGCAACAGAAGCAGGGCAACGGTGCGCATCACCACGCGGCGGTCTTGCGGAGACGGTAATCGGGAACGAGCGGCATATGCTCTACCTTGCACATTTCAAACAGGCGCGAACGGGCGCGCTCTCCGATCTGGTCGGCTAATGTGCGGCGGTAGTCCACGGTTCCGTCGGGACCTTTCTGCGAAATGCGGCGGCCGGCCTCGGGGTCCGGCAGATTGGTGGTGGCGATCAACGGTTTCCTGTGGTTACAACGGTGCGTGATGATGGAAGTCACGACGTCCTCGATCCACGGAAGGACGCGGTGAGAGCCCAGGTCGTCAATCAGCAGCACCTCTGCATCGAGCGCGTTGTTGTAGGCTTCACGATCGCTCGAACCGGAGTTGGGATCGAAGCCTGAGCGGATGCGATCGATCAGGTTCTGGTAGTCGAAGAACACCCCCTGAAAGCCGCGGGCGATGATCACACGCAGAGCCGCCACGGCGAGGTGTGTTTTTCCGCTGCCCGGCTCGCCAATGAGCAGAATCCCGGATTTGGGCTGCGTGGGAAGGAAGTCGCTGGCGTATTTTGAGACGCGATCCTTGATCGAAATCAGATCGCGGGCCGCGATGTCATTATCCTTGGGAATTTGGAAGCTCACGAACGAAGCATCGCGATAAAGCGGCGGAATGCCTGACACCTCTTCGAGCCGCGCCGACCGGTTTTCCTTGGCGCACTCGCATCGCTCGACGCCGGAGACACCGCCGCGCTCGACCGTCTTCCAACCCGATCCCTCGCACAGCGGGCAAACTGCTTCCGGCATGAGCCTCTATTACTTTATACTCCCCGAGCTACTCAATGGTTGCGAGAACCGCTCCCGCTGCCACGGTTTCGCCGGCGTGCACCGGAATGACGGCCACGCGTCCGGCGCGGTGCGCCTTCATCTCGTTCTGCATCTTCATGGCTTCCATCACGACTATGCCCTGCCCTGCCTCGACCGCCTGCCCGGGCTCGACGAGCAGGCGTACGATCTTGCCGGGCATGGGCGCAATGACATCCTCACGATCAGGGCCGTGCGCGCCCGCGCGCTTCGACGACCAGCGGCGAGGATCGGTGATCGCCACGCGGAAGCGATGGCCGCGGATGGTGATCCAGGCGCAGCCGGGACCGGTTTCGGCGTGGGCTTCGTAACTTCGGCCGTCAAGTAACACGGAGAAGATGCCGGGTTCGACTTCGAGGAGTTGGGCCTGACGCTCGTGTTGATCGCCCAGGCGGAAGCGGTAACGATCGCCTTCGCGCTCGACTTCGAGCCGCGTATGCGCGTCGTCAATTTGGACGTCAAGGGTCATTGCAGAAGATCGTCGCGGCCGGTGGTGCGCCACTTCGAAGAGGTCATCGGTGATACTGTGGGTTTTGTTTGGACCGGCAGGAATGCCTGTCCTACTAGCGCCGCGATGGCTTGCAATTCGGGATCTGGATCTGGTAGTGGACGGCGGGCCAGGAATTCGTCGACCAGCGCGGTATCGAGATCGCCCGCACGGAACTGAGCATCATCCATGAGCTGGCGGAAGAATCCCAAGTTGGTTTTGATGCCTACGATCTGGTACTCGTCGAGTGCGCGAATCATGCGTGCTACGGCCTGTTCTCGCGAGCCGGACCAGACAGCGAGCTTGGCGAGCAGCGGATCGTAGTCGAGCGGCACGTTCCATCCTGGGTAGACGCCCGAATCCAGCCGGATCCCCGGGCCTAAGGGACGATTCAGATGCAGGATGCGCCCCGGCGAGGGGAAGAATTGATTATCCGGATCCTCGGCGTAGATGCGGCATTCGATGGCTGCGCCGCGCCAGTCGATTTGTTCCTGGTTGATGCGGAGCGGCTCGCCGGCCGCAATCTCCATCTGCAGATGCACCAGATCGAAGCCCGTAACAAGCTCCGTCACGGGATGCTCGACTTGCAGGCGTGTATTCATCTCGAGGAAGTAGAAATTGCGCTGGGCATCCACGAGAAACTCAATGGTTCCGGCGCCGTAGTAGCCCGCGGCGCGGGCGATGCGGACCGCCGCTTCTCCCATGGCGCGCCGCATTTCGGGATGCGCGGCTACCAGCGGAGATGGGCACTCCTCCATGATTTTCTGATGCCGGCGTTGTAAGGAGCACTCGCGCTCGCCCAGGTGAATGATGTTGCCGTGCTGGTCTCCGAGCAATTGAATCTCAATGTGGCGCGGCCGCTCAATCAGCTTTTCGACATAGATGGCCGGATTACCGAAGGCGCGTTCGGCTTCGCTAGAAGCGTCGCGAAAGGACGACGCGATTTCCGCGTCTCGATCCACGCGCCGCATGCCTTTGCCGCCGCCGCCTGCGACGGCCTTGAGGAGAACGGGATATCCGCAATCGCGGGCGAATGCACGGGCGGCAGCGGCATTTTCAGCCGGCTGCTGCATGCCTGGCACTACGGGCGCGCCCGCGGCAATGGCGACTTCACGTGCGGCGGTCTTCGATCCCATTTTGCGAATGGTATCGGGGGAAGGCCCGATGAACACGATGCCTGCCTGTTCGCAAGCGGCCGCGAAATCCGCATTCTCGCTCAAGAATCCGTATCCGGGGTGAATGGCTTCTGCCTGGTGCGCACGCGCGGCGTCGAGAATCCGATCGGTACGCAGGTAGCTTTCGCTCGATGGCGAAGGACCAACATGCGCCGCCTCATCCGCCATACGCACGTGGAGCGAAGCGCGATCGGCGTCCGAATAGATGGCGACGGAACGAATGCCCATCTCACGCAGCGTTCGAATCACCCGTACGGCGATTTCTCCGCGATTGGCGATCAGGACTTTTCGGAACATGGAAAGGCTGATTCTAACGCCGAGCCGCCGAGGGCACCGAGAACACCAAAGATCTTCGATTTTCTCGGTGTCTCCGCGTTTCGGGGCTGAAAGACCTGCTGACTCCAGCCCATAATTCGGCGCTTCCTTGGTGATGATGACGTCGTGGACATGGCGATCAGGACTTTTCGAAACATGGAAAGGCTGATTTTAACGCCGAGCCGCCGAGGGCACCGAGAACACCAAAGATCTTCGATTTTCTCGGTGTCTCCGCGTCTCGGGGTTGAAAGACTTGTTCACTCCAACCTGTAGTTCGGCGCTTCCTTGGTGATGATGACGTCGTGGACGTGGCTCTCACGCAGGCCCGCGGGTGAGATGCGGAGGAACTTCGCCTTTTCCTGAAGCTCGGCAATATCGTGACAGCCGCAGTATCCCATGCCTGCTTTCAAGCCGCCCACGAGCTGAAAGACGAGGTCGCCCAGAGGGCCCTTGGACGCCACGCGGCCTTCGATGCCCTCGGGCACCAGCTTGCCGCTGCCGTCCTGGGCATAGCGATCCGAGCCCTGCGCCATGGCGCCCAGTGATCCCATGCCGCGATACGTCTTGAATGTGCGGCCCTGGTAGAGAATCACTTCGCCGGGGCTCTCATCGGTGCCGGCGAACAGGCCGCCGATCATGACACAATCCGCGCCCGCGGCGATGGCCTTGGTGATATCGCCCGAATACTTGATGCCGCCATCGGCGAGCAGCGGAACGCCCGCACCGCGTGTGGCGCGCGAGCACTCGGAAATGGCGGTGATCTGCGGCACGCCCGCGCCCGTCACCACGCGCGTGGTGCAGATCGACCCGGGACCGATACCGACCTTGATGCCGTCGACGCCCAGCGAAATCAACTCACAGGCAGCTTCATGCGTGGCCACGTTACCGGTGATGAGCTGCACCTCGGGGAATTTCTTCTTCACGGTACGCACGGCTTGCATGACGCGGCCGGAGTGGCCGTGGGCGGTGTCGATCACCAGCACGTCCACTTTTCGCGCCACCAGTTCCTGCGCTCGTTCCAGGTAATCACCGGTTGCGCCGACGGCCGCGCCCACGCGCAGGCGGCCCTGCTCATCTTTCGCGGCGTTGGGGTATTTCAGCTTCTTCTGAATGTCTTTGACGGTAATGAGGCCCTTGAGGTCGTAATTCTCGTCCACGACGAGCAGTTTCTCGACACGATGCCGGTGCAGGATCAGCTCGGCTTCCTCGAGCGTGGTGCCGACGGGAACGGTGATCAGGTTCTCCTTGGTCATGACCTCGGAGATGGGC
>Ga0208199_1000618_pt1 | contig 14034 bp, 17 predicted proteins | sample Sb_taG_FD_187705 | JGI IMG/M metagenome (GOLD analysis project Ga0208199, IMG submission 187705) | Peat soil microbial communities from Weissenstadt, Germany - Sb_50d_1_NS metaG (SPAdes) (version 2) | ecosystem: Environmental > Terrestrial > Soil > Wetlands > Peat | place: Germany: Weissenstadt... | reverse complement strand
TAGCCAAGCGCGGCTAGAGGGAACCGAGGGGACACGCAGCCCAACTGGTGCACACGCCGACAAGGTAGAAACCGGTCGCCGCCCGAAGAACCACGGCCCGTTCGGTATAGAAATTCTGGAAAATGGGCGGATGGCGAAAGAGCTGGCGCTGAGCTTGGACCAGGCGCGGCGGCTGGCGGTCCGCAGCCAGCACCTGGCCGGCCCCCAGAGGCCCCAAAGCCCCCAAAGCCCCCAAAGGCCGCAGCCGGATGCCGGTCTCGACCGGATGCGGCAGGTGCTGCGGGGGCTGCGGGTCCTGCAGATGGATCCGGTCAACGTCGTGGCGCGGAACCAGCTGCTGGTGCTGTGGAGCAGGCTGGGCGGGTTCGACCGGGCGGATCTGGACACACTGCTGTGGAGGGAGCGCTGGCTGTTCGAGTACTGGGCGCATTCCGCCTCGGTCGTGCTGACCGAGGACTACCCGATCCACCACGCCATGATGCGGGAGTACCGGGTGACCGTGGAGAGCGCCGCGAAGCGGGCCTGGCTGGCCGCGAACGACGATTTCCGCCGGTACATCCTGGACCTGCTGCGGGAGTCGGGGCCGCTGCCCGGCGAGGCGATCGAGGACCGCTCCGCCGTCGGCTGGGTTTCCACCGGCTGGACCCACGGCCGGAACGTGGAACAGATGCTCGACATCCTGTGGAAGCAGGGCGTCATCATGGTCGCGGGCCGGAACGGGCTGCGGCGGCTGTGGGGCTTGGCCGACTTCCCGGCGGAGGTTACCGCGGAAGAACTGCCGGTGGACGAAGCGGTGGGCCGGGCGGCGGAGCATTCGCTGCGCGCGCTCGGCGTGGCCCGGGCCCGTGACGTCGAGCGGCACTTCACCATGGGCCGGTACTGGGGGCTCGACCTGGAGCGCGCCGGATGGGCCCGGCCGGCGCGGGTCGAGGGCGGAACGGAGCAGTGGTGGGTACACCGGGACGTGCTCGCCCGGCTCGACGAGCAATGGGCCCCGCGTACCACGCTGTTGTCGCCCTTCGACAACCTCATCTGCGACCGGGACCGGACCGAACGCCTCTGGGACTACGCCTACCGCAACGAGATGTACGTCCCGAAGGGCAAGCGGCAGTACGGCTGCTACGTGATGCCGGTGCTGGCGGGGGAGCGGCTGATCGGCCGGGTCGCGGCCCGGGTAGACCGGAAGACCGGCGTGCTCGTCGTCGAGGGGATGTACGCCGAGCCCGGGGCGCCGCCGGATCCCGCGCTGCCCGCGGCGATTGAATCACTCGCGTCATTCGCCGGCGCCGGCTCGGTCAGCCACGCCGGCAGGTGGCGTTCGGCGTATCCTGAGCATGGGTGAGTCGGCCGGGCGGTCGCGCCGGGCGCAGGCCCGGTGAGGAAGGTCCGGGCTCCACAGGGCAGGGTGGTCGGTAACGCCGACCCGGGGTGACCCGCGGGACAGTGCCACAGAAAACAGACCGCCTCGCGTCTGGTACGCGGGGTAAGGGTGAAACGGCGGTGTAAGAGACCACCAGCGCCGCAGGTGACTGCGGCGGCTCGGTAAACCCCACCCGGAGCAAGGTCAAGAGGGGAACCGCGGTTCCCTGCGCGAGCGATCGAGGGCGGCCCGCCCGATGCTCGCGGGTAGACCGCACGAGGCTGCCGGCAACGGCAGTCCTAGATGGATGACCGCCGCCCCGCGCGAGCGGGGCACAGAACCCGGCCTACAGGCCGGCTCACCCCCATCTGCTGCACTGGGCCCTCGCGCTGGCCCAGCTCGGGCTAACGTGGACGGGCCAGGAGCCAGCCCGATCGCCGGACAGCGTACGGGCCATCGCCCCTTATCAAGGCCCGCCGCTCCGTCTGCATGAGAAGGACAACGAATGACACGGCTACTGACGCCTAGCGCACGCCACTACGGCAAAGTCTTTGATGGGGTGGCGGCGGAGTACGACCGCAACCGTCCGATGTATCCCGACGTCCTCGTTGATCAAGCTTGTCAGGTCGCAGGTATCGGGGACGGTGATCAGGTGCTTGAGATCGGGTGTGGGAGCGGTCAGCTAACGCGCAGTCTTGCCGCCCGGGGTCTGCACGTCACAGCAATCGAACCCGGCAAGAACCTCATGGCACTAGCCAGGCAGAACCTGGAAGGCGCTGGAGCGGTCGAGTTTATGAACGCTCGATTTGAGGATGCATTGTGCCCCCATGAGCACTTCCGGGCCGTTTTCTCGGCATCCGCGCTGCATTGGGTCGACCCCAAGGTCAGCTGGCTCAAAATCGCTGATGTGCTGGTTCCCGGCGGAACACTCGCGCTCATATCCTACTTCGGGCTTGAGGAGCAACGCAGCAAGCCTGATCAAGAAGCAGTGCTAGCTGCCGTGAGAAGGGTCGCGCCGGACATTGCCGCTAATTGGCCGACCTACAGGGATCTCGGGGCCACGCTCGCGGGGGTGGAACGGTGCCGTGGAAACGTCTCAGAGGTATGGGCCTGGCTTGGCTGCTACGACGTGGCGCAGGACTACGCCAGCCGCCTGTTCAGTGATGTTCAGGTGGCGGTCGTACCGAAACTCATCGAGCAGACTGCTGACGAACTCAACGCCCTCATTCGCACGATGTCGTTTTACGCGCGGCTTTCACCGGGCCAGCGTCAAGCCCTCGAGCATGAAAACGCGGCTATTTATGAACGACTCGGGCGACCGATTCGCGCGAGCACGGTCACGATGCTCGTCACGGCGCAACGCAGCACAACTTACTGAGGATCTGGTCGCTAGCTGACCAGCGTTATCAGGTCGAGTGCGATCTCGTCGGGATCGGTTACAGCGTCGAACGAAACGACTTCGACGTGCACCTTGCCAAATTTGTCCTGGGCGGCGTTCTTCCTGGCCGCTTGCTGGTAGGCCGTGAGCGTAGCGTCGTGCTTGCGGCCGTGGCCCACGATCGCGACCACGAACACACGCTTGGCGTTGGCCTTCTCCAGGACGGGCTCGAAGTCCCTCCAGTCGTCGGCCTCTCCATCGGTGACCACCAGGGTGAGCATGGTCGGCTGCTCGTCGGGATCCCTGTCGCCGAACTCCTCGTCGTAATCCGCCAGCGCTGCCTTCCAGGCGGCCATGATGTACGTCTTGCCTCCCCACGTGATCTCGTTCAGCCTGCGTTCCAGGTTGCTGGAGTTGAGGTCGCCGATCTCGACGTGGTGGTTGGCGAAGCCGTGGGTCATCAGGCCGCCTAGTTCGTCACTGCCGCTGGCCTGCTCGGCATCTGCCTCGCTGTCCTCCCGCTCCAAGACACGGACGAGACCATGCAGGGCCTCGATAACGATGGCCCGCCGACTGCCGGGATCGGGCCATTCTGGCCCGTACTCGTCAGCAGCGCCCCAGTTCATGCTGGTGGAGAGGTCCAGCAGGAGCACGGGTTCCTTCTTGCGGTTGGAAGAGACAGCCGGACGGATCTCACTACGCGGAGTGCGGTTCGGGCCGCCTGTTTCGGCTCCTGCCTCGCTCACCATTGTTCCCTTCTCTGCTGTGGATATCCGCTTGTACACCTGATGTACCACATGCTGCCGCACCCCGAGGCGACGGCTCAGCACCCGAACCTGCCGCGCGGCCCGCTCATGTTCCGGTTGGCTGCTCGTGTCCAGGGCCGGCTAATCCCTCGGACGCTGGCTCTGCGTTGAACGAGTGTGGGAACCGAACGCATCGACTTCGCGGAGTTCTATCGCGCATCCAGGGACGACTGCCTCCGCACGGTCGTGGTCATCGTCGGCGATCGGGAGACGGCGCAAGAGGTTGTTGCGGAGGCCTTTGCCCGGGCCTGTGCCTCATGGCGCACGGTCAGCAGGCACCCGGCGCCCGCGGCGTGGGTGGTCCGCACCGCCCTGAATGCGAATATCTCCCGGTGGCGACGGCGCCGCAGGGAAATACCGGTACCGGACCCGGGCGTGGTTGCGGACGTGCCCGCGGGCGCTATCGGTGCCGACAGTCCTGTCGATCCGCAGATCTTGGCGGCGCTGATGCGGTTGCCTGCCCGGCAACGCCAGGTCGTTGCCCTGCGACTGCTGCTCGACCTGGACACGAGCCGTACCGCGGAGGTGCTCGGCATCATGCCGAATACGGTCAAGGCGCACATGACCCGTGCCCTCGCCGCGCTGCGCGGCGACCATGTTCCACAACTACAGCAGGAGAACTGAGCCATGAACGACCAAGAACTGATCACCGCAGTGAAGCAGTCCGTCAGCGGCGTGCACATGCGCGTCCCGGCGGAGCAGATTGTGAGCCGCAGCCGCGCTATCCGTTCCCGGCGGAGGATCCCCGCGGTAGCCGGGGCGCTGGCCGTGGCGGCCGGGGCGGCTTTGGCCGTGACCAGCACCCTGGTACCGTCCGGCCAGGCGAGCCATCAGCCGGCCGCCCAGCTAGCGGCCTGGACGGTCACCAAGCAGGCTAACGGCGACATCAAGGTCACCATCCGCGAGCTGAGGGATCCGGCCGGGCTCCAGCGCACGCTCCGCGCCGATGGCGTCCCGGCCAGCGTCACGTTCGCGGGCCAGCAGAACCCGGCGTGCCAGGGTTACCCCGCTGGCGGTAGCCAGAGCCAGCGACGGCAGCTGCTGGGCAGCGCGGTGACAGCGCCAGCTAGCGGAGCTTACGTCATGGTCATTCACCCGCCGGCGTTGCCGTCCGGCGCTGGCCTGCAGATCTTCAGCTCCTTCGAGAACATCCCGGCTAGTGCTCAGGGGGCGGCTGTGCGCCTGGTGCAGGCCAGCCCGCAGTGCACAGGCAGCTGAGCCTTCCAGGCAGGCGTTGACGCTGGATGAGCGGCGACCGAACCCGATCTTCGCCGGCTGTACACGAGCCGTACATATGGTGTTCGGCATCTCGATGAAACCGACCTTCCCAGGCTGTATTGTCAGTATTCGTGGAGGATCTGGTCTTCGCGGGCGACGTCAACGCCGGTGACGTGGTCATCCTGCCCGGTGCCGGCAGCGCGGTCCTGGTCAAGACGGTCCGCCTCGGCCAGGGCGGATTCATCTTCACCGTGGCACCCGTCGGCGACGACCGGCCCCAGGCCGAGCAGCTCGTCACGCTGACGGCCGGAGAGCGGCTGCGCAAGCACGGCCAGGACCTGGCCGGCTAGCTCGCTCGCGTGACGCCGCGGTTGGCGGCCTAGGATCGGATATGTGCCTGAGATCTCGGTGTTCCGCCCTGGTGACGTCTCCTACCTGCGCATCGCCGCCCCGGACCCCGGACGTTCGGCGGCATTCTACAGCGCGGCGTTCGGCTGGAAGGTCCGCACCGGCGCCAACGCCTTCGAGGACGCCACGGGTCACGTGATCGGCCACTTTATGGAAGACCTGCCGGTTGCCGGGGAGGCCGGCGTGGTTCCTTACATCTACGTGCGGGACATCGACCAGACCCTGGCGCGGCTCACAGAGGCCGGCGGCGAGGTGACCACCAAGCCGTATCCCGAGGGTGACCTGTGGGTGGCGATGACCCGGGACCCGGCGGGCAACGCGATCGGCGTCTGGCAGCACGGCTCCCGCGCGCAGGGCGGGTAACCGTCCGGCCGGGGCCGAGCTGAGGGCGGCGGCCGTGTCATCGTGCAGCCTCTCCTGGCCAGGCCCGGCCGTCGCCAGGTCGCAGAACCGGCGGTTCGTCATCCGCCGCGGCTGACCGCACAGCCTATCGGCCAGCAGGGCCAGGGACGCCAAGGCCAGTAGTACTGCCGTCGGCAGACAGAGCAGCATTCCGGTTACCAGCGTGGTCCTCATACCCCTCAGGCTACGGCGCGACCGTTCCGGAAACGTTACGGCATGAGCTGGAACTGTCACTACCGGAACGTTACCGGGCGCCCAGGTTCGCCGGGCCGTTGGGCCTGGCAAGCGGCAGAGCGAACCCGGGCGCCGCGACGGCAAGCAGCTCATCTGCGCTCAGCTGCTGCTGGCATAAAACACCGGGATCAGGGGTGCGAAGCTCAATGGGTGAGCGTGCCGAATGTCACATCGGAGGACCAGATTGTCTGCCAGCCAATCCCTTGCCCTGGGTCGATCGCCGAGACGATGTGATTGTCGCCCTCGTAAATGGCGACGTGGTAGACGTAGCTGTTGGGATCGGAGTCCACGTGGAAGAAAACGAGATCGCCGCCCCATGCCGCGCGCTTGCTCTCGCGGCGGAAGTGCAGGAACTGGTCTTCCGCGGTCCGGGGGATTGACTTGCCGAAGTGGTGGTACACGTACTGGGCGAGGCCGCTGCAGTCAAAGCCTGAGCTGGGAGAACTGCCGCCGTAGACGTAGGGAACTCTCCCGATGAACGACTCCACGTATGCGGATGTCCCTTGGTTGAACGACAACGTATGAGCGTTGGCCGTTCCGGTGAAAAACGCCAGACTTACTGCCATCGTTCCGGCGATGGTGCCTATTTTATGTCGGACTGCCACCGTCTTGCCTCCTTTGGGTTTCCGGGTTTGACCGAATACATCGGCTTCCTGCAGCCGAGGCCGGCGGGCCCTTCATGGTCGCGGCAGCCGCCGCGACTGGCCCGCGTCACGCAGGGCGAGCGTTTATTCACGCTGTGAGAAAAATGCCCTGTGCTGAAACATCATGCGGGCAAGATGGCCAAGAAGTCCAGCAATTCCGGAAATTGTCCCAGCTTATGGGATATTTAATCGGACAAGAGTTTCATCACCTATCAACCTTAACGTGAGTATCACGGAAGGATCTCAAAAAGGTCACTTTTTGTGATTCAGGTCACACCGATTCGCTGTCAGCCTGCTTCATGTAAAGGTGTCTGGCATCATAACAGCAGGTCAGAGGCTATGAGTGGCCATCTCGAGACGGTCAGGAATTTTCTTCCGCGACCCTGGCCAGGCGAGTGCAGGTGGTCGCGAGCCAGTTCTGGTAGGCGTCGAGGTCCCAGCTGGTGAGGCGGGTGATCAGCAGGTAGGTCTCGGCGGCGGCCAGGATGGTGCTCGTGTCGATCAGCCAGTCCAGGTCGAGCCGCGGGTCGAGCAGCCCGTCGTCGGCCATCCGGGTCCAGAAGACGGCGTGGGCGTGGCGGGTTTGCTCCCGGCCTTGCTGCCAGAATCCGGCGATGAGCGGCTCGATGGCGGCGGCCTGCTGGGCCACCGCGAACAGGGCGCCGGTGCGCTCCATGATCTGACGTCCGACGGCCGCGCTGGCCGCGATGCGCTCGGCGGCCGTAGGGGCGGTCAGCGCCGCCCGCATCCAGTCGCGGCCCAGCACGTCGACCGGTTCGGTGTCGCCCACGATGGCCGCGTCCACGACCCGCTTGAACAGCGCGGCCTTGGTACCGAAGCGCAGGTAGACGGTGCGCGCACCGACCTGGGCACACCTGGCGACGGCCTCCAGCGTAGTGGCCAGATAACCGTCGGCCAGGAACAGGTCGGTGGCAGCGGCCACAATCCGCTGCTCGGTCTGCGCGATCTGGGCCTGCCGTAGCGGCGGCAGCGAGCCCGCGGGATTGACATTACCGGTCATGCAGTGCAGTATAACTGCATCGGATGCACTATCACTGCATTGGGGGAACCATGGGCATACCGGATGCACCAGTCCTGGCCGGAATCCACCACCTGAAACTGCCCGTCACCGACCTGGACCGGTCTCGCGACTGGTACCTCAGCCGCCTGGGCTACCAGGTCCAGATGGAGTTCGTTGAGCAGGGCCGTCTGATGGGCTACGCGCTGTCCCATCCCAACGGAGGCCCGCCGCTGGGCCTGCGCCTGGATCCCGAGCGCGCCCAGGCGGCCGCCGGCTTCGACTACTTCAGCATCGGAGTGCCGGACAAGGACGCGATCGACCGGCTCGCGGGCCGGCTGACCGGGCTCGGCGAGCCGCACGCCGGCGTGCACTGGGCCAGCATCGGCTGGATCCTGCCCGAACTGCACGACCCGGACGGGCACGAGGTCCGGTTCTACACCATCGAGCACCACACCGAGCTCGATCCCGGTGTGGTCGCCGTCATCAACGACCCCCGGGAGAGCGCGGAGCGGGCCGAGCGCGGCGTAGCGCAGCAGCAGTAAACCCCGCGCTCCGCAAGCCTCTGCGCCCGAGTCCTACTCGTCCCCGCCGAAGTTGCGGCGGAGCGTCTCGCCGTTCGGGGATCCGCCGAGAGCGGCGGAGATCCGGTCCCAGGACCAGTCCGCGGCGCGAGCCTCCCGCACCGCCACCCGGATCGCGTTCTGGGCCACACGCCTCGCGTCCAGCGCACTTTCCATGAGTTCTTCGATCGTCGTCGTCATGACACAAATTCTGCCATAAATTGTGGCACAAATCGAGGCGCAAACGCCGGGCGTAAGTCCGCCGGGCATTAGCCTCGGATCCAGGGATCTGACCGGCCAGGCTCGGGAAAGGGAGCGTCCATGCTCACGTTCGGCGTAGTGGTACTGGGTGTCACCGATCGCCGGCGGGCCGAGGAGTTCTGGTGCGCGGCGCTCGGGTACCAGGTACGCGAGGGACCATTCGGCGGATGGGCCAGGGTCCTGACCCCGCCGCCGGGCGCCGCGGGCGCCGTGATCGCGCTGCAGACCAGCCGCACACCGTCCGAGGACTACCCGCGCCTGCACTTCGACCTGCACGTGACCGGGGTGGACGAGCAGGAGGCGGAGGCGGATCGCCTGGTATCGCTCGGCGCCCGCCGGGTCGACTGGCACAGCTACCCGGACGATCCCGACTTCGTCGTCCTGGCCGACCCGGACGGCAACCGGTTCTGCATCGTCGACCTCGCCCACTTCTGCGACTGACGACTAACCGGCGGCTGGCTGGGCCTCCATCGGCTGGCCCGGCCGGTACATCTGCGGCGGCTTGTTCCCGGCGGCCTGGCCGCCGTCGATCGGCAGCACGGTTCCGGTGATGAACGAGGACCGGTCCGAGCACAACCAGAGCACAGCTTGGGCCACCTCGGCGGCGCTGCCCACCCGGCGCATCGGCGTGGACTGTCCCGCCAGCTGCTGCGCCCGCGGACCGGCGGCCTCCAGATGATAGGTCAGGATCGGGCCCGGAGCCAGGACGTTGACCCGTATGCCCTGGTCCGCGTAGTCCAGCGCGGCGACCTTGGTCAGGCCGATAATTCCCGCCTTGCCGGCCACGTACGCGGCGAGGTTGGCGGTGCCGTTCAGGCCGGCGATCGAGGCCATGTTCACGATCGCGCCCCCGCCGCTGCGGAGCATGGCCGGGATCTGGAACTTCATGCCGAGGAAGGTGCCGCGGATGTTCGTGGCGATGCCAACGTCGAACTCGCCGGGATCGATGTCTGCCAGCGGCGTCGGCATCGGGCCGGCGCTGGCGTTGTTGAACGCCGCATCGAGCCTGCCGAACGTCGACAACGCCTGATCGACCAGGTGACGTATTGAGTCGGCATCGGTAACGTCGAGGTCGGCGGCCAGCGCCCGGCCGCCCCGAGACCGGATCCGGTCCGCGACGGACTCCAGCGCGGCGGTGTCACGGGCACCCAGCACCACGGCGGCGCCGGCGGCGGCGAATGCCTCGGCGGCAGCCGCGCCGATACCCTTGCTCGCCCCGGCCACCATGGCCACCCGTCCGCGCATGAACTGGCTTCCGTACCCGGGCTGTCCGGTTGGCTCCGGTCCTGGCGGGTCTGCGGTCTGCTCTGTCATCAGTTCATCCATGCTCCCGGATCGTATGATATCTAACGATTAGATGTCAATCAATTGTGGTATGCTGCGGCCATGGGCCGTCCAGCACGCGAGCCGTTGGGCTTGCACCTGACCAGGGTGTCGAGGACCGTCACCCGCGCCTTCGACGACGCGCTGGCCGAGGCCGGCGGGTCACTTCCGGTCTGGCTCGTGCTCATCTCGCTGAAAGGCGGGCAGCTGGCCAGCCAGCGCGAACTCGCCGACGCGGTCGGCGTCCAGGGCGCCACGCTCTCCCACCACCTGAACGCGATGGAGTCGGCCGGGCTCGTCACCCGGCACCGGGACCCCCGCAACCGCCGCCTGCACGTGGTCGAGCTGACCCCCGATGGCGACGCGCTGTTCGCCCGGCTGCGGGAGGTGGCCTTTGCCTTCGACCAGCGGCTGCGGGCCGGGCTCTCCGGACCGGACGTCGATCAGCTCGGAATGCTCCTGGACCGGTTGCGCGAGAACGTCAGCGAGAAAGCCAGCGGCCGCGTCAGCGAGAACGTTAGCTAGGCGACGGCCCGGAGCCCGGCGAGGTCGATGCCCAGCCAGTCGTGCAGCCCGGCCTCGCCGGCCTTGGTCACGGTGACGATGCGGCTGGCTTCCCTGGTGGCGATCCAACGGCGCCCCGCAAGCGCACTGGTGAGAGCGGCGCCCAGGCTGCCCGCGAGGTGGTAGCGGCGCTCGCTCCAGTCCAGGCACGGCCGCAGCAGCGGCCGGGTACGGTGCTCGAGCCGGTCCACGTCGATGCCGAAGCTGCCGAACTCCGCCGCTCCAGCCGCCCCCATCCGGTACGCGCCGTCCTCCTGGAGGAGCAGCCCGCGTGCGACCAGGGCCTCGGTGACGGAGACGCCGACCGCCCCGGCCAGGTGGTCGTAGCACATGCGCGCCCAGCGCAGGCTCCGGGCCCGGGTCGCGTCGGTCAGGGACCGGACCTTGGTGGCCGGCGCGAGCAGGATAAGGATCTCCAGCGCGTCGGCCACCGGTGCCGAGGCGATGGAGTACAGCTGCTGGCGCCCGCTGGCCTGGGCGCTGACCAGCCCGCCCGCGACGAGCTTCTTGAGGTGAGCGCTGGCCAGCGACCGGGAGATGCCTGCCGCCTCGGCCAGGGCCGAGCCGGACTGCGGCGTGCCTCCCAGCAGGGCGAGGAGCATCTGCGCGCGATGGCGGTCGGCGATCAGGCTGGCCACTGCGGCCAGGTCGGCGTCGGGATCCATGATCTGTACCTTAGCCGATGCATAGTCAAATGGGGATTTGACGGTTAGCGGGTTAGGGTCGATTTCATGGCTGCCACCGCTGTCACCCGCACCGGTTCCCGTGCCTGGGTCAGGGTCGCGTTCGCGATGTTCGCGGTCGGCTGGGGAGCAAACCAGTTCTCGCCGATGCTCATCGTCTACCGCCACGAACTGCGCCTCGGCGCGGACGCGGTCGCCGGGCTGTTCCTGGTCTACGCGCTGACCCTGATTCCGGGCCTGCTCGTCGGGGGACCGGCCTCCGATCGCTTCGGGCGCCGCCCCGTCGTGCTGCCGTTCGTGGCCCTCTCGCCGCTGGCCACGCTGCTGCTGGCGCTGGGCCCGCGGTCGCTCGCGCTCATCGCCGCGGGCCGGGCGCTGGCCGGGCTGTGCTCCGGCGTGGTCTTCGGCTCGGCGACCGCCTGGGTACAGGAACTTTCGCACGGTACCGGACAGAGCGCCCGGCGGGCCGCGCTCGCACTGACCGCGGGCTTCGGGCTGGGCCCGGTTGTCGCCGCCGTGCTGGCCCAGTGGGCACCCGACCCGCTGGTGGTCCCCTACGTGCCGCACCTGGTGATCGGGGTCGCGGCCGCGATCATGGTCTGGCCGGCGCCGGAAGGCGTCCACCAGGCGCGGGCCCGCCTCGTCAGGAAAGCCAGGAACTGGCCGCCGGAAGCGGTGCGCACCTGGCGGTTCTGGCTGGCCGTCGCGCCGGCCAGCCCGATAGTGTTCGGGTCGGTTTCCCTGGCCATCGTGGTCCTGCCGGAGGACGTCACCAACGCGCGGACGCTGTCCGCCGGTTTCGCGGGCCTGATGACCGCGCTGGCGTTCTCGGCCGGAGTCAGCATCCAGCCGCTGGCCCGGCGACTCGGCAACCCGCTGGCGGGGATCGTGGCTGGCTTGTGCTGCGCGGCGGCCGGCGCAGGGGTTGGCGTGGCCGCGGTGGCCGGTGCCGATCGCGCGCTGGCAGGGGTCTCGGCGGTGCTGCTCGGACTGGCCTACGGGCTGTGCCTGGTGTCAGGCCTCCGGCAGGCCGAGCAGACGGTTCGGGGGACCGGGTCGGCCCAGCGCGGTGCGGTGGTCGCGTGCTACTACGCGCTGGCCTACCTGGGTTTCGCGGCGCCGTACCTGGCCGCCGGCCTAGGTACCGTGGCGGGCCAGGCTGGCGCGTTCGGCGTGCTGGCGGGGATCGCGGTTGTCATCGCCGCCTGGACGGCCGGGTATGGGCTCAGGCCGGGCCGGGCGACCGTCGCCGCTGACCAGACGGCCCGCGCCGGCCGTACCAGCCCGTCCCTGGAGCACAGCGAGGCGGGCTAACCGGGGCTGGCACGACGGGCACCAGAACGTGACCCGGTCCTGCTGTCCCTCGGCGCGGATGGGCGTGCCGCATCGCCGGCACGGACGGCCGCGCCGCCCGTACACCCAGGTCTCTTCGCCCCGCCGCCAGTTGCCGGTCGTGACCTGGCCGATCCGGTCCTTGTTCGCGTCCAGCAGGCGGCGCGCGAGCTCGGCCATGGCCCTGAGATCCGTGACGGCGCCGGCCGGCTGCCACGGGTTGACCCCCCGCAGGAACAGCACCTCGGCCTTATACAAGTTGCCGATGCCGGCCAGGTTGGCCTGGTCGAGCAGGGCCTCGCCGATGGGGCGGCCGGATTCCGCCGACAGCCTCCGCACCGCCTCGGCGCAGTCCCAGTCCGGGCCGAGCAGATCCGGCCCCAGGTGCCCGGTGACCTCCCGCTCTTCGCTGGTGCGGATCAGCTCGACGACGCCGAGCTGATATCCCACCGCCTGCCAGTCGTCGTTGGCGAGTACCAGCCTGATCCGGTGACTTTCCTTCATCTGCTCGGCCGCGGGCCGTACCCGCCAGCTGCCGTCCATGCGGAGATGGGTGTGGACCGTGAAACCGCTGCCGGTCCGGGTCAGCAGGTGCTTGCCGCGGGAGACCGTCTCGATGACCACGTGGCCGCTCAGGTCGGCGGTGGCTAGCCGCGGGACGCGGAAGTCGCTGCGGGTCAGCGGCCGTCCCGCCAGCGCCTCGTGCAGGCGCCGGGCGGTGTACCAGACTACGTCTCCCTCGGGCATGAACTGTGTTCTATGCGAAAGCTCGCGTTATGCAAAACCCCGCTGATTTGCGTGACGCTCCTGGTGTGCGCCAGGCGGGGCAGGCTGGTTAAGCGGCGGTCGTAGCCCCGCGGGTCGTAAGGGCCGCGGAGGCCGTTGACCGGCGGGTACGACGGAGGCGAGCCCCAGCTCCCGCCGCCGTTGCCGCCGACCTGGCCGGGAGTCCAGCCCCCGTTCGCTCGCCGGGGATCTCCGGCCTGACCGCCCTGGTCGGCCGGATTCCCGTATCCGTACCGCTCGCCGTAGGGCGGGGTGTTCACCGGCTGCGCCGGCTCCCCGTAGGGCTGCTGCGGGTACGGATAGGGGCTATTGGGGGTATACGGGCTATTGGGGGTATACGGGCTATTGGGGGCGGTGCCGCCGTAGCCGTCGCCCGGCCGGAGCGAATCGGGCCGAAGCGGATCAGATCGCGGCGGATCAGATCGCGGCGGATCGGATCGGTAGCCCTCCGAGCGGAGCGGGTCAGGCCGTCCCGCGTCGGACCGGCCGCGCCCCCCGCTCCCGCCGTGCGAGGGCCGGTCGAACTGCCGGAACGGTGGCACGCCGCCGGGGTAGCCGCTCCCGGCGGCCTGGGTGTCGGCGAGGCTGAAGGCCTGAGTCTCCTGTCCGGCAGCGGCTTCGTATGGCCCGGGGGTGAGGTCCGCGGAGCGGAGTGACGACGACGGGTAGGCGCGGCCGTCGACGCTTCCCCTGGGCCTCAGCGAGTACGCCGGGCTGGTCAGCGGATCCTCGTCCGCGCTGGTACGCGACCGGCCGCGCGACTCCGCTGGCTGATGGGCGGCACGGATCGGCTGGGTAGCGATCGGCGGCGGCTGCGTAGCCGCCAGGTAGGGCTGCGTCGCGACCGGCGAGGTCGCCGAAGGCTGAGGGGCGGGCTGAACCGGCTGGATCGCGGTCCGGTCGTCCGGGCCGAGCCGGGGTTGCGGCTGCGTGCCCGGTCCGGTGGTCGGTGGGCGCCGTTTGGCCGTCGTGTCCGGCTGGGCGGTACGCGCTGTGGCGGTACGCGTGGTGGCCGGCTGGGCGGTACGCGCGGTCGTCGCCAGGGGCTTGTCGG
>Ga0208199_1000615_pt1 | contig 14081 bp, 10 predicted proteins | sample Sb_taG_FD_187705 | JGI IMG/M metagenome (GOLD analysis project Ga0208199, IMG submission 187705) | Peat soil microbial communities from Weissenstadt, Germany - Sb_50d_1_NS metaG (SPAdes) (version 2) | ecosystem: Environmental > Terrestrial > Soil > Wetlands > Peat | place: Germany: Weissenstadt... | reverse complement strand
GCTTCGACACGTTCTGCCCGCTCGGGCCGTGGATGGAGACCGGGACTAACCCGGCCGACCTCGAGCTCGTCACCACCGTGAACGGGGCGGTCCGCCAGCAGGCCCGGACCTCCGAGCTGCTGTGGGACGTGCCCGGGCTGATCGCCTACGTCAGCCAGGTGATGACCCTGCTGCCCGGGGACGTCCTGCTCACCGGCACGCCCGCCGGGGTCGGCCCGCTGACCGACGGGGACGAGGTGTCGGTCACGATCGAGAGCATCGGCACGCTGACCAACCGGGTCGTCATCAGCGATTGACGAGGTGCTCCCTCAGATGGCGGAGCTGGCGCTCGACATGCGCGGCAGGCACCTCGTGGCCGGTGAACGGGTGGACGGCCAGGTCCTTGCCCGCGGTGATCTCGTTGTACGCGGCGTACACCGTGGACGGCGGGCAGATCATGTCCATCAGCCCCACCGATAGCAGGCACGGCGCGGTGATCCGGCGGGCCAGCAGGGCGCAGTCCACGTACCGCAGCGTCTCCAGCGCCGCCGGGACCAGGTCCACCTGGTGGGCCAGGAACTCGGCCACCTCGATATAGGGCGGCAGCGGGGCCATCGTGATGCCGCGCCGGATGTCGCACAGGAACGGCACGTCGGCGTGGCACACCGCGACCAGCTGCGGGACCAGCGCGGCGGCCGCCAGCGCGAGCCCGCCGCCCTGGCTCATCCCGGTCACCGCCGCCCGTGCGGCGCCGGCCAGCGCGCAGGCCGTCTCCACCGCGCGCACGGCGTCGCCGAACAGCCGCGTGTAGTAGTAGTCCTCCGGCCGGGCGATGCCCCTGGTCATCACGTTCGCGTTCTCCGGGCCCGCGTGCCACCCGTCCGCGTGGTCGCCGGTGGCGCCGATGCTCCACCGCCCGCCCTGGCCCCGGCTGTCCATCACCAGCAGGGCGTAGCCGAGCGCGGGCAGCAGCAGGTGCTCGGCCGGGCAGCCGCGCCCGCCGCCGTAGCCGATGAACTTCACCACCACCGGCATCCCGCCCTGCGGCCCGCCCGCGGGCCGCAGGTACCACGCCTTGATGCGGTCGCCGCCCGCGCCGGAGAACTCGGTGTCGTAGACCTCGACCGGCGCGTAGATCCCGGCCTCGTACCGGGTCAGGGCCGGCTCGCGCGCCGCCGCGCGGGCCTCGTCCAGCCGCAGCCGCCACCACCGGTCCAGGCCAGCGGGCTCGGCCGTCTCGGTCCGGTAATCCTTCAGCTGCCCGGCGGGCAGGTCGTACCAGGGCATCGGTTGCTCCTCCAGCCTCAGCGCGGATATGGCCCTACCATTTTCCTTGTGACGGCGGACCCCCAGGCGAGCGGTGATCAGCCGCGGCACGGCACCCGGGGGCGCCGGGCCGTCGCGCTGATCGCGCTGGCGCTGGGCCTGGCGGGCCTCGTCATCTCGGCCGCCGCGCTGGCCACCCAGCTGCTGCCCCGGCAGTTCACCGCCGCCCAGCAGCAGCAGATCGTGAACTGGGAGATCGCCAGCCGGTGGCAGCAGCTGACCGCGGGGCGGATCTTCCCGGCCTCGGTGCCCTATCAGCTTTCCCCCACGGTGCTGCAGGACGCGACGCCGCTGAACCTGGACGCGCGGCGGATCGGCATCGCGCCGCAGTCCGGCTGCGGCGCGGGCGTCACCACCCCGGCCGCGGCCGCGGTGCTGCGCCGCGAAGGGTGCCGGGCGATCCTGCGCGCCACCTACGTGGACGCCACCTGGAGCTACGTCATGACCGTCGGCGTGGCCGTGCTGCCCAGCCACGCGGCGGCGGTCAAGGCCTACCAGAGCCTGTCCCAGCCGCGGATCCTGGTCGTCAGGTACCACGGCACGGCGGCCGCGCTGTACGACTACAGCCGGCAGATCTCCGCGAGCTTCGCCAAGGGGCCGTACCTGGTCATGTACGCCGCCGGATTCGCGGACAGCCGGCCGCGCGTGCCCGTGGCCTCCGATAGCTACTCCGACACGGAGATGACTCTGCTGGCCCAGGGCGTCGCGCGGTCGGTGGCGGACACGCTGGCGGCCCAGCCTCCCAGCCCGCACTGCCCGGGAGCCCCCGGATGCTGATCCGGCGGGGGAGCGCGATCCTGGCCGCGCTCGGCTGCGCCGCGTCGCTGGCGGTGCTGCCCGCCACCGCCGCGTCCGCCGACAGCGTCCGGGACAACCAGCAGTGGGTCCTGGACATGATGAACGTACCCGCCGCCTGGCAGCTGACCCGGGGCGCCGGCGTCATCGTCGCGGTGATCGACAGCGGGGTGAACCCGGACGTCAGCGACCTGGCCGGATCGGTCCGCACCGGCCCCGACTACACCGGCATCAGCACCCGGCCGTCCGACCCGGACTGGGGCGTGCACGGCACCTGGATGGCGTCGCTGATCGCCGGCCACGGCCACGGGCCCGGCGGGGGCAGCGGGGTCATCGGCGTCGCGCCGCGGTCGACGATCCTGTCCATCCGGGTCATCCCCGACCGCGCCGACCCGCACTACCGGCGGTACGAGCACGAGCAGGAGCCGGACATCCAGGACTCGCTGGCCCAGGGCATCGACTTCGCGGTACAGCACGGCGCCAAGGTGATCAGCATGTCGATCGGCTACAGCGCGCCGAACGGGGCGGTCAAGCAGGCGCTGGCCGGCGCCTTCTCCCACGGCGTGGTGGTGGTCGCTTCGGCGGGGAACTCCGGGGCCCCGGCGGGGACGAACGACACCATCCAGGCCCCCGTGTCCTTCCCCGCCGACTACCCCGGCGTGATCAGCGTGGGCGCCGTGGACATGAAGGGGGCGGTGGCCAGTTTCTCCAGCGCCAACGTGTCCGTCCGGGCGGCCGCGCCTGGTGTGGCCGTGCCGGCCCAGGGCCGGGACGGGCAGTACTGGCTGGTCAGCGGCACCAGCCCGGCCTGCGCGCTGGTGGCCGGGGTGGCGGCCCTGATCAAGTCGAAGTACCCGGATCTGCCGCCCAGCCTGGTCGCCACCGCGCTGACCTCGACCACCACGAACCGGCCGCCCAGAGGCTACGACAGCGAGGTGGGGTTCGGCATCGTCGACGCGGCCGCGGCCCTGGCCAAGGCGGCCAAGCTGGCCGGAGACCCGCCCGCCCCGGCCAGCCTCCCGGCCGCGGCCCGGTTCGGCGGCGGCCCGGCCGCGGTCCCGGCCGCCCCGGTGCGCCGGCGCGGATCCGGCCCGCTGGTCCTGTTCGTCCTCCTCGTGCTGACCTCACTGGTCATGGCCGGGGCCGGCGGCACCCGCCTGGCCGTCCTGCGCCGTAATCCCCAAAGCCCCCAAGACCCCCATGAACCCCGTAACACCCACGACCGCCCGGACTCCCCGGTGACCCCCGGATTCTCAGTGACCCCGGATTCTCAGTGACCCCGGACTCGCAATGACCGCGCCGCTGGACGATTTTGCCAGCCGGGTGCTCGACGTGGTGGACTCGATCCCGCCCGGGCAGGTCATGTCGTACGGCGACATCGCCGAGTATCTGGGCGTGGGTATGGGCCCGCGGCAGGTCGGCCGGGTGATGTCCGTCTACGGCGGCGCGGTGGCGTGGTGGCGGGTCATCCATTCCAACGGCACCCCCGCTCCCGGCCACGACAGCCAGGCCCTGCGGCACTACCTGGCCGAAGGCACGCCGCTGCGCTCGGCCCGGCCGCCCGTCCGGGTAGACATGCGCCGCGCCCGCTGGCCCGGCCACTAGGCCAGCCGAACCGCCGCGAAATGTCGGTGGCGTCTGATGGAATCGACAGTGATGGAACAAGCCCACGCGCCCGCGTACCGCCTGGTCCGCCGGCCGGTGCCGACGGCCCCGGCGGCGCGCCTGGACCAGGCGCAGCAGGCCGTGGTGGACCACGCCGGCGGACCGCTGCTGGTGCTGGCCGGCCCCGGGACCGGCAAGACCACCACGATCGTGGCCGCGGTCGCGGACCGGATCGAGCGGCGTGGCCTGGACCCCGAGCGCGTGCTCGTGCTCACGTTCAGCCGCAAGGCCGCGGCCGAGCTCCGTGAGCGCATCACCGCCCGCCTGCGGCGGACCACCCGCGAGCCGCTGGCCATGACCTTCCACAGCTACGCCTACGCGCTGGCCCGCCGGGAGTTCGTGCTCGCGGGCGACGAGCCGCCGCGGCTGCTGTCCGCGCCCGAGCAACTGCTCGAGGTGCGCCGCATGCTGCGCGGCGAGGCCCAGGACGGCGGGGCCCGCTGGCCCGAGGCCCTGCGGCCGGCCCTGGCCGCCCGGGGGTTCGCCGAGGAGGTCCGCGACCTGCTGCTGCGCGCGGCCGAGCGCGGTCTGGACGGCCGGGGGCTGGGCCAGCTCGGCAAGCTGCGCGGCCGCGACGACTGGGTGGCCGCCGCGGCGTTCCTGGACCGGTACGCGGCCCGTTTCGACCTCGCCCCGGTCCCGGCCTACGACTACGCGGAGATCGTCCGCATCGCCGCCGCCCTGCTCACCCGCGAGGAGATCAGGCAGCGCGAGCGCGCCGCGTACGACGTGGTGTTCGTCGATGAGTACCAGGACAGCGACCCGGCGCAGGAGTCGCTGCTGCTCGCGCTGGCCGGCGACGGCCGCGAGCTGATCGCGGTCGGCGACCCGGATCAGTCCATCTACGAGTTCCGCGGCGCCGACGTGCGCGCGCTCACCGAGTTCCCCGAGCGGTTCCGCACCGCGGCCGGTCAGCCCGCACCCGTCATCCCGCTGCAGACCTGCCGCCGCAGCGGCACCGTCCTGCTCGCCGCGTCCCGCCGGGTGGCCCGGCGGCTGCCCCGCGGGCTCGTCGGCCACCGGGACCTGATCGCCGGGAACCCCGCGCCGGGCGAGATCCGCATCCTCATCGCGGACAGCTCGACCCAGGAGGCGGCTCTGGTCGCCGACACGCTGCGCCGCGCGCACCTGGCCGACGGCGTGCCCTGGTCCTCGATGGCGGTCCTGGTCCGTTCCGCGGCCCGGCAGGTGCAGCTGCTGCGCCGCGCGCTGACCGCGGCCGGAGTCCCGGTCACCGTGGCCGGCGATGAGCTGCCGCTGGCCGACGAGCCAGGCACCAGGCCGCTGCTCCTGCTGCTGCGCTCCGCGCTGCGCCCGGCTCTGCTCGACGACCAGACCGCGGCCGAGCTGCTGTGCGGTCCGCTCGGCGCCACCGACGCCCTTGGCCTGCGCCGGCTGCGCCGGTCCCTGGGGCTGCTGGCCGAGGCCGGGGGCGACCGGCCCCGGGGAGACGGCGGTGACCTGCTCGCCGGGGCCCTGCTCGACCCGCGGGACCTGGCCGTGCTCCCGGACAGCGTGGCCGGGCCGGCCCGGCAGGTCGCCGGACTGCTCGCGGTGGCCAGGGCCGCCATCAAGGCCGGCGGAAACGCCGAGGACGTGCTCTGGGCCATCTGGGACGCCTCCGGGCTGGCGCCGCAGTGGCAGCAGGCATCCGCGGCGGGAGGCGCGGTCGGCGCGGCCGCGGACCGGGACCTCGACGCCGTGCTGGCCCTGTTCGACAAGGCCGCGCACTTCGCCGACACCATGCCGCCCGGCTCGCCGGGCCTGTTCGCTGACAGCCTGGCCGGGCAGGAGATCGTCGGCGACACGCTGGCCGAGCGCGCCGTCCGCGACGACTGCGTCCGGGTCCTGACCGCGCACCGGTCCAAGGGCCTGGAATGGGACGTGGTGGTGGTCGCGGGCGTCCAGGAGGAGACCTGGCCGGACCTGCGGCTGCGCGGGTCGGTACTCGGCGCGGGGGAGCTCGCCGAGGCGGTCTATCTCGGCCACTCCGAGGCGGGGCACCAAGGGGCGGACGCCGCGATCCTGGCCGCCAAGCTGCTCGCCGAGGAACGCCGGCTGTTCTACGTGGGCGTCACCCGGGCGCGGCGGCGGCTGGTGGTCACGGCCGCGGGCGGCGAGGACAGCGACCTGCGGCCTTCCCGGTTCCTGACCGAGCTGGCCGGCGACGACGTGCCGATCGAGCGGATCGGCGGCGGGCACGGGGCGCACCGCTGGCTGTCCATGCCGGCCCTGGTCGCCGACCTGCGCCGGGCCGCCGCCGAGACCGGCCGCCCGCTCGCGGTCCGCCAGGCCGCCGCGGCCCAGCTGGCCCGGCTCGCCGCCGCCGGGGTCCGCGCCGCCCACCCGCGGGACTGGTACGCGCTGACCGAGCTGTCCGACGCCAGCGCGATCGTGGCCGGCGGCGAGGCGGTGCGGCTGTCCCCGTCCCAGGTCGAGTCGTTCACCCGGTGCGGCCTGCGCTGGCTGCTCGAGGCCGCGGTCGGCGCCGGGCGATCAGACGTCCTGCGCCACCTGGGCACCGTCATTCACGCCGCCGCCGTGCTGGCCGCCACGGGGGCGACCGAGCAGCAGGTGGCGGACCGGATCGACGAGATCTGGCACCACCTGGACTTCGGCAGCGCCTGGTACAGCGCCAAGCAGCGGTCCCTGGCCGAGCGCATGGTCCGCAAGTTCCTCGACTGGCACGCCGCCAACCCCCGCGCCCTCGTCGCGGTCGAGCAGGCCCTCAAGGTCCGCATCGGCCAGGTGGAGATCACCGGCCGGGTCGACCGGCTGGAAGCCGACGACCGGGGCCGCGCGGTGGTCGTCGACCTGAAGACCGGGGCCAGCGCGCCGCGCGAGGAGGAGCTCGGCCGGCATCCTCAGCTCGGCGTGTACCAGCTGGCCGTGCTGCTCGGCGCGTTCGAGCATTTCGGCCTGTCCGAGCCGGGCGGCGCGGAGCTCGTGCAGGTCGGCAAGGCCGGCCTGACCGCCCGGGCCAAGGTGCAGCGGCAGGACGCGCTGGCCGACGACCCCGAGCCGGGCTGGGCCAAGGACCTGGTGGAGACCGTCGCGGCCGGCATGGCCGGCCCGTTCTTCACCGCGCGGGTCAACCCCGGCTGCCGGACCTGCCCGGTTGCCTCATGCTGCCCGGTCAACCCCGAGGGCGAGCAGGTCACGCGCTGAGGGGCCGCAGGATGGCCCGGGCAGGCGCACCATCGGAACCGTGCAGCTTGACCGGCAGGCAGATCATCTCGTAACGGCCGCCGGTGACGGGCGAGAGATCGAGTCCCTCGATGATCCAGATGCCCGCTTCCAGCAGGATGCGGTGGATCAGGGGCCCATCGGCGTGGTAACCGCCGACGGACAGGTAATCCACCCCGACGGTCCGCACCCCGGCCTGGGCCAGATGCACGGCGGCCTGCTCCGATATGTATACGAAATCTTCAACGAAACCGGCAGCCTGCCAGCATCGGGTCGAGTTCAGGGTCCGGAACAAGATGCGTTCGCCCGCCCGGAGCCCGTGCCTGGCGAGTTCTCCGGCCGTGATCTCGGAGGGGTGCTCGATCTCGATCACCCTGGCCTCGCCCATCGTCGCAGTCAGCGGCATCTCATCCAGCCCGGGCGCCTCGTGAATGAAGTGCACCGGCCCGTCCATGTGCGTGCCGGTGTGTACCCCCATGGCGAGGTGGGAGACGTTGCACGGGTCGCCGCGGCCGAGGTCCATGACCCGTTCCAGCACGATCGGCGGGTTATCCGGCCAGTGCGGCATGCCGCTCCTGACCGTCACCGAAACGTCGATCCAGCCGGCCGCGGCCCATTCCGTCATCGAGACCTCCCGCCCGTCACACACTGCCCGGCCGCCCTGGCCTCCGGTCTCATCCACGGGGGATGATTGTCGGCGGACGCGCGGGCGTGCAGCTGGCCCTGAACGGGCTGTCCGACGTCGGCGTGATCCACCTGACCATCGGCCACTGACGCAGTTCATTCGCGATGGGTGATGCCGCCCGGCGGCTGGGCTGGTGACAGTAGCGGGAGCCAAGGCGCTGGAGGTCACCGGGAGATATGAAAGCCGTCGCGGTGTTTCCCGGATCTCGTCAGGTCACGATCATCGAGCAGGAAGCTCCCCGGCTCTCCGAGCCTGACCAGGTCATGATGCGGATGCTGGACGTCGGCATCTGCGGCACCGACAAGGAGATCTGTTCCTTCGAGTACGGCACTCCGCCGGCCGGGGATGATCACCTGGTGATCGGCCACGAGTCGCTGGCCGAGATCGTGGCGGTGGGTCCGGCCGTGGAGCGGTTCGGGGTGGGAGACCTGGTCGTGCCGTCGGTGCGCCGTCCCTGTCCCCACCCCGGCTGCCTGGCCTGCCGTTCGGGGCACCAGGACTATTGCTACACCGGGGATTTCCGCGAGCGCGGCATCAAGGAAGCCCACGGCTACATGACCGAGTACGTCGTCGACCGCGAGCAGTACCTGAACCCGGTGCCGCCCGGTCTGCGGGAGATCGCGGTGCTGGCCGAGCCGCTGACCATCGCGGAGAAGGCGCTCGCGCAGATCTTCTGGATGATGCAGCGCCGCCCGCCCTGGCTGGACCCGCAGACCCCCCACCAGGAGCGCGGCCGGGGGCTCTCGGCGCTGGTGCTCGGTATCGGGCCGGTCGGGCTGCTGGGAGCGATGACGCTGGCCACGGCCGGCTTCACCACCTAGTCCATTCGCGCGAGGTGCCGCCCAGCCCGCGGATCGACCTGGTCACCGCCATCGGGGCAACCTACGTCTCCTCCCAGACCGTGACGTTCCCCGACCTGGCCGCGCAGATGGGCAACATCGACCTGATCTACGAGGCGGTCGGGCACTCCCACTTCGCCCTGCAGGCGCTGCGGGTGCTGGGCACTAATGGCATCTTCGTGCTGACCGGCGTCCCCGGCCTGCAGGCGTTCGTCGAGTCCGACCCGGCTCGCCTCATGCGGGACATGGTGCTGAAGAACCAGGTGCTGCTGGGCACGGTCAACGCCGGGCCCGACGCCTTCGCCTCGGCGCTGCGGGATCTGGATGCCTTCCGGCGGCGCTGGCCAGAGGTGGTGGGGACGCTCATCGCCGGGCGCTACCCTCCGGAGCAGGCACCGGACCTGATCCTGGGCCGGCCCACGGGTATCAAGAGCGTGATCGCCTTCGACGCACCCGCCTGAGGCACCCGGCCCGCGCCGTGACGGCACCCCGGGCCGCGGCGTGGCCGTCCCGGCCGGGCATCACCCGCCGTGGGTGATGCCCGGGGCCGCTGGTCAGTCTTCGGGCCCGAGGTAGCTCCAGACCTGCGGGAAGTGCCCGATGCCGAGGGCCCGGCAGATCTTCTGGGCGGCCATGCAGACGGCCTCGGTGAAGGTGGGGAAGGCCAGCTGGAGTTCGGCGACTTGCTCGACGGTCATCCCGGCGGCCATGCACGCGGCGACCGTTTGCACGGTCTCGGCCGAGTACTCGCCGAGCACGTGAGCGCCGAGAATGGTGTGCGTCCGGCGGTCCGCGATCAGCTTGCAGAAGCCGTCGGGGCGGCCGTCGGCGACGGGCCGGAGCAAGTCATCGTACCGGGCGATGCCGACCATCACCTCGTGCTGCTCTGCGGCCTGGGCCTCGGTCAGGCCCACCCTCCCGTATTCGGGATCGGTGAAGCTGCCGCTGGGGACCACGTCGTAGGTGGCCTGCCTGGTGGCTCCGAGGATGGCGTTCATGGCCGCGATCCGGCCTTCCATCCTGGCCGTCTGCACGACCATGGACCGGCCGTTGACGTCGCCGGCGGCGAAGATGTGCTCCACGTTGGTGCGCAGGTAGTCATCGACAGGGATCGCGGCCGGCGTGGCGTGCACCCCGGCGGCGGCCAAGGCCAGGTGGCTCAGGCTGGCGGGCCAGCCGACGGCGAAGAACACGGCCTCGGCGATCAGGTGAGCAGAGGCCGGGCCGCTGCGGTAGTCGACGCGGATGGCCTCGCCGTCGGGGCTGAGCGCCTCAACCAGCGTGTCCGTGTGCACGTTCATATTCTGGGCGCGGAAAGCGCGGCTCAGTTCGGCCGAAACGGTGGCATCGGCGGCGGGTATGAGGACCGGTCCGGCCTCGAACAAGCTGACCATGGCGCCGAGGTCATCGAAAATGGACGCGATCTGACAGCCGGTGTCGGCGCCGCCGATGACCGCGACCCGCCGGGGAAAGCTGTCCAGAGACGGGATGTCCTCGTAGGTGAGCGCGAGGCCGGCGCCGGGGATCCGGGGCCGGGCGGCGTGCCCGCCGACGGCCACGATGACGCGGTCCGCGGACCAGGTCCGCCCTCCCTCAGCAGCGAGGGTGTGCGGGTCGGCGAAGCCGACCGGCCCCAGGTCCTCCACCAGGTCGATCCCGTGCCTGCGGAGATGGCCGGCCATGTCCTTCTTGTCGTGGGCGTAGCGGGCCACCCGTTCGCTGTTGGCCACCACAGCGGGCAGGTTCGGGACCGGCGGCGGGCCCTCCAGGCCGAAGGTGGCCCAGGAGGACCAGTCGCGCGCCAGCCGGGCCGCGCGCGCCAGCGTTCGCACCGGCGCCGGGCCGCGGTTGAGGCTGGTGCCGCCCACCTGACCTGCCTCGAGCAGGGTAACCCGCGCGCCGAGCTCGCAGGCCTGAAGGGCGGCGGTGACCCCGGCCGGCCCCCCGCCCACGACCAGCAGGCTGAGGTCAGAGCTCATAGTCAGATCCGGACGGGCCCGTCGTTTCGGCGCTGAGCTGCTCGTCCGCCCTGATCAGGTGCATGCCGCCCAGTCCCTCGGCTGTCGTCATGATGCGCTGATCAACAGTATGAGCCCGGCCCCGGGGCGGCGGAATCATCCGGCCGGGGTGAGGCGCGCCGCCGGGGTCGCGCGTCACCCTCTCAGGATGAGGTGCCCGGCCGCGCCGGGGGAGAAGATCATGCCACGATCGAAGCGGATCGAGGAGGCCATGCCGCCCGAAGAGCAAGAAACGCCGGTGGAGTTCATCGCGGCCAGCGCCTGGCAGACCACGCTCTTCCTGGGCGTCGTGACGGTGATAATCGGGCTGATCGTGAGCTTTCGCCCGTCAGGCTCGCTCAACGTGATCGCCGTCCTGCTCGGCATCCTCATGATCATCTCGGGGATCTTCCACCTGATACGGGTATTCGACGGCGCTGAGCAGCACCGCGTCTGGCTGGGTATCGCCGGGCTCCTGTACGTCGTCATCGGCGTGATACTGATCCGCCACCTGCACCTCACCGTGGCCCTCATCGGCCTGATCGTCGGCCTGACCTGGATCATCCAGGGACTGTCCGCTCTGTTCGGCGGCGTCGCGGGCTCCCGTGAGGGGCGTGGCTGGTGGATCTTCTTCGGCATCGTCAGCCTGATTGCCGGGATCGTCGTGGTGTCGGCCCCGGTCTCGTCCGTCACGGTACTCGCCGTCATGCTGGGGATCTGGTTCATCGTCATGGGCTTGTTCGAGGTCATCGCGGCCTTCATCATCCGCCGCGCCGCTTCGGCGCCGCCTCCCTCACAGCGGTTCGCTGGCGAGGAAGCAGCAGCGCGATAACGAGCCCAGGAGCATCAAATGGACATCGCGAACGACCCGGTTCCGGCGGCCGTGCCCGATGGGCCTGCGCCATCGCCTGCTCTGCCCGACCCGGCCTCGCTGACGGCCGAGGAGCGGCGTCTGCGGGAGGCCAGGGAGGGGGTTCAGTGGCGGGCCTGGGGACCGTATCTCAGTGAGCGCCAGTGGGGGACGGTCCGGGAGGACTACAGCGACAACGAAGACGCCTGGTCGTATTTCAGCCATGATCAGGCGCGGTCTCGTGCGTACCGGTGGGGTGAGGACGGCATCGCCGGGATCAGCGACGACAAGCAGCGGCTGTGCCTGGCTCTCGCGCTGTGGAACGAGCGGGACCCGATCGTGAAGGAGCGCCTGTTCGGCTTGACCAATGCCGAGGGCAACCATGGTGAGGACGTGAAGGAGTACTACTTCTACGTCGACAACCTGCCGACGCACAGCTACCAGCGCTACCTCTACAAGTACCCGCAGGCCGAGTTCCCTTACGGCGAGCTGGTGGCGGTGAACCGGGCCCGGTCCACGCACGAAATGGAGTACGAGCTCATCGACACGGGCGTCTTTGACGACGGCCGTTATTTCGACGTCGAGGTGGAGCACGCCAAGGCCGGTCCCGAAGACATCCTCTGCCGCGTCACCGTGCACAATCGCTCGTCCGAGGACGCAGCGCTGCACGTGCTGCCCACGCTGTGGTTCCGCAACGTATGGTCATGGGAAAAAGGTGAGCCCAAACCCCGGCTCGCTCGCGTCGAGGCGGCCCATCCGGTGGTCCGGGCCGAGCACCATAAGGTCGGCGTTTTCTACCTCTACGCCGAGCCGGAAGCGGCCCTGCTGTTCTGTGAGAACGAAACGAACATGGCGCGCGTATTCGGCGCCGAGCCCGCGACGCCCTTCCCCAAGGACGGCATAGCCGACCACCTGCTGCACGGCCTGGACACCGTGAATCCCGACGGCGAGGGGACCAAGGTGGCGGCTCACGTCCGGCTGGTCGTGCCCGCCGGCGGGCAGGCCGCGATGCTGGTCCGGCTCACCCGTGACGGCCCGGAATCCCTCGTGGCGCCGTTTGCCGGTGCGGACGAGCTGATCGCGCGGCGGCGGGCCGAGGCGGACGAGTTCTACGAGGCCATCACCCCCCCGGCGGTGACCGACGATGCCAAGGCGGTCATGCGCCAGGCGCTGGCCGGGATGCTGTGGTCCAAGCAGTGCTACTACTTCGACGTGGACCGCTGGCTGCGTGAGCGCCACTTCCACCCGCTGCGTTCCCCGGCCCGGCGGGGGACCCGCAACGAGTCGTGGTTCCACATGTTCAACCACGACGTGGTGTCCATGCCGGACAAGTGGGAGTACCCGTGGTACGCCGCCTGGGACCTGGCCTTCCACTGCATTCCGCTGGCCATGGTCGACCCCGACTTCGCGAAAAGCCAGATCGACCTGATGCTCTCCCGGGAATATCTTCACCCCGGGGGCCAGATGCCCGCCTATGAGTGGAACTTCGGCGACGTGAACCCCCCGGTGCACGCCTTCGCGGCTCTGTTCCTGCAGAACCTGGAGGCCGACCTCGGCCAGGTAGACCTGCCGTTCCTCCAGGAGAGCTTCGCGAAATTGCTGCTGAACTTCACCTGGTGGGTGAACCGCAAGGATCCCTCCGGCCACAATGTGTTCGAGGGCGGCTTCCTCGGCCTGGACAACATCGGCGTGTTCGACCGCAGCGCCGCCCTGCCCACCGGCGGGCGGCTGGAGCAGGCGGACGGCACGGCCTGGATGGCGATGTTCAGCCAGAACATGCTCGAACTGGCCCTGGCTCTCCTGCCGTACGACAAGACCTATGAGGAATTCGTGCTCAAGTTCGTCGAGCGCTTCTTCTGGATTGCCGCCGCGGTGGATCCGATCGGCGATCACCCCGACGAGATGTGGGATGAGGAGGACGGCTTCTTCTACGACGTGCTGCGGCTGCCCGACGGCAGCGGGATGCGAATGAAGGTGCGTTCCCTGGTGGGCCTGCTGCCCATCTGCGCCACCACCGTGATCGACGCGGACCTCCTCGAGCGTTATCCGCAGATCACCGAGCAGGCGGCTGCCTTCCTCGAGCGCAACCGGGACCTGCTGGTCAATATCGCCGATCCGACCGTGCCCGGCGCCCGGGGCCGGCGGATCCTGTCCCTGGTGAACGAGGACAAGCTGCGCCGCATCCTCGCCCGGATGCTGGACGAGGAGCGCTTCCTCGGCCCGCACGGGATCCGCTCGATCTCGCGCTGGCACCTTGACCATCCCTACACCTTCAACGTCGGCGGGACCGAGTACCGGGTGCAGTACGAGCCGGCCGAGTCGACCACCGGCATGTTCGGCGGCAACTCCAACTGGCGCGGGCCAGTCTGGTTCCCCATCAACCTGCTTCTGATCCGGGCCCTGATCCAGCACTACCGGTACTACGGCAACGACCTGAAGGTTGAGTGCCCAACCGGCTCCGGGAAGATGATGACGCTGTTCGAAGTGGCCCAGGAGCTGTCACGCCGCCTCGCCGGCACCTTCCTGCGCGACGGCGACGGGCGGCGCCCCGTCTACGGCGGGACCAAGCTCTTCCAGGAGGACCCGCACTGGCGCGATCTCATCCTGTTCTACGAGTACTACCACGGGGACAACGGGGCCGGGCTCGGTGCCTCCCACCAGACCGGCTGGTCCGGCCTGGCGGCCAGGCTGATCCAGAGCATGGGCCAGTTCGACGCCGACTCCGTGCTCGAGGACGCCGAATGGCCGATGGCCAGGCC
>Ga0208199_1000612_pt1 | contig 14151 bp, 14 predicted proteins | sample Sb_taG_FD_187705 | JGI IMG/M metagenome (GOLD analysis project Ga0208199, IMG submission 187705) | Peat soil microbial communities from Weissenstadt, Germany - Sb_50d_1_NS metaG (SPAdes) (version 2) | ecosystem: Environmental > Terrestrial > Soil > Wetlands > Peat | place: Germany: Weissenstadt... | reverse complement strand
GGAGCAGGCATGGGCGATCACTGCGGCGGCGCCGGCGGCTGTGCCTCCCGGCCCGAGAAGAGGCTCTGCCGCGAGTTGCCGATCTTGGCAAGTACCCCGCTGTTGACGCGGCGGTAGAGCACCGGACGGTACGACGGCGGCGCATCGCGGGCGATCCACTGGCGGGCCCGCTCCGCGGAGCCCCGCCTGGCCTCGGATTCGGCAATCGCGCCCATCGCCACAAACCTCTCGGATGCCGTGGGATAAAGCACCAGGCAGGCGCGGGCGTCCTCGAACCGGCCGGTGGAGATCAGGCTGTCTACCAGGTAGCCGGTGAGCACCCCTCTGAGGCCGTCCTGATCGACCCGCGCCACGGCCTCGGCCACCTCGGCATAAGTCGCGGTGGCCTCTGCGGCCTGCCTGTGCCGGCATTGCGACTCGGCGACCAGGATCAGCCCCTGGGACCGTGCCTCGGCGTTCTGGATGCTGCGGGCGATGCTGAAGGCCCTGGGGTACTGCTGCGACTCGCCCGCGTTGATCGCGGTCCGCTCCAGTGCCGAGTTCTTCCAGATCGGGCGCTCGATTTCCTGGCAGACTTGCTCGGCCTCAACCAAGTAGTCGTCGGCAGATTTTTCGACCTCCTTGATCTCCGCCTCGGTCAGCTTCTCGGCCTGCGGCGCATTGTCGAGATCGCTGCGTCTGACGTATTCGAGGATGACCCGCGAGCTATCCCGGCCCAACCCCTCCGCCACGCGTGCCAAGTACTCGCTGCGATAGGTGGGATTGATGATAGCGCGAGCCAATACGCTGGCACGCTGCCATTCCAGGCGAGCCAGCCGGATTGAGAGCTTGGGGTTCAGCCTCGTGGGAAGCGGCTCGGCACGCCCTTCCTGAGACTCCAGCATCGTAAGCTGGGTCTTTCCCTCGCGAATGAGTGTCTCGCTCAAGAGCCCGGTGGTGGTGATGATCTCGATGATCAATTGATCGTGTCGCAAAGAGTTTTGCTCGCTCAATGCGGCCACCGAGGCCTCCTCCAGGGTTCGATGAGCCATCAAGAGCTGATTGCTCAGGATCGCCTCGCGAGCCAGCTCCTGAAGCGCCCTGCTGCGGTCATAAGTGTCTGTAATCATCCGTACATTATCGATAAGGTCGCGACCGACCTGCGCCGCTACGTTCGAACTCACTGGCCCCAGCCTATCTTCGCCGCTCAAGAGCGGTCCCAGCGTGGGATCATCGGGAAAGCGGACGTTCACTCCCGGCCCGAGGGGGATCGATCTGCCGCCCGGAATTTGACGGGGGGGCACCTCGCCCTCGAACTCGCGGCCCGGCCCCATGCGCTGGGGCCCGACGCCCGAGACAGATCCTGACGTGTTCCGCTGGACGCCCGCCGATCGTCCGGTCCCGGTCCCCTGGCCGGTGCCCGAAGAGAGCCCCGGTGGCTCCTGGGCCATCAACGTCGACGGCAAACAGAACGCGAGAGACGCAACCAAGACCGCGGGATACCGTGGAAGCTCAAGTGCGGGCCGCATGGAGGTGGATCCTTAAGAGCGATCGGTCGTGGGACCGAGGGAGACCAGGTAATGAATTGGAACAGGTTGCTCGCGGACTCCGGACGCGGTGAGAGCGCGTCTCGTACCCAAAACATGCCCCTCGTTCCCGTCCCGGTCAAATCGCGGTGCCCGGACTCCATCGGTTTCGCCCAAATATTCTTCGGGGATTGTCAAGGAGGACGACTTTGCCAAGCTGAAGGGCTCGGTCGACGGACCAACCTCTTCCCCGTACGCATTCCTCGGCCAGAGTCTCCGCCAGAATCCGCCGATACATGTTGAACTTGGGCAGGATGAATTCGAGCTTGTAGGCGTCAGAGTAATACCCCAGCAGCTTCACCTTTGGCAGAGCCTGAATTCGTGCCTTCAGGTCGGCCGCGATGTAGGCCGGGACGTTCGAGTACCACCAGTGTCCCATGGGCAAGACATTGGGAAAGATCCACGTATAGGCGACCAGTTCGGCTCCGGCGTCGGGCGCCAGGGTCGAGACCGGAAACCTCACCGTCGCGAAGTGGTTGAACAACTCACGGTACTCGTACAGGCTGACGCGGCGGTCGAAAAGATCACGCCCGCCGGCGACGCCCGCCGGGTAAACATTGCGGACTGGCCCGATCATGAGGTCGAACGGCAGCTCGAACTCGGCGCAGAACTCCGCCAGCATCCAGAACACCGAGGTGCGAATCTCCTCGTGCTCGTCGGGGCGCAGATCCATTTTCTGGATCGCGCGGCGAACTGGTGTGACAGCTCGCCTGGGCGCAGCTCGACGCGGGGTGAAGTCCGGTGGCAGGCTGATCGCGCAAGCCCGGGCACCCCTGCTTGCGAAACGCTCGAAGATCCGGCCGATCGCCTCGCGCAAACTCGCGAGATCCTGGACATCGACCCCCGTGGACCGCCGCAATCGATCAATGGTGTCCGGCTCATGAAGCTTGAGAACCAGATCGTCGGTCCGCAGGCAGGGCACGTACGCGGCGGTATCCCAGCCCTCGAGCGGGTCATCGAAGGCGTTGGTCAAGAAGACCGCCTCCAGCCGGGAGGCCTTCCAGACCTGCCGATCCCACTCCTCGCCATCGCGATCGCGGAGCGCACGGTCGTAAAGGTCGCCGACCGTCTGGGGATCGATCCGGTCGTGTGTGAAGACGTGAAAGGTCCGGGCAATCTCCATCAACCAGGAGTACTGGACCGTGTTATCGATCCGCTCCAGATACCCGGCCAGGTGGAGCGACCGTGCCCGCGGATCGAGGCCCGGCGCAACCTGATCGGCCGGCATCCCGGTGGCGTGGGCGAGCTCGGTATAGTAATGATATCCCAGAATCTCATCCAGGTTGCGGGCAGCCGGACGATGCGGGTCAATATGCGAATGGGGATCAAAGATCGGCCAGCCTGCCAGTTCGTCGAACAGTTCTCTCGCCTGCGGGTCAAGTGGAGCGATCATGCTGCGGGCGGACGTCATCATGAGCGACTCGAAACGAGGTTCCTCTCCGTGCGAGCCGAACCGGCACGGACCGATCCTCTGCGGCACGCCAGATGGCCAGGCTAGCTCAGCGTCACCGGTTCGTGCAAGAGAAATGAAAGGACCGGGCTGCCCATGAACGTGCTCGTGACCGGCGGCGGAACATCCGCTCCCATCGATGACGTCCGGAGCATCACCAATGTGTCCACCGGCCGATTCGCCGCCGCGATCAGCGAAAGCTGCCTGGCTCGCGGGGCCTGCGTCTGGCACCTGCACGCTCCTTCGGCGCAGCTTCCACTGCTTCGCCTGGCCCGGTTCGATCTGGAACGCGACGACCCTGCCGGCGAATTCGATCGGCTGCGCAGTCTGCACGACCAGTGGAAGGCGGTCCGCGATCGGCTGCATCTCGTCCCCCTGAAATCCGGAACGGTCGCAGACTACGCCCAGAATCTGCACCAACTGCTTCTGACCCAGTCGATCAATGTCGCGTTCCTGGCCATGGCCGTCTCCGACTACGAGCCAGCCCCGGTCGCCGGCAAGGTGAGCTCCGACGAGAGCGAGCTGGTCGTCCAATGCGGCCGGACCCCCAAGGTCATCCGTTCCGTGCGCGACTGGGCGCCGTCGGTCTACCTGGTCGGCTTCAAGCTTCTCTCCCGTGCCACCACGCCCGATCTGATCCGCCGGGCCGAGGTCTCGGGCCGGACCAACCGCGCCGACCTGACCGTCGCCAACGACCTGCAAAGCCTGGTTGCCGGCAGACACACGGTCCACCTCGTCCGCACCGGTCACCCTCCAGAGACCTTGGAGCCGGGTGCGGACCTTGCCGATCGGCTTGTTGCGCTCGTCTTGAACTGGGCAGCAGGCAGCAGGCGATAGGCAGCTGAGATTTCAGATTTCCTCTACCCGCCACTCGCCACTCGCCACTCACCACTCACCACTCGCTACTGGCCACTTTTCCTGCCAAGGTGCTGATCGAACCAGTCAGCGATGATCGTCATGTCCTTGAGCAAGTCGGGCCAGCCGTGTGATGCACCTTTCTTGACGACGAGCTTGCCCTCGACTCCGGCCTGCTTCAGCTTGTCGAGAATCAGCCCGGCCTGCTGGATCGGCACCAGGACATCAGCGTCGCCGTGAATGATCAGGGTGGGAGGGTCGTCGGCGGACACGTGATAGGCCGGGCTGATCTGGCGGGCGATCTCGAGGATTCTGGCCTCATCCGTGATCGGCCGGAACACCTTGGTGTTGGGATCTTGCTCGTGAAAATCGAAGGGCGGCTTGAACCCTTTCAAGATCCCCCGTCCCACGGCGTTCCCGCCGGGCCTGCCGTAGTTGAGGAAATCGGTTGGCGGAAAGAAACAGGCCACGGCCTGAACACGGCTCGAGGTCCGGTCGATTGGATCACTGGCGTCGGGTTTGCCCTTGTCTCCAGCGGTTCCCTGCATCAGCGAGAGATGCCCGCCGGCCGAGCCCCCGGTGATGCCTATCCTGTCGGGATCGATGGAATAATCGGCCGCATGATAGCGGATGAACCGCACCGCGCGATTCATGTCGGCGACAATTTCGGGAAGCGTGTACCGCGGCTGGCTGCCGTGGACCACGGCAAAGACTGTATATCCCCGCTTGAGCAACTCCTCGACGGGCGCGGGGTTGATCGCCTCGTGGGCCGAGAACCAGCCGCCGCTGATCACCCAGACGACGGCCGCCCCGTTGGCGTTCACCTTGGGGGTGAATACGTCCATGGTCAGGGCCGTTCCGTACTTCCGCCCGTAAACCACGTCCTCCTTGCGGGTGAAGTCGGGGCCCTTCGCCGAGACCGGGAGGTCCGTCGAGAAGAACGCGCCGAGCGACAGCACCGATGCCAGAAATAAACTTAGTTGATTGCGTCTCATGTTTCCCTACCTTCTGGTGCGTCGGCCTCGGGCCGGGAGCTTGCTCGCGCCCTTGCCCCACGGAGAATTCGGCGACCGACTCTGGAACCATCGGCCATCTCCCGCAAATCATGATCGCTGTTTGCTGGGTTGGGTCAAGCCAGAGCCGGCGAGCCACGGGAGTGCCCTAATAGTTGCGCATTCATCTGGCCAGCGGGCTGACGAGCACGCGGTGCACGCGCTGAGAGTCCATCTCCACGACCTCGAACCGAAGACCGAGCAAGTCGAAGGACTCGGAGACCCGGGGTATGTGACCAAGCTGGGTGATGACCAGGCCGGCAAGGGTGTGAAATTCGCCGCTCGGAAGCTCGGCGAGGTCGAATAGCTCGCGGAACTCATCGAGCGGAAACCGGCCATCGAGCAGCCACGAACCATCCGCACGCTGGACCGACCGCGGCGCCTCGTCGTCGCCGTTGCCCTCGGGCAATTCGCCGAGCACCGCGTTGAGTATGTCACTGAGTGTGAGCAACCCGACCACCGAGCCATATTCGTCGAGCACCACGGCGGTATGCGTGGACGACTTCTTGAGGATCTCCAGGATCTGCGGCCCGCGCGTTCCCTCGTAGATGAAAGCGGGAAGGGTGAGCAGCCCCTTGATCCGGAACGTCGGTCCGCCCGAGTTCTGTGCCAGCAGGTCCTTGACCTGGACGATACCCAGCAGGTTATCAAGGCTCTGATCGCAGACCGGAAATCGAGAGTGCGGCGAGCCGATCACCTTGCGACGGATCTCATCGGGAGAATCATCAACGTCGATCCAGACGACCTCGTCGCGCGGTGTCATCAGCACGCGGCCCCGGCGTTCGCAGAACCGGAAGACCCGCCTGAAGATGTCGTACTCGGCCTCCTCGAACACGCCCGCCTTGGTCCCCTCCCAGAGCAGCCCCTTGATCTCCTCCTGGGTGACCGGCGGCCGAGCCGTGGACTGGACGCCCAGCAGCCGGGCCAGCAACTCGGTCATCCTTTCGAGACTCTTCGACAGAGGACCCGCCAGCATGGCAAAGACCGCCATGGGCCGGGCGATCCCGCAGGCAATCCGCTCCGGCCAATGCAGTGCGATCTTCCGGGGCAAAAGCTCGCCCAGCAACAAGGTCGCCACGGTGATGCCGGCAACAACTCCGCCGATCGTGACTCCGCGTCTGATCACGGAATCGCCTGTCGGCGGCCCGAGGAACTCCCGCATCCAGAAACCGGCGCAAACCCCGGCAACTGTTCCGGCGAGGGTGGCCCCCACCCGGACCGCGGGAACGAACCCCTCGAGATGCTCGGTCAGCCGCAAGGCGGCCGCCGCTCCGCGCTCGCCCCGGGCTGCCCGCTCTCTGAGACGCCATCTGCGAGCTGTGACCAGGGCCGACACGGACAGCGACATCAGCCCCACCGCCAGGATCAATCCCCCGATCACGCTGATGGAAATCAGAATCGATGACATCTTGCTTGGTTGGATCTAGAGCGACTCCCGCGCTCGTGATCAACACAACGCCCCGAAGCTGCCGGGGCACCTCTGTGACATCATACTCGCGAATTGCGGATTCCGCCGCTGGCATCCCGTTCCGCCGCGTGGAAATCGGTGATTCGTCGATCGCGCAACTCAGGGCTTGGATCTTCACAGAGAGCAGCCAGAATCGATTTTCACAATATCCTATCGAAACACTGCGCCGCGACCACGTCGCGCAGCCAAGGCCCGTCAAAAGCCGGAGGGAACACGCCAGCTCAGTCGGACTCTAGAGACCCGAACGATGAGTCCATGACGCAGAGATCCGCAGAATAGCGGTCCCGGATCGCGTTGCTGGCATCACAGACACGTCGTGCCAACGCGAAGTGATATCCGTCCTTGACGCTATCACGAGCCGCCATCAGCATCGATGCCAGCGAGGACGCCGGAAGGTCGCTGTCGTTCAGCAGATCGTCAATCAGAGAATCAAGCTGATCCAGAACCTTGGTGGAGTCCATACCCTCAAGCACCCTTGTCGGGTTCCTCCCCGGGAATCACCAAGCCGACCAGACCAATTCCCGGTTCCCGTCAAGGTCAGCTTGTGCTTTCATTTGGTCAAGGTTAACAGTAATTGCGCTCACGTCAAGCAAGCCGGATCTTTTTCGCCCGCCACGCCTCCTGGCGTTGGCTTCTGTCAACACCACCGGATCATGCACGCCGAGGAACGCTCCGGAACTTCCCGCGTGGCGAACAGGAAAAAGCTTTGGTAACACTGTCCCGGGCGCGTTACGTTGAGCGCGTTGGCCTTGATGACAAGGCGCAATTCCCCGCCCGCGTCCGGCTGACACCAGCACCGAGGCACGGGGCCAACAATCCGATGCATTAACACAACCACGCACGACACAATTCACCTGGGAGGCCGACTCGATGCCTTACGTCGCATGTCCCTCGTGCGACTCCGCACCTCAAGGATTTCGGCGGAGGCACAAAAGAAGAGGTCGTGGTTTTGCTCGAACGTTAGCCGGATGGGCGCAACGGCGACAATCTTCGCCACGGCACGCGCAGGGCAATAGGTGACGTGCATGGAAATGTGCTAAACTCAAGGGTCCGCGACCGGCTCGAAGGCAATGCCGCCCGGCCCTCGCCCTCTGGAAGCTCAGAACGGCGCACCATGCTCGCCAAGCTCTTTTCTTATACCCTGATTGGCATCGACGCGACTCCCGTCGAGGTGGAAGTTGATGTTTCGGCCTCATCGATGCCCAAGACCGTGCTGGTCGGACTGGCCGAGGCCGCCGTCAAGGAGAGCACGCAACGCGTCGAGCGAGCCATCGTCAATTCGGGATATCGTCGCCCGGTGGACCGGATCGTCATCAATCTCGCTCCGGCCGACCTCAAGAAGGACGCCAACGGTTTTGATCTGCCGATCGCGCTGGGGTTGCTGCTGGCCAGCGGTCAGGTCGCGTTCGATCGGCCCGGTAATTTTGCCATCGCCGGCGAGTTGGCCCTCACCGGCGAGACCCGGCCCATCAAGGGCATCCTCTCGATGGCCCTCCAAGCTGTCGCCGAAGGCCGAGACGGGCTACTCGTGCCTCGGGCCAATGCTTCTGAGGCCGCCGTCGTCGAAGGACTCAATGTTTATCCGGTCGGCAGCCTGGCCGAGGCGGTTGGCTTCCTCTCTGGCCAGCTCGAGATGGACCCCGAATCGGTCGATCTCGACGAACTCTTCGCCCAGCATTCCCACATGGACGAGGACTTCGTCGATGTGAAAGGCCAGGACTACGCCAAGCGCGCCCTGCTCATCGCCGCGGCCGGCTGCCACAACGTCCTCATGATCGGCCCCCCCGGCACGGGCAAGACCCTGCTCGCGAAGCGCTTGCCGACCATCCTACCGCCGCTGACCCCCGCCGAGAGCCTGGAGACCACCCGCATCTACAGCTCCATGGGCCGCCTCGAGCCGGGACAACCGCTCATGGCCGTGCGGCCTTTCTGCACGCCCCATCACTCCATCAGTGACGCCGGCCTGGTCGGCGGCGGCAATCCCCCGCAGCCGGGGCAGATCTCCATGGCCCACAAGGGCGTCCTCTTCCTCGACGAGATGCCCGAGTTCAACCGCAAGACCCTGGAGGTCCTCCGCCAGCCGCTGGAGGAGGGCAAGGTGACCATCAGCCGGGCAATGAACAGCTCGACGTTTCCGGCCGACTTCATCCTCGTCGCCGCCATGAACCCCTGCCCCTGCGGATACAGGTCGGATCCCCGCCGCGCCTGCTCCTGCACGCCGCCCCAGGTCGAGAAGTATCTCAGCAAGATCTCCGGTCCGCTGCTTGACCGCATCGACCTCCACGTCGAGGTCCCCGCCGTCCCCTTCACCCAGCTCGCCGAGATGCCCCCCGGCCCTCCCTCCTCCGACTTCCGCGCCCAGGTGCTGGAAGCGCGCGCCCGCCAGACCAAGCGCTTCGGCCACAAAGGCCCACTTGTCAACGGCCGGATGACCCCGCGGCAACTCCGCAAGCTCTGCCAGCTCAAGCCCGAAGCCATGAGCATCCTCAAGGCCGCCATGGAAGAGCTTGGTTTGTCGGCCCGGGCTCACGACAAGGTTCTCCGCGTCGCCCGCACCATCGCCGACCTGGAGGGCTCCGACGAGATCAAGCCGCAGCACATCGCCGAGGCGGTAGGCTACCGGTCGCTCGATCGGAGCGTGTGGATGTGATGGTCGGACTCCCAGACGATTGTTAGAATTCAGGAGGAGGATCGAGTCGCGGAATGCCCTACGAGATTCGTTACTCGAACGAGGCGGTCGAGCAACTCAAGAAGTTGAGAGTCTTCGACCGGAGTGCAATCCTCGATCAGATTGAGCAGATATTGAGGGTGAATCCGATCATCGTCAGCAAGTCCCGAATCAAGCGTCTTCGCGAGCCCGCACCGACTCAGTATCGACTTCGCGTCGGCGAGTTCCGGGTCTTCTACGACGTGGAAGAACAAGCGGTCCTGATCATTCAGATCCTCAGCAAGCAAGATTCGATCGACTACGTCGGAGGATTGCCATGACCACGCAACCTGTCAGTGACCCGAACACTCCGATCGGCGAGATCCTCAAAGCGGCGGGCTCCGAGGGAATCGTGCTCGAATCCGAGGGTCAAGGGCGTTATGCCCTCCTGCCGCTCGATGATGACGTGATCGATTTCCTCATCGAGCGCAGCCCGAAGTTCCGCGCCGACTGCCACGAGATCCGCCAGCGAATGGACTCTGGACAGTTCCAGACTCACGAGGATGTCAGGCGGCAACCGCTCGGAGAGTGACTCCGGTCTATCCGAGTTATCACCCCGGAAGCCCGGAGCGTCGCGTCCGACGCCAGATTTCAGAGACAGCCGAACCGGATCCAAGGCAATCACTGCCGAAAGCCGGAATAAGAAACCCCCCCTTTGCCGCCCGGCGCAACCCGGTCCAGCTTGTCGAGCCCGGGCTGACAATTTAGGAATCTCCCGAATGTCATTTCATGCCAGGAGCGCGGAAGGGCCACCCACCTTCTGGCACCCCGGAAATGTGGAGGCCCCCAACTGTCCCCCCTGGTTGACAACGGAATTGGCTTTGTTTTCCAGCCCGTCTGCCCGGTCACTTCGTATTTAAGTTCACGCGATCTCAGGATTTACGTCGACTCCAATTTGGCTTTGTTTGGCGCGCGGACCAGTCGCCCAGCTTACCCCAGCTTGCCGCAAGACGGCGACAAATGTGAAGGACCCGTGAAAATTGGCTTCGTTTCGCTCCCCGGCAACAGCCGCCGGACGGACGCAAGTTACTTCTTCATAACATCTTACATCGTTGAGATTTTGGCTTCGTTTTGACACTTTTCACCCCTCCTGGGTCCGCCCGTCAGTCGTCTCGGACTCCGAACTTGCGGGTCGTGCCGGGTCTGATGGCTGCCGCCGATCGCGCTGCATCCAGATTGCCAAGGAGCCGACTCACCACTCTCAGTATCCGACACGCTGGATCGCATGTACGCGCCGGAGCCCGCTTTTTTCGGAAACAGCGATCCCGCCGGGTGCTGTTCATCACGGTTGTCACCTGGAAACGCCCGTCGTTGAACCGTGCCGCTTTTCTCTCACCCAGCCCTCCCTCGTCTTGGATTTACTGACCACTGGCCACTATTCACCCGCCACTCGCCACTCGCCACTTTCCCGACAATCGTCTGGCCCGGGGACCGCATGCTAATCGATCAAGCCGAGGTGAACCTGTCTGTGCTGCAAACCGTCAAAATCTCTCCGGTCCTACTCCATGGGCTTCTCCTCAAGACTTGCATGACCCACAGATCGGGCAGGTTGGTTTCCATCTGTCAATGAGCACACACCGCGCGCCGCCGCGGCTGGGGCGGCGCGCGGGCCTACATGTCACACCGAATTGCCAAAGACGGTCGGCACGATCCCGACATACTCAGTTTACGATGAGATTGCCCGAGTCTTGCATACGTCATGGAAACTTGGTCTGTTCCTCAGCCGGCCGCGGGCATGGGTGTCTTCGCGCGGAGTGCCGTCGTGCTGAACGAGCGCTGGCCGGACACACCCTTTTTCTGGCTGGTGAAAGTCTGTTCGCGTCGAACCAGATCGAAGTCGCCACGCAGGTTGACGTCCGAAGACCAAGGCCACACTTTCGGCACCGCGGCCATGCGGAACGCCGCTTTTTTCGGTACGGGTGTGAAACCCACGGGAAATGGAGACGAGCTTGGAATCCACCCTTCGGGGCGGCGTCAGCGCGCCGCGCAGCCGCCCAGATTCGCCAGGTGGTGCACGCCCATACGCCCGGCGACTTCCCGCAACCGGGCTCGGCTGGCGGCGAAGAAACGGCCCAGCAACCGGCCCGCGGCCAGCTTCCGCAACCGCGCCTGCCAGTTCTCGGCGTTGCTGCCCAACCGCTCGAAGACCCCGGCCAGCTCACCGGAGATCACGGCTTTGCCCTCGCGGAACAACCGCCCGGTGTACTCCACCAAGAGCAGGTAATTGCCCAGCGAGAATCCTTCGAGCATCCCTTCGCGCGCCGAATCCAGCCGCCTTCGATCCTCGACCGGACAGAGCCACAGCCCCTCTTCCAGACCCGCCGCCGCAGTCGAGCCCGCGACGCTGCTTGCTTGGGCGGCGTTCAGGTCTTCGGTTCGTCCCTGCTCCTTGACATGCTCGACCCGCTGCTTGATCGAGGTATGCGCGCTGGCCTCCGGAACCTCGGCGATTCCGGCGGCAACGGGGTTCAAATCGATGAAAGCGGACGCGACGCATGCAGCCGCTAACGCGTGAGATCGTTGTAAAGCCGGTTGGCTTCGAGGATAATGAAGGCTCCTTAAGCTCACCACCTGGCGTCCGCGTCATTTACCGGCACGGCGTATTCAGGGGGCTGACTTTTCGTAGGATTATCCGATGAGCAACGCTAACACGTGTGTTCATGAACGAAACATCTTATGACTTCTGACTTTGGCATTTCGAGGGCGATTCCATGAGCTTGGAGAAGAAGATCGCCGAATTGCGTGCTGATGTTCAAAGCGACCGTATGTCCATGTCGATCGGTGAACTTGCTGGCTTGTATGAGAGGCAGGAGCTTGACGTTCACCCAAAGTTCCAGCGAATCCTGCGGTGGAGCATAGAACAGAAAACACGTCTCATAGAATCGATCTTACTCCGCATTCCTATCCCCGCGATTTATGTCGCGCAAGCCCAGGACGGGAGCTGGGACGTAGTGGACGGTGTTCAGCGTCTTGGTACTATCTTCGAGTTCCTGGGGATTCTCAGGCAAGAAGACAACAGTATTCGTCCTCCGCTCCGTCTGTGCAATACGGTCTTGCTGCCGGAACTGGACGGCTACTTTTTCGACAGTGAAGATTCTACAACTAAGGTCTTTTCACCTGCTCAGCGCCTTGACTTTCGCCGCTCAAGATTGGATTTGCACATCATTCTCAAAGAGTCAACCCCGTCCAGTAAGTACGAACTTTTTGAGCGTCTCAACACCGGAGGATCGATTGCCTCTCCTCAAGAGGTGCGCAATTGTGTGCTTGTTTGGATCAATGAACCTCTGTTCGATTGGATGCTTCGCTTGTCTCAGGATGAGAATTTTCAGGCTACCACTCCGATTTCCGAACGGCTTGAGGACGAGCAGTACCGCATGGAACTACTGCTGCGTTTCCTGGTCTTGCACAAGATAAACGTGGACGAACTGCGTGGAATCAAAGACCTGAGTGAGTTCTTAAACTTGAGGAACAGGGGGCTCGCTGGTGACCCAAAGTTGAACCGCAGCGACTTAGAGCGCAGATTCCAGTCCACGTTTCGGCTATTGAACGACGCCCTTGGGGGGGAATCATTCCGTAAGTACGACGGCAGCAAATCGAAGTTCTCCGGCGCATTCCTTATCTCCGCTTTTGAGGCAGTGGCGATGGGAATTGCATTTAACGTCGATGCATGGGAATCGGAAAAGGATGGGGCTCAGAAAATCCCAGACAAAGTAAAGGCTCTTTGGTCCATGAGAAAATTTACTGATAATATTGGTATCGGAGTGTCATCAAGTTCAAGGATGGTTAATACTATTCCTCTTGGTCGCGAAGTGATCAAGCCATGAGAGCACGTACACTAGATGATCTATCGGCGTTCTTACGTGATGACCTCGCTTGGAGGCGGAAAGAGAACAGGGCTCTTCAGACATTAGTTCATAGATCGGAGGCGTCACAGAAACAGGCGATCCTCAGAGGCGCAATCGCCAGCCTCTATGCCCACTGGGAGGGCTTCGTCAAGACATCCTGCCGTGTATACATCGAATTCGTCAAGCTGCGAAAACTCCGAAACTGTGAGCTGTCAATCCCCTTGCTCGGTCTGGCTCTGAAGCTAAACCTAAAACGTACAGAGAACGTAGACCGGATCGACAGCCATCGCGAGTTCAGTGATTGGTTGCTCCGTGAATGGCAGAGAAGAGCGCGGCTGCCTGACCCAGAGGATGTTATCAGTACGAGCAACCTCAATGCGCGCGTTCTTAAGGACTACATGCTCGGACTTGGTCTTCCATACGGGGCGGACTTCGAGATGGCGGAGAAGCCTGTGGTCGATGCACTGGTCAGGATACGAAACAATCTCGCACATGGTGAGTGGCAACTTGTAAACGAATCGGAGTACGATCAATTCGTAATATGGATAGAACGCCTGATGCTGAGAGTATGCGAGCAGGTCGAGGATGCAGTCGCCAATTCTACGTATCGGAGGGGTCTTACTCAGCTGACTTAGCCATTGAACCGTAACCTTGGTGGGTATAGCCCAGCATTGCCGCTTCTCCTGCTACACCTGGATACAAGGTGCAGTGCACACGGAGGAACGCCTCGTCCAGGATGCGCTCGAATGCGGCGTAGTCCTCTTCCTTCAAGAAAAGTTTGGTGCCCGCATTGGAGCGATTCAGAACGTGTATAGACGTAACCACCTCGGATCGAACGGGCGCGTCGGGGCATGAACTCACCCTACGACCAGGCGCTCTGGCTGTCAATAAAAAGACTCCCGTCCCCTTTTCTGTCCTCCGTGCCGAATCCAGCCGCCGTCGATCCTCGACCGGACAGAGCCACAGCCCCTCTTCCAGGCCCGCCGCCGTCGAGCCCGCGACGCTGCCTGCTTGGGCGGCGTTCAGGTCTTCGGTTCGTCCCTGCTCCTTGACATGCTCGACCCGCTGCTTGATCGAGGTATGCGCGCTGGCCTCCGGAACCTCGGCGATTCCGGCGGCAACGGGGTTCAAACCGATATAAGCACGGGTCGCCAGCAACGACTCTTCATCGAGGATTGCCACGCTCTTGAACCGGCCCTCGAAAAACGC
>Ga0208199_1000605_pt1 | contig 14221 bp, 9 predicted proteins | sample Sb_taG_FD_187705 | JGI IMG/M metagenome (GOLD analysis project Ga0208199, IMG submission 187705) | Peat soil microbial communities from Weissenstadt, Germany - Sb_50d_1_NS metaG (SPAdes) (version 2) | ecosystem: Environmental > Terrestrial > Soil > Wetlands > Peat | place: Germany: Weissenstadt... | reverse complement strand
TGACATGACGGGAAAGGCAAGCATCATGGCCAATGATATTAGCGATATCACCCTGGGCATGCAGCAAGAGTGGTTCAACCAGGCCTTGGCACAGCAGAAGGCCGTCTACGAAGCAACGCTCAAGATGTGGAGCCGCTTCTTCGCCGTCCCCCGGGTCATCGACCGGGCACGCGACGTCAAGGTCGGCACCACGCCCTCCGAGATCGTCTACGAAGAAGACACCCTCCGACTGCTCCGCTACCGCCGCGACACGCCGGCAGTCTACGCCGAGCCGGTCCTGTTCTGCTATGCCCTGGTCAACCGGCCCTACATCGTGGACCTGCAATCCGACCGGAGCGTGATCCGGCAACTGCTGGCCCGCGGTTTCGAGGTCTACCTGATCGACTGGGGCGTCCCCTCGGCCGCCGACCGCAGCATGACGCTCAAGGACTACATCGACGGCCTGATGAAGAATTGCGCCGACGACGTCCTCAAGCGGCATAAGGTCCAGAGTCTCCACCTGGTGGGCTACTGCATGGGCGGCACGATGTCGACCATCTTCACAGCCCGCAACCCGGACATCGTCAAGTCGCTCTCCATCATGGCTGCCCCGATCGATTTCGGCGCCGGCAAAGAGGAATCGCTGGTGACCTTCTGGTCGAACCCCGATTACTTCGACATCGATGCCCTGGTCGATGCCTTCGGCAACGTGCCGGCCACGTTCTTGCAAGCCAGCTTCGGGATGATGAAGCCGGTGCAGAACTACTACAGCAAGTACATTACCTTCTTCGACAAGATGGACGACGACAAGTTCATCGAAAACTACTTCGCCATGGAGAAGTGGGGCAACGACAATATCCCGGTCGCTGGCGAAACCTTCCGCGAGTTCGTCAAGAAGTTCTACCAGCGCAACGAACTGATCAAGGGCGAGTACAAGCTGGGCGACGAGCTGGTTGACCTGAGCAAGATCACCTGCCCATTGCAGATCCTCATGGCCAGCGCCGACCATCTGGTGCCGCCGAGCCAGAGCGAGCCCCTCAAGTCCAAGGTCGGATCGAAGGACGTCAAGTGCCGGACCCTCGACGCCGGCCACATCGGGCTCTCGGTCAGCTCCAAGGCCCACAAGGTGTTCTGGCCCGAGGTCACCCAGTGGCTCGGCGACCGATCGACACGCGTGAGCTACTGAGGGGATCTGAACTCCGGCAATTCCCGAGGGGAGGATCAGGCTCCCGCCCAGCCATCGATCATGGCTTGGCGGAGCCTTGCCCTCCCCGGTTGTTTTGTCCGTGTCCTATCTGCGCGAGTGCGCGCTCGAGCTGCAATTGCCCGCGGTCAGACGGCCTTGGTGATGTCCGGCATGGCACACTGATAAATGCTGTCCGCTTTCGCCTTGGAGCGCGGAGTGGCATCGAGGATCGCCGTCATCGTGCTGTCAGCGGCCCAGTCGAGTTCGTTGTAGGGTCGATTGGCGACGACCGCGGCAAGCAGGTCGTCCCACTCGGTCTGGTGGCCGTCCCGGCCTGGCTTGAGTCGCTTCGGCTGCGAACCCTTGAGCTGGATCACGACCGCGTCTACGCCGTCGAAGCTGACAAAACCCTTTGTTCCATGGGCATGGTGGCTGAAGTTCGACCAGCAGCCGGGTTGCTGTCGGCTGGCAGATCCCGAGGCGGACGGAGCGCCGCCTGTGCTCACCGGGCATGCGGACGGGGTGATTACACTGAATGTGGCCGAGGCGGATGAGGTGGAACGGGAGCGCCGGCGGCTCCGGCTCCACGAGCCGTACCGCACCGCACCCTCTTGGGCCATCTTCGTCACGAGATCGGCCACTACTACTGGGAGCGATTGATCAAGAACAGCCCGCTCATCGACGACTTCCGCGAGCGGTTCGGCGACGACCGGCAGGACTACGCCCAGGCGCTGACGACTGGTTCCCGCTCACCTACGTGCTCGACAATCTCAACCGTGGCATGGGACTTCCCGACGGCTACCCGTTCGTGCTCTCGCCTCCGGCTGTCGAGAAGCTGAAGTTTGTGCACGAAACATTGAATGCTGGCACGACGCCAGGGATCTCTCCTTGTTCAGATTCCTTGCCTGGCTTGCGCGGCCGGCGAGAGCTCAACGGAACTTCAGGATCGGCTGATCGACTGCCACGCTATCGCCCGGTTTCGCCATGACTTCGGCGACGACGCAGTCGTTTTCGGCCTTCAGGATGTTCTGCATCTTCATGGCCTCGATCACCACCAGGTTCTCACCGGCGCGCACCTCCTGGCCCGGCTTGACGAGGATCTCGGTAAGCAGTCCGGGCATGGGCGAGAGCAGGAACTTGGAGAGATCCGGCGGCGGCTTGTCGGGCATGAGCGCCAGCAGTTCGGCGGCGCGGCTGGTCATGACGATGGCGTCGGCCTGGGTGCCCCAGTGCATGACGCGGTATTTCAGGCCCATACGCTCCACTTGAACGCAGATGTTGGTGCCGTTCCAGGTACCGCGAAGCAGAATCTCGCCGAGCTTCCAGTTGGTTCGCAGGCAACTCGATTGACCTTGATAGGTGATATCGCATCCGCCATGAACGAGGCTCACAGTCAGGTGGAACCTCTGGCCCTGCATCAGGACGACCCACTCGTTACCGACCCGGCGCTCGTGGCCCTTGAGCTGGCCCGTGGTTCGCACCGCGCGGTAGATGTAACGGCGGCGTGCGTAGGCGGCCACCGACGCCAGCAGGAGCGGATCCTCATGCAGCAGCGTCGAGGGATGAAAGCCCTTGGGGAACTCTTCGCCGATGAAGCCCGTGTTGAAGTCGCCGGCAATGAACCGCGGATGCCGGCTGAGGGCAGCCTGGAAGGCGAGGTTCGACGAGATGCCGCGAATGACGAAGCCGTTCAGTGCGTCGTGCATCCGGGTGATGGCCTGGTCGCGGGTCCCGCCGTGGGTGATGAGCTTGGCGATCATCGAGTCATAGTGGATGGAGATCTCGTCCCCCTCGTAAACGCCCGTATCGACCCGGACAGCGCCAAGGTCTTGGTCGGGCGGCATGAAGCGGACGAGACGGCCGGTGGAGGGCAAAAAGTTGCGGAACGGGTCCTCGGCGTTGATCCGGCACTCGATCGCCCAGCCCTCGCGGCGGACTTGCTCCTGAGTGAACGGAAGCGCTTCGCCGGCGGCGACGCGGATCATGAGCTCGACAAGGTCGAGCCCGGTGATCAGCTCGGTGACCGGGTGCTCGACCTGGAGTCGCGTGTTCATCTCCAGGAAGAAGAAGCTCTTGTCCTTGCCGACGACGAACTCGACGGTGCCGGCGGACTGGTAGCGCACGGCCTTGGCGAGGGTGACGGCCTGCTCGCCCATGGCTCTGCGGGTCGCCTCGTCGAGAAATGGGCTGGGGGCCTCTTCGATGATCTTCTGGTGCCGCCGCTGGATCGAGCACTCGCGTTCCCAGAGATAAACCACGTGGCCGTGCGCGTCGCCGAGCACCTGGATCTCGATGTGCCGGGGCTCCTCGACAAACTTCTCGATGAAGACCCGGTCGTCGCCGAAGGCGTTCTTGGCCTCGGTCCGGCAAGATGCGAAGCCCTCGGCCGCTTCCTTGTCGTTCCAGGCGACGCGCAAGCCGCGACCGCCGCCGCCGGCAGAGGCCTTGATCATCACCGGATAGCCGATCTTGCGGGCGATCTCCACAGCATGCGCGGGCATCTCGATCGGCTCGTTGTAGCCAGGGATCGTGTTCACGCGGGCATCGCGGGCGAGCTTCTTGGAGGCGATCTTGTCGCCCATCGCGGCGATCGATTCGTGTTTGGGCCCGATGAAGACGATTCCTTCTTGCTCCAGCCGCCTGGAGAATTCCTCGTTCTCGGAGAGGAAGCCGTAGCCCGGGTGCACCGCCTCGGCCCCGGTCTGCTTGCACGCGGCGATGATCCTGTCCATCGCCAGGTACGATTCCTTGGACGGAGGCGGGCCAATGCAAACTGCCTCGTCGGCCAGCTCGACATGCCGCGCGTTCTTGTCGGCCTCCGAATACACGGCTACGGCGCGGATACCCATCGTGCGTGCCGTCCTGATGACTCGGCAGGCGATCTCACCCCGGTTGGCGATCAAGATTTTTTGGAACATGGCTGCCTCGGAAGTCATTCACCACGGATGCGCCAAGATCACCGAGCGGCGGCCGGCAATCTGCGATGACACAACTCTGTGTCGCGCGCGTCCGCCGCGGTCCGGCTGTTTCAAAGGGGAATGTTGTCGTGCTTGCGCCACGGGTTTTCCAGTTTCTTCTCTCTGAGCATTGCCAGCGAACGGCAGATGCGCTTTCTGGTCTCGTGGGGCAGGATCACGTCGTCGATGAAGCCTCGATGGCCCGCGATGAAGGGGTTGGCGAATTTCTCCTTGTATTCCTTCTCCCGGGCGGTGATCTTCGCCGGGTCGCTCTTTTCCTCGCGAAAGATGATCTCGACCGCCCCCTTTGGTCCCATGACCGCGATCTCGGCGGAGGGCCAGGCGAAGTTCACGTCGCCCCTCAGGTGCTTGGATGACATCACGTCATAGGCCCCGCCGTAGGCCTTGCGGGTGATGAGCGTGACCTTGGGCACGGTGCACTCGGCATACGCGTAAAGCAGTTTGGCGCCGTGCTTGATGATGCCGCCGTACTCCTGGGCAGTCCCCGGCATGAAGCCGGGCACGTCCACGAACGTCACGATAGGGATGTTGAAGGCGTCGCAGAAGCGAACGAACCGCGCTGCCTTGATGGCGCTGCGGATGTCGAGGCAGCCCGCCAGGACCAGCGGCTGGTTGGCCACCAGGCCCACGGTCTGCCCGTTCATCCGCCCGAAGCCGATCACGATGTTCTTGGCGTGGTCGGGCATGAGCTCGAAGAAGTCGGACTCATCGACGACCTTGACGATCAGCTCCTTGATGTCGTACGGCTTGTTGGGACTGTCGGGGACCAGGGTGTCCAGCGACATCTCCATCCGGTCGACTGTGTCCTCGGTGGGCACGATCGGCGGTTTTTCCTTGTTGCTGGATGGGATGAAACTAAAAAGGCGGCGGGTCATCATCAGTGCCTCGACATCGTTCTCGAAGGCAAGGTCGGCGACTCCCGACCTGGTGGTATGAGAGATCGCGCCGCCCAGCTCCTCGGCGGTCACTTCCTCGTGGGTGACGGTCTTTACCACCTCGGGCCCGGTCACGAACATGTACGAGGAGTCTTTCACCATGAAGATGAAATCGGTCATCGCCGGCGAGTAAACCGCGCCGCCGGCGCAAGGGCCCATGATCAGGGAGATCTGGGGGATGACGCCCGAGGCCAGGACGTTCCGCTCGAACACGTCGGCGTAACCGGCCAGCGAGGCGACTCCCTCTTGAATCCTCGCGCCGCCCGAGTCGTTCAGTCCAATCACCGGCGCGCCGACTTTCAGGGCGTGGTCCATGATCTTGCCGATCTTCTCGGCGTGCGCCTCGGACAAAGAGCCTCCGAAGACCGTGAAGTCCTGGCTGAAGACGAACACCATCCGGCCGTTAATGGTGCCATAGCCGGTGACCACCCCGTCCCCCGGCACGGACTGATTGGCCATGCCGAAGTCGTAGCAGCGGTGCCCCTTGAACATGTCCCATTCCTCGAAGGAATCGGGGTCGAGCAAGAGCTCGATACGCTCTCGGGCGGTGAGCTTGCCCTTGGCGTGCTGCGCGTCGATGCGCTTCTGGCCGCCGCCCATGCGGGCGGCCGCTCGCTTCTCATCAAGCTGGCGGATGATACTGTACATGAGGCACCTCGGCGATTCGGGAGTTCTTCTAATCCTGGGCCATGGAGGCGTGCCGACCGGAACGATTTCTAACCAACTGCATGACTGCGTGCCACAGTTCAGTCTCCCTTCTTGGTGCCGTCCAGGTATCCCAGAAGCCGGTGAGCGGCGGTGGCCGGGGTCTGGCCTCCTCCGGCCACGGCACGGCTGATCGTCTCCAGGCTATGCCTGACTTGGGGGTGTTGCCGGAACCGGGCGCGAAGGCCGCTGTCAATCAGCGTCCACATCCAGTCCACGGCCTGGCGCTGGCGTTTCGTCTCCAGCTCGCCGCTCTCGGTCATCACTTTTCGGAAGCGTTTGATCTCTCCCCAGAAGGCATCGATGCCAGTTCCCGCCACCGCGCTCAGTGTAACCACCGGCGGCCGCCAGTGGGCTGACGCACTGCGCAGCATGGAGAGGGCCCCCACGAACTGGTGCTTCGCCAGGGCCGCCGCCTTGGGATCGATGTCGGCCTTGGTGACGACGATGATATCCGCCAGCTCGACGATCCCTTTCTTGATTGCCTGCAAGTCGTCGCCGGCGTTGGGAAGCTGGAGCAGCACGAACGCGTCGACCATGCCGGCGACGGTCGTTTCCGACTGGCCGACCCCCACGGTCTCGACCAGGATCACGTCGAATCCGGCCGCCTCGCACACCAGCATCGCCTCGCGGGTCTTCTCTCCCACTCCGCCGAGCGAACCGCGGGAGGGCGACGGGCGGATGAACGAGTTTGGCTCCTGGCAGAGCCGCTCCATCCGGGTCTTGTCGCCGAGAATCGAGCCCCCGGAGAGCGAGCTGGAGGGGTCCACCGCCAGAACCGCGACCCGGTGTCCCTGGCCGATGAGGTAGAGACCCAAGGCCTCGATGAACGTGGACTTTCCCGACCCCGGAGAACCGCTGATCCCCAGGCGGATCGACCGGCCCGTCGAGGGCAAGATCACCTCCACCACGGCCTCGGCGCGGGCCTGGTGATCACGCCGCGAAGACTCGAGGAGCGTGATCGCCTTGGCCATCGCCCGGGTCTGACGCGCGAGCACGCCATCGACGAGTTTCTGGTCGCAGGCTTCCAGCAAGAGCTTGCCGGTCACGTTGTCTTTCATCGTACGGACTGAAGCGCTACACGGCTCGATCGCGTCCCTGCCCAGAGGGATGCGAGACGATCCCTATTATGAAGTCGCCCTGAACTGGAAACCAGTCTCCCGTCGCGGAAACGCAAGGAATCTGCGCTCGGACATCAGACGAAGATCGCTCCGCCAGAGATCTCCGGCGACCAGGCCCGGATGTCGCGAAAGCAAAACTCGCGTTTACAGCCTCATTACAGCCTCACGAGCTGGCACGCTCCACGTAATTGCTGGGCCGAACTCGCTCGCTGCCTCAGGGTCTGGGTGCCTCGGCCGACGGCGCCGGCTCGAGTGTGATGCCGCCGTTGCTCGTCTCCAGTTTCAGATCGATGTCGGCGTTCGAGCCCGAGCCGACCTGACCGGCCAGACGGTTGCTGCCGGGTTTGCCGCTGCTGGGCTGAAGCCCGGGGAACCGGTTGGTTACAGTGCCGTTCGATGTACTGGCCTCGAACTGGAACTGAGCCGCGGCGGGCAACACGAGCTCGATGCTGCCGTTGCTTGTCGCGAGCGTGTGTTTTCCCTTATCGAGCGTCCCGGCGAAGTGGATGTCGCCGTTCGAGGTCCCCGCGGCCAGAGTCGCTTCGGTGGCGTCGATCACGATCGCCCCGTTGCTGGTCTCGAGGTCGAGTTTTCCCTTGGCTCCACGAATGTCGACCTTGCCGTTGGAGGAGCGGGCGGTGATCTGGCCCTGGATCCCTTCGGAGGTGATCTCACCATTCGATGTCGTCAGGGAAAGAATGGCTCGCGCTGGAACCGTGAGTTCCACCGCCGCGCCCGACGACCCGAAGGACTTGGGGCCGGTGCGCCTGGCGACGATGCGAATGGTTTCTCCGTCCTGGCTATAGTCCACGCTGACGTTCTTCAGATCCGCCTCGGCGGCCTCCTTGTTGGCTCCCGAACCGGTCTTCGTGACGGTTGCCTCGACCTTGTCTTCCAAGACCACCTTGACGGTGATCGGCCCGTTGTAGGTGTCGACGATCACGGACGGCTGAGACGAGGCGGTGAACGACCTCTGCTCGGTCGCCGTGGCTTTGACCAGATTGGCCATGACCGCGGCACAACCAGCCATTGCCAGCAGGGGAAGTAGCGACAACGCGAGGGCCAATCGTGCCCAGCCGGCGAGGGATGGTCTTGTGGTCGACATCGGGAATCTCCGGGAAGAACGATGCACGGGAGACTGAAGCGGTGGGGCCGTACCCAGGGGGATTCGTTCGCAAGATACGAATATTGGCGTGCGGTGCCGGCGGCTTCCTCTTGCTGGACCGTCGTGATCCGGCAAAGCAGCGACCGCTTGCCTTACTGGTTGCTCATAGAAACCGCTCGAGCTCTTCTCCCTTGGCGACGACGGTGAGGCCGTCGGGGGTGATGGTCAGGCCGCGCGCGAGGTCGAGCTTGCGGTTCCAGCCGATCTCGAAGCCGGGAGGGATCTTCACTTCCTTGTCGATGATGGCGCGGCGGATTCGAGCACGACGGCCGACCTCCACGCCGTCCAGCAGGATCGAGTCCTCCACCAAGGCGTAGCTGTTGACCCGCACATCCGGTGAGATGATGCTGCGGAAGACCTGTCCTCCCGAGACGATGGCTCCCTGGCAGACGATCGAATTGAACGCCGCGCCTCGGCGATCCGGGTCAGTATGCACGAACTTGGGCGGAGGAAAGGGCGGCTGAAAGGTGTGAATCGGCCAGTCCTGGTCGTAGAGGTTCAGGATCGGGTCAATTGCGATCAGGTCCATCGTGGTCTGGTAATAAGCGTCCAGAGTGCCCACATCGCGCCAGTAGGCAGCCGTCTTGCGGTTCTCGTCGCGGAACGGGTAGGCGAAGATCCGCATCCCCGCAGCCATCATGGCGGGAATGATATCCTTGCCAAAGTCGTGGCTGCTCAGTTCTTTCTTGGCGGCGTCCTGAAAGAGCTGCTCGTACATCACGTCCGTGTTGAAGACATAAATGCCCATGGACGCCAGCGAGACGTCGGGATGACCGGGCATGGGCGGAGGGTTGGTGGGCTTCTCCACGAAGCTGGCAATCCGCCCTGCGCTGTCCATGCCCAGCACGCCGAATTCCCGGGCCAGCGTCTGCGGTACCGGCAGGCAGGCGACCGTCAGGTCGGCCCGGTTGTCACGGTGGAAATCGATCATTCTTGCGTAATTCATTTTGTAAATATGATCACCTGCAAGAATCATCGTGTCGCGGGGCGAGGCCTTCTCGATCGTGTACACATTCTGGTAGATCGCATCGGCGGTTCCCTGGTACCACATCTCGGCAATTCGCTGCTGGGGAGGGATCACCTCGATGTACTCGCCCAGCTCGCGGCAGAGGAAATTCCATCCCTGGTCGATATGGCGGTTCAGGCTGGTGGCCTTGTACTGGGTCAGCACCAGGATCTTGCGCATGTCGGAGTTGATGCAGTTGGAGAGTGTGAAGTCGATGATCCGGTAGATCCCGCCGAAGGGAACCGCCGGCTTGGCGCGGTCCCGGGTGAGTGGCTTGAGACGCGATCCCCGGCCTCCCGCCAGGACGATCGCCAGCACGTCGCGATACACCAGACTACCTCCACTCGTTGCCCCGATGACCGTCGCGTCTTGAACTCGACCGGCTCACCTGGTGAGAATCATCTTACCCGATTTCTCGGGGCTCCACACGCAAGCCCTCGGGATCGGGCATTGCACCTGGCTTGAAAGAACCGGGTGGCCTGGGCCGCCGCTGGCCATGTCGATGCTGGTAACCCGAAGAGCCCTGGGCGGGTCTGCATCGACCCGCTCGGCGAGAAGGTCGCAGGGGGCTTGATCAAGGCCCCGAAGATCACCTACGGCAAGGCCAACGCGATGTACGGCTGATCGAATTCTTCGCAGTTTCTTGAAGAATTCTACTCATCGAGTCGGCATACTGTGGATCTCGACCTGCGGCACGAGACCCTACCCTGCGCCGTCGTTCTGGCGTCAGTATTCCCGCAAGCTCGTCTCGCCCGGGTAAGGAGGGTTACTCTGGAATGTCTTCCCTGACTGTCCTCGTTGGGTCGGTTCACCGTCATTTCCGCGACGGCGTCGCTAGATCTCGAGCCCGGGCGCTCTCGCTCGGGACCATGCTCGCCGCGGCGAGCGGGCTGGGAGAGGTCTGGGCTCAGGCTCCGCCTCAGGTCCAGGTCTCCGATCTGCTCAAGAAGCTGCAAACCCGGTATGCCGCATCCGCCAGCGAGAAAGAGCCCCGGGTTTTCCATTTCGGCTCGCAAGGGGCGGGGAGCGTCTTCTCCAACCACACCTGCCACACGAACCGGCTGGTCGGGGTGTATGTCTTCGGGCGCAAGGCCGACCTTGGCTCCGTGATGGGAGAGAACAGCCGGTATCGTGACGCGGAGAAGATCAGGGCCGCGTACGGTGTCGTGCCCGAGAACACCGTCAACCCACGGGCTATCTACGCCGACGTGAGCGATCTCTACCGGGTGCAGAAAGACGCGATCGCACGGGGGGCCAAGTATGTGTTCATCGTCTGGTTCGACGGCCTCGATTGGCCCACGACCCAGGCCGCGGCCATCGTCCGCTCGGGGAAAGTTTACACCGAGGGCAAGGGCTCGGGCCTCTCCTTCCAGGATTATACGGCCGACGGATCGGCCCAGTATGGCTTCGTCGTTACCAGCCCGACCCACGACAAGAGCATTCAGGACGTGGACCGGCAACTCGTCACGATTCCACCTGGCAGTTTGGGAGGGGGTTACGACGCCCAGATCGCCGGGCCCAATCCCTGGACACCCGGCCCACTGGGGCCCCAGGCCCCCGGCTACTTGAAGGGGCAATCGGCCGACGAGGTCGATCGGGCGGGCGTCCAGTCCGCCGGCCGGGTCTTGCACGCCTATACCGATTCGTCGCAGAGCGTCGCGGAGCTGGTCAGCGGGGTGAAGTCGTACAACAGCGGGCTGAACATCGCCGATGATAGCCGACTGGTCCCGACCCTTTTCCACGAGCTTCAGGACCAGGGCTGGAAGGCCGGCACGGTGACCAGCGTGCCGTTTTGCCATGGCTCGCCGGCCGGAGTGTACGTCCAGAACGCCGAGCGCGACGACTACCAGGACATCGCCCGGGCCATGCTCGGACTGCCCGGAATCATCCAGCAGGCGCGGCAGGCACGGCTGTACCCGGGACTGGATGTCGTGATCGGCACGGGATACGGCATCAAGGCAAAGGATTCCGACCTGAAGAAGCAGGGCCAAAACGCCGTGCCCGGCAACCTCTACCTGGCCGATGCCGACCGGGTGGCCATTGACGTCAAGAACGGCGGCAAGTATGTCTGCGTGCAGACCGAAACCGGGTCGAACGGCGGCCAGGCACTTCTCAGGGCCTCGGCCGAGGCTGCGCGGACCGGTGCGCGCCTGTTCGGCTTCTTCGGGGCAGCGACATTTGATCACCTCCCCTACCGCACTGCCGATGGCCGCTTCGATCCCGCGCCCAGCCTGGACAGAAAAGGCAATCCGGTGCCCGCCGAGACCTACTCGGCGGCTGACCTGAATGCTCAGCCCACCCTGGCCCAGATGACCGACGCCGCGCTCGGCGTGCTCTCCGCCCATCCGGGTCAGCCTTTCATTCTGTTCGTCGAGGCTGGCGACGTCGATTTCGCGCTCCACGCCAACAACCTCGATAATGCCATCGGCGCCATCTTCAGCGGCGAGGAGGCCGTTCGCTCCGTGGTCCGCTGGGTCGAAACTCACAGCAACTGGGACGAGTCCGTCGTGATCGTCTCCTCGGACCACGGCCATTATCTGGTCGTCGATGATCCCCAGGCGCTCGCGGGAGCAAAGTGATTCAACCATCTCTGAAGGTGCGAATAATTCCTTTCGAAAAACCTTGCAACCATTGAGCCGAATCGATCCTTGCCGGTTTCTGGATTGATGATCAAAGATCCGCGCTCGGCTCAATGATGAATCAGCATCGTCCGGGCATAGACCACCTGAAAGCCCTGCCGCTCGGCGTTGCGCTGCGAGCCGCTGCCGGGCTGAGTACAGATGGCGGCGAGCTTGCAGCCGGAGGCCGCCGCATGGGCCAGCCGCGCCTGGAGCAGGAGAGTCTGTACCCCCCGATGCCGGTAGCTGGGAAGCGTGCCGTCCCCGCAGATCAAGGCCAGGCCATCATGGATCATCAGCAAGCCGCCACCGGCGGGTTGACCGTCGATGCGCGCCAGCCAAGACGTGGTTCCGGGCACCATGCTCATGGCGATTGCTCCCTCGCGCAGCGACGGAGGAGGGCTTTCTGGTTCTTCGAAGAAACAACGAAGCACCACATCGGCCCAGTGCTCCAGCCCGTCAGGACCGACCCGGATGATCTCCACAGTGCCCGTTGACGCGGACCGATGCATCGGCTGCTCGCGTAAGGGCTTGGCCTTTAGCGAGCAGACCAGCGAGTGGGTCTGTTCGGCAATGAGATACCCGCGGGCGCTGAGTGCCGCCAGCAGCGAGGGATGGGCCAGGGAGGCCACTTCGATCTGGGTGACGGTACCGCGATCCCGGAAGAATCGCTCGATGCGCCCCAGGTCGTCTCCCACAACGGGCCCATGAAGGCCCAGATTCTGCACTTGCGAAAGCGGCGAACCAGCGCCGAGGAAGACCGCATGCCCGCCCCCGACCTCGATCACTTCGGACCCGGACTCAGGGGCCCGTTTTTTCTGTGACCGTGCGTTCTCCACACTCAGGAAATCCCATGCCCCTTCCACACGTTGGGCCAGAGCCAGATCCGCGAAGAATCGCTCGTTCGCCATTCCTTGGGCTCGTACGCTCGTGTCATTCATCGCTTCGGATCTCGCGCCAATCCGTCCGGTTCGGCCCGGATTCCCTCGATCCGTGCAGCATCCCTTGCACCCGCCTAACCGCTGGAGACATCCAGGACGCCATTGCGGTTCGCGGCCAGTCCAAGTTGCCGAGAAAAGAACCAGGACCATACCGGCAGAATACGGCATCGCCCTGGCCCCGGTCGATCCCCCGGCGTCCGGACGCCAGAGTCGATCGCGTTATGCCTTGAGTCGAAATCAATTGTTCGCGTCCGCCAAGCCGCGGGGGGTAATCTCAGGCGAGCTGCTTCTCGCTCCCCTCCCCCGCATTCGCCTTGCTGCCTGCCGCGAGCTCAAACCGACCAGGACTTTACACGACGTTCTGTACAGATGTCGCTCTTTCTTCGGCGCAAAGGGCCTGATTCTGTCATGATGCCAGGTTCGCGGGATCGACCGAGAAACGGGTTGCCAGTCTCCTGCCTGTGGAGGATGATTTCGAGTTAAGGGTGTCGGCCGGGCAGATCAGCCAATGGTCTTCCCTGAGATCCTGGGCACCACGTTCCGCCCGAGTCGGTCTCGTGCGGGAGCTGTCGTCCTGATGAAGGTGAGAATGAATCATGTCAACGCGCATACGATGGTTGGGTCACTCCTGCCTCTTGCTGGAGACTCACGGACAGAATGTGCTGATCGACCCGTTTCTTACGGGCAACCCCAAGGCGGCGGCGACCGCCGAGTCGGTTCCGGCCGATCTGATCCTGATCTCACATGGTCACGGCGACCACGTGGGCGACGCGGTGGCGATCGCGCAGCGAACCGGCGCGACGGTCCTTTCCAACTACGAGATCAGCACCTGGCTCCAGCAGTCTCCGCGCGGACTGACCAAGGTGCACGGTCTCCAGCACGGCGGCGGCTACACGTTCGACAGCGGAATTCGTGTCAAGCTGACCCTGGCATTCCACGGCTCGGCGCTTCCTGATGGTAGCAACGGGGGCAACCCCTGCGGCTTCCTCATCACCTGCGCCGATGGGATCAAGCTGTATGACGCGGCGGACACGGGACTTTTCGGCGACATGGCCCTGATCGGCGAGGAAGGGCTCGACCTGGCGATCCTGCCGATCGGCGACTACTACACGATGGGTCCCGACGATGCCGTCCGTGCCGTCAAGCTGCTCAAGCCGCGCTTCGTTCTGCCCATCCATTACAACACCTTCCCGCCGATCACCCAGGATGCCAGCGCCTGGGCCGCCCGGGTCAAGAGTGAAACCAGCGCGACGCCCGTCGTCCTTCAGCCTGGGGAATGGTTCGAGATCCCCGGCAAGCAGCAATCGGGCCGCGCGTAGCAATGCATTAGAGCGGGAAGGGCCACCCACTTTCTGGCGCCCGGGAAACGTGGTTGGCCCCCAACGTCATTGGGGCGTGGGGCGTGAGGCGTGACGTCCCTCTCTTCGCATTCACTGACTACTGACTACTGACCACTGTTCTCGCGCCACTCTTGTCCCGCGCCCCTTCCCGCCGGCCGGAAATTGAAGCTATGAGAGGGAGGAAAAGGTCGACGCGACGGTTTGCAGAACCCCTGAACCTGAGGAAGACTTTAAGGACGTTTTCCCC
>Ga0208199_1000602_pt1 | contig 14225 bp, 12 predicted proteins | sample Sb_taG_FD_187705 | JGI IMG/M metagenome (GOLD analysis project Ga0208199, IMG submission 187705) | Peat soil microbial communities from Weissenstadt, Germany - Sb_50d_1_NS metaG (SPAdes) (version 2) | ecosystem: Environmental > Terrestrial > Soil > Wetlands > Peat | place: Germany: Weissenstadt... | reverse complement strand
GACCTGGTCCGGCTGTGCGTGGAACTGGACCGGCTCGGCCACCACCCCCGCACCGGCGACGGCAGCGGCCCCGGCGGCACCGGCCAGGACGGCAGCGGCCAGGACGGCACCGGCACCGGCACCGGCACCGGCCAGGACAGCGGCGGCGGGGCTGGCACCAGCGACACGGCCAGCAGCAGCGGGCAAGGCGCGTCCGGCCCGGACTGCGTCGCTGCCATGGAAACGCTTAAGCAGATGATCATCGAAAAGGCTGTGGACTTGCTCTCGGGTCCGGGAGGGCTGGCGTCGTTCCTGCGGCGCCGGCAGCTCGGCGCCCGGCTGGCCGGCCCGAGCCTTCCTCTGGACATCGGCTACGCCGAGACCATCCCCGCCGGGATCCGCAACGCCGTCACCCTCCGGGACAAGCACTGCCGGTGGGCGGGCGGCTGCAACCAGCCCGCCTCCGCATGTGAGGTCCACCACGTCAGGCACAAGAAGAACGGCGGCAAGACCAGCACCCGAGATTGTGTTCTACTGGAGTCCCCGCACTTTAGTGGACAGATTCCCATTATGCCGCATTTATATCAGAAATGTCAGCAGATCCCTCAAAACGCATCGGGCTCATTTTCCCCAGGCGGCGCTGTTTCCGGATGCGGTTGTAATAGCGCTCGATGTAGTCGAATACCGCGGACCGCGCCTCTTCGGCATCCAGCCACAGATGCTGGTGGATGAGCTCTTTCTTGATCGTGGCGTTAAATGATTCCGCAGCCGCATTGTCATAGCAGGTCCCTGTGCGGCCGACCGAGGGAATCACCCCGTTCGCCAGGCACCGGTCACGGAAATCATGCGAGGTGTACTGGGTTCCGCGGTCGGTGTGCATCACGGCTTCCCCGATCCCCGGCCGCCGCGCCGCCAGCGCCATATCCAGGGCATCGAGGACCAGGCCCGTGCGCATGTGATCGGCGACCATCCAGCCGACCACCTTATTGGAGAACAAATCGATGACCGTCGCCAGATAGGCAAAACCGCTGAACGTGTGAATATAGGTGTTATGTGCAGCTGCACATATCACCTATTCGGCTCAGCTCGCAGTTATGTGCAGTCCGGCAGCCTGAACGTGGGTACGGCCAGTGTGCTGGCTGGGTTCGGCGCCCGGCGGCGGTGGTCGTAGCTGCACATAACCGCGACGCTTCTTGTGTCCGATCGGTTCGGGAGACAAGGAGCAGCTGGTGGCATCTCATGATCGATTGACGCTGGAGGAAGTGCTCGCGGCCTTCGACGAGCATTTGCGCCGCACCCGTGGCGTGTGCGCAGGAACGCGGCGCAACTATGCCAGGTTCGTCCGGGCGTTCCTGCAGACGGTGTTCCCCGGCGGCCAGGCCGAGGTCGCGCTGATCCATGCTCGCGAGGTGGCCGGCTTCGTCGGGGGCCTGACAGGCCGTTACCGGCCCGGGACGGCCGGGCTTGCTGCGTCGTCGCTGCGTTCGTTCTTCCGGTTCCTGCGCGCGGAAGGGCTGCGTGAGGACCGGCTGGAGGACGCGGTCCCGATGATGCCGCATCGTCCGGCCGGTCTTGTCCGGCATCTGGACCCCGGGCGTTTGGAGCAGCTGATCGGCTCGCTGGATTCGTCCTCGCCTCGCGGGCTGCGGGACCGGGCGATCATCTTGTGCATGGCCCGGCTGGGGCTGCGGGCCGGCGAGGTGGTGGAGCTGCGGCTGGAGGATCTCGACTGGCGCAACGCCGCGCTGCGGGTGCGCACCCGCAAGACCGGTCACGGCGCGCTGCTGCCGCTGTCTGGCGAGGTGGGGGCGGCGCTGTCGGACTACCTGCAGCACGGCCGCCCGGGCACGCGGACGCGCCAGGTGTTCGTGCTGCACTGGCTGCGGGTTGGCGCGCCGGTCAGCGGCAGCATCGTGGGGCGGGCCGTGGACAATGCACTGCGGCGTGCGGACATCGACGCGCCGGTGCGCGGGGCCAATCTGCTGCGTCATTCACTGGCCACCGATCTGCTCGGCCACGGGGCCAGCCTGCGCGAGATCGCTGACCTGTTCGGGCACTCCTCGCTGGCCACCACCCGGATTTACGCCGCGGTTGATGTCGCCGCGTTGCGCGAGGTCGCGCTGCCCTGGCCGCAGGGGGGGTCATGACCGGCACGATCACCGCACTGGCCGCCGGTTACATCGAGCTGCGCCGTGGCCTGGGCTACCGCTCGCCCAGCCAGGAACGCGCGGTGCGGGCCTTCGCCCGGCACCTGGACCGGGACGGCCGCGACGGCCCGGTCCCGCTGGAGCTGAGCCTGGACTGGGCGGCGTCGACCACGTCGGCCGATCCGTGCAACCCGGCCCGGCGGCTGACGGCGGTGCGTGGTTTCCTGCGTCACCTGTCGGTGCTGGACGGTGCCACCGAGGTTCCTGCGCCCGGGCTGCTCGGCCCGGCCGGGCACCGCAGGCCGCCGCACGTGTATTCCGACCGTGAGATCAGCGACTTGCTGCAGGCCGCTGCCGGGCTGGCCCCGCCCGGCGGGCTGCGCCCGCACAGCTACGCCACGTTGTTCGGGCTGATCGCCTGCACCGGGCTGCGGATCTCCGAGGCGCTGGCGCTGACCTGCGGGGATGTCGACCTGGACGGAGGCATCCTCACCGTCCGGGCCGGGAAACGCGGCCGGACCCGGCTGATCCCGCTGCACCCCAGCGCCCTGCCGCCGATGCAAGACTACGCAGACCAGCGGCAGCGCCGTTACGGCCCGCCCGGAAACGGTGATGCGTTCTTCCGCACCGACCGCAGCGACCGAGTCAGCTACAACGCCGCCAGCAGCACGTTCATCGTGCTGCGCAGGCAGCTGGGCTGGACAGCCGCCGGCCGCACCCGTGCGCCGCGCGTGCACGACCTGCGGCACCGCATGGTGGTGCGGCGTATCCAGGCCTGGCACGCCCAGGGCGCCGACGTCGACCGCAAGATCGCCGCGCTGGCGACCTACCTCGGCCATGTGGAGGTGCGTGACGTGTACTGGTACATGTCCGCCGTCCCCGAGCTGCTGAGCATCATCGCCGGCCGGTTCGAAGGCTTCGCCGCGCACCCCCCGGCGGGTGTGTCGTGAGAGCGCCGCAGATCGGGTTCAGCCAGCTCGTGCAGGACTTCTTCCTGCGGCGCCTGATCGCCCAGCGCGGCGCCAGCGCCCGCACCGTCGAGGCCTACCGTGACGCGTTCGAGCTGCTGCTCGGCTTCGCCGGGGACCGCGCCGGCAAGCCGCCCTCCGCACTCCAGCTGGCAGACCTGGACGCGCCGCTCGTGCTGGACTTCCTGGACCACCTCGAGACCGTGCGCGGCAACAGCGCCCGGACCCGGAACGCCCGGCTGGCGGCGATCCACTCATTCATGCGCTACGCCGGGCTCCGCGACCCGGCGTCACTGCCGGTCACCGGGCGGGTGCTGGCTATCCCGGCGAAACGGTTCGACCGGCCCGTGCTCGGCTACCTCACCCGCGAGCAGGTAGCCGCGATCCTGGCCGCACCCGACCGCGGCACCTGGACCGGGCGGCGCGATGCGGTGCTGCTCGCCACCGCCTACAACACTGGCGCCCGCGTATCCGAGCTCGCTGGCCTGCGGGTTCGTGACGTGCTGCTCGACCGCCAGACCGCGGTGCACCTGCACGGCAAGGGACGCAGGCAACGCGTCATCCCGCTATGGAAGAACACCGCCACCCAGCTGCGCGGCTGGCTGGACCAGCTCAACGCCGCGCCCGATGCGCCCGTCTTCCCCAACCGGGCCGGCACGCCGATGACCCGCTCGGGCATACGGGACCGGCTCGACCGGGCCGTCGCTGCCGCCGAACAGGACTGCCCGTCCCTACGCGGCCAGCACGTCACGCCGCACACGCTGCGGCACTCGACGGCCATGCACCTGCTGCAATCGGGTACCGACCTGGCTGTCATCGCGCTGTGGCTCGGGCATTCCAGCCCGGCTGTCACGCATCAGTACCTCGAAGCCGACCTCGCCGCCAAGGAAGCAGTACTACGACGGCTGGGCGACCCAAGCCCCGCGCCGGCGCGGTTCCAGCCCAGCGACCGGCTCCTCGCGTTCCTGGAAGGCCTCTGATTATGTGCAGCCACGCGACCGGGAATCACCAGGCAGCACGCGGACCCCCAGGCCGGACTGCACATAACCGCGAGCTGAGCCGAATAGGTGATATCGCCGACCCACAGCTGGTCCGCGGCCGCCGGCCGGAAATCGCGATTGACCAGGTCGGCCAGCCCTTCCCGGGCCTGCGCGTCCGGCAGCGTCGTGCGCACGTACGGACGCGGGTGCACGCACTCCACGCCCGCCGCGCGCGCCAGCCGCCGCACCCGGCGCTGCGAGGTCATCAGGCCATCCTCCTGCAGCTACTGCAAGATCCGCTCGATGCCGCACCGGTGCTTCTGCTCCTCATCGACCTCCCTGATCTTCTCCGTCAGCTCCGCGTCGCGGACCGCATGCGCTGACGGCCCGCGATTCCTCCACGCGTAATATCCGGCCCGGCTCACACCGAGCATCCGGCACATGAAATCCACCGGGAAGCGCACCCCGCGAGGCAAGCCCTCATTCTCCTTCTCCATACCGCTGATGAAGGAGAACCTCAGAGATTTTGACTCGCGAAATACGCACTCGCTTTTTTTAGGAAGGCGTTTTCCATATTGACCCGGCGGAGCTCCGCCTCAAGATCACGGATGCGCTTCTTCTCCGCCTGGGTCAACGGCGTCTCGCCGGCCGCTACATCCCCCTCGTCTTTGACGTTCTTCACCCAGCTCTGCAGCGTCGACTCACCGATCCCCAGCTGCTGGGCGACCTGCCCCATGGTCAGGCCTGAGTCCTGATAGAGCTGAACCGCATCCGCCTTGTACTGCTTCGTGAACTTCCGTCGCGCTGTGCCCATCGGGTTCCTCCTGGGACAAGTGATACCAGTGGGATCACCGTCCACGGAAGTGCAGGGGGTTCACTATGCCCACGCCGTTATACCGGAGAACACCTACCCCCACCCGGAGGCCCGATGCCGACTGAAGAACTCATGGCCCTGGCGGGCACGGCCGCGGCCACTCTCGTCGCCGCGATGACTACCGATGCATGGCAGAACGTTCGGTCCAGATTCGTCAGCCTGTTCTCCCGCGCCAGCGCCGACCGCCAGGCTGCCACCGAATTCCAGCTGGACAGCAACGCGAAACTGCTGGCTCGTGCCCCCGATTCCAGCCGTGCCCGCCAGGGCCTGGCTGGAGTCTGGCAACTGGAGCTTGAGTCCCTGCTAGATCAGTATCCCGAAGCCGCCGGCGACCTGCGCGCCCTGCTAGCCCAGCTGGGCAGGGACGTCGCTGCCCGCCCGCAGCCCAACCTGCAAGCCAACGTCGCCCGAGACGGCGGCACGGTCTACGCCGTCCAGCACGGCAGCCTTATCATGCACGACGCTACGCCGGCGCGTGACCACTCCGCTCCGCTCATCGCTGAGACCAGTGATGCCGACACCCAGGACGGCGCCGCCCGTGGGTGAGCTCCGCAACCAACCGTCCGAGCTTCCCGAGGACCCGTACCAGCAGCTGATTTTCGCAGCTCCCGGGAGCAGCGTGTATGCGGTGCTGCACGGCGACCTGCACGTCCGCAACGGCCACCCTGTTTACCAGGTGATGCCGTTCCCTCTGGAGGGGCGTCCGGTCTCGCCGGAGCGGGCCCGGCAGCAGCCCAGCCGCCTGCTGGCCGCCGACAGCGGGGTCGTGGTCTTCTCCGGCCGCGCGGATGAGCTGGCTGAGCTGGCCGCCTGGCGGGATGCCCCGGAGCTGGGGATGTCGGTCATGCTGGTCCACGCGCCTGGCGGGCAGGGCAAGACGCGCCTGGCCGCGCGCTTCGCGGCGGACTCGGTCGACCGCCGGTGGACGGCTTGGGCGGCCCGGCACCTGAGCGACCCGGTCGGCCAGCACGTGGTCGCGCCGGGCGACCCCGGCCGGGCGCTGCTGCTTGTGGTGGACTACGCCGACCGCTGGCCCGTGGATGACCTGCAGCTCCTGCTCAGCAACCCGCTGTTGCGAAGACCGGAACGATCGCGGGTTCTCCTGCTCGCCCGGCCGGCCAGCTCATGGTGGCCGGCGTTGCGGCACCGCCTGGACAAGGCGGGTATGGCGGTCGGCCCTACGATGGCGCTGCCGCCGCTGGCCGGTACCGTGCCCGAGCGCCGGGACGCCTTTACCGTCGCCCGTGACGCCTTCGCCGCGGCTCTCGGGGCTCCCGCCGCCGCGCTCGCCCCGCCGCGGTCGCTGGTCGACGACGCCTTCCAGCTCGTGCTCAGCATCCATATGGCGGCCCTGGTGGCGGTCGATGCGCACCTGCGGGGCCAGGCCGCGCCCGCCGATTCCGCCGGGCTGTCCGGGTACCTGCTCGACCGCGAGCACGACTTCTGGCGTTCCCTGCACGATCACCGGCAGGTCAGCACGGCGCCCCCGCTAATGGGCCGCACCGTCTACACCGCCACGCTGACCCATTCCCTGCGCCGCGACCAGGCCGCTGTCGTCCTCGGGCGTACCGGCATCGCCACGGCGGACGAGGCGCCGGCCGTCCTGGACGATCATGCCCACTGTTATCCGCTGCTGGTCCCCGACCCTGGCAGCGCGCTTGAGGCGCTGTACCCTGACCGGCTCGGCGAGGACTTCCTGGCCCTGACTATCCCGGGCCATGCTCACGCCGGTTACGCCTGCGACCCATGGGCGCAGGATGCAGTCACCCGGATGCTGGCCCCGTCCGGCGACGGACCTGGGACCGCTCCGGTGTACGCCAGGTCGGCCCTGACAGTGCTCATCGAGACGGCCCGCCGCTGGCCGCATGTCGCTCAGCGGCAGCTCTACCCGCTGCTGCAGGCGCATCCGCAGCTGGCGCTGTCTGCGGGCGGTGCCGCTCTGGCTGCCCTCGCGGAACGCCCCGATATCAGCGTCGGGTTGCTGGAGACCATCGAGTCCCGGCTGCCCCGGCATCAGCAGGCCGACATCGACATCGGCATCGCCGCCCTGGTCAGGCGGCTGACCGAGCAGCGGCTGCCCGTCACCGCCGACCCCGCCGTCCGCGCCCGGATGTACGACGAGCTGAGCTGGCGGCTTGGGCACGCGGGGCAGATCCCGGAGGCCCTGGCGGCGGCCGAGGAAGCGGTCCGGCTGTTCCGGCCCCTAGCCAAGACGGACATGGCCGAGTTCGGACCCGGTCTCGCCCTGGCCGTGAACCGGCTCGGCAGCCACCGGTCCGCGTTGGGGCTGCGGGAGGAGGCGCTGGCCGCCGTCGAGGAGGGCCTGCAGGTCCGGCGCCGCCTGGCCGACCCCGCCATGTTCACCTTCCCCTTCCCCGAATCGGTGTATGTACAGCATCGCTTGGCCGAGTCCCTGTCCAACCTCGGCAACAAACTGTCGGCGATGGGGCGCCAGGAGCAGGCCGCGCGCGCTGCCGCGGAGGGCGTGCAGATCCGCCGCCGGCTGGCCGCCGCGGACCCGGCCGCGTACGAGTCGAACCTCGCCATCGAGCTGAGCAACCTCAGCGGCCAGCTTTCCGGGATAGAGCAGCGGGACGAGGCGCTGGCCGCGATCGGGGAAGCGGTCGAGATCCACCGCCGGCTCGCGGCCGCCGATCCCGCCCGGTACGGGCATTACCTCGCCCGTGAGCTGAACAACCTCGGCCTCCGCCTCGCCGATGCGGGGCGAAGACCGCAGGCCCTGGCCGTGGCCGAAGAGGCGGTCCAGGTCTTCCGGAGGCTGGCGGTCGGCAACCCGGGCGGGTTCGAGCCCGATCTCGCCCGGTCGATCGACAACCTCGGCAAGCGGCTGTCTGAGCTGGGCCGCCGCGAGGAAGCGCTGGCCGCCGCCGAGGAGGCAACCCAGATCCGGCAGCGACTGGCTGCGGCCAGCCCGGCCGCCTTCGAATCGGACCTGGCCGCGTCGCTGGACAACCTCGGCCTGCGGCTGTCCGAGCTGGGGCACCGCGACGAGGCGCTGGCCGTCATCGAGAAGACAGTGCAGGTCTACCGGCGGCTGGCCAAAGCCAACCCGGCCGCGTTCGAGGCCGCCCTCGCGGCCACGCTGAATCACTTGAGCTCCCGCCTGTCGGACCTAGGCCGGCGCGAAGAGGCCTTGCCCGTCGCCGAGCAGTGCGTGCAGATCTTCCGGCGGCTGGCCCGCAGCCACCGGGCCGGCGTCGAACCCAACCTGGCCCGGGCGCTCACTGGCCTGAGTGCTCTGTCCGCCCTCCTGGGCCGCCGCCAGCAGGCCCTGGCCGCCATCGAGGAGGCCACCGGGATCTTCCGGCGGCTGGCGGCCGCGAACCAGGCCGCGTTCGAGGCCGACCTGGCCAGCGTGCTCGGCAACCTGGCCAGCCGGCTGACCGAGATGGGAAACCGGGAAGCCTCGCTGGCCGCCGCCGGGGAGTCCCTGCAGATCACGCGGGGGCTGGCCGCATCGTACCCGGCCGCCTTCGGGCACCGGCTCGCCCGGGCGGTGAACCAGTTCGGCAACAGCCTGTCGCAGATGGGATGCCGGGAGGAGGCACTGGCCGCGGCCCAGGAGGCCGTACGCCTCTATAGGGAGCTGGCCGCGGCGAACAGGGCCGTGTTCGAGCCGGACCTGGCCGCGGCGCTGCACAACCTCGCGGCCCGGCTGGCGAAGGCGCACCGTCCCGAGGATGCATTCAGCGCCGCCGAGCAGGCCGTGGAGATCCGCCAGCGGTTGGCCGCGGTGAACCCGGTCGCCTACGGACCGGCCCTGGCCGCCTCACTGGACAACCTGAGCCAGCAGTTGACGGCCCTGGGCCGCTTCGAACAGGCGCTCCGCGCGGCCGAAAGCTCCGCCGACCTCTACCGCAAGCTCGCCCGGGCGGATCCAGCCGCGTCCGAGCCGGGTCTGGCCGGGGTGCTGAATAGCCTCAGCCTGCGGCTGTCCGATCTCGGCCGGCACGATGAGGCCCTGGCCGCTGCGGAGAGCGCGGTCAAGATGTACCGCAAGCTCGCCAAGGGGAACCCGCCTGCCTTCGAGCCCGCCCTGGCTCTGGTGCTCCACACCCTCGGCACGAAGTTCTCGCGCACCGGCAAGCTCAAACAGGCGGTGGCCGCGACCGAGGAGGCCGTACGGATCCGGCGGCGGCTGGCCGGGGCTAACCCCGCAGCGTTCCAGCCGGCGCTGGGAGACTCGCTCATCAACCTGGGCGCCCAGCTCTCCAAGCTCGGCAAGCGCGGCCAGGCGCAGGTCGCCTCCGGCCAGGCGGTGCAGATCTACCAGCGCCTGGCGGCCGCTAACCCCGCCGCCTACGAATCGCGCCTGGCCCTGGCCCTGGCCAACGCAGGCAAACACGCCCCCAGCTAGCCGCCCCGATCCGGGGAGATTTCACCAGTTTCCGTGTTCAAGTCCCCCCTCGGACACGAAAACCGGTGCGATCTCCCCTAAACAGCCAGCACTTGAACACGCGCCGGGCGACTGGTGACCGCGGCCGCCCCGGCCCCCGGCCGGGCCGCCGCCTCCTGTCCGGGAGGCAGCGATGACCGCCCGGCCCGTCGCCCCTGTCATCCCAGGTGCCAGTCCCGGCCGCCGCAGCCAGGGCAATTCTGGCGCCCGGCGCCCGATGCCGCTGGCCAGCCCGCCGGGCCGACCCGACGTGGTCTACGGCTTCGGCCGGATCGACGCCTCGGGCCGGGTCGCGGACCGGGTGACCATCGCCGCGCTGGGCTGGCGCGGCGGTGACCGGCTGACCCTGACCGCCGACGCCGGGGTGATGATCGCCCGCCGCGACCCGGGCGGCATGGTCACCGTGCCCGCCCGGCCCTACGTGATGATCCCGGCCGCGCTCCGCCGCCGCTGCGGGCTGCGGGCAGGTGATCACGTGCTGCTGGCCGCCTCGCCGGGCCAGGACACGCTGGCCGCGTACTCCTTCGCGGTGGTGGACCAGGCGCTGCGGGCGCACGCCCCGGCCCCCGCCGGCGAGGGGAGGCGGGCATGACCGCGATACACCCGGAGGCCTCCCGGCAGGCGGTGGTCGAGGCGGCGCTGGTGCTGCTGGAACGGATGGGCCTGTCCCCTGCGGACCTGGCCGCCGTCCCGCCGCACCGCCAGCCGGTGCCGACGTTCGCCGAGTACGTCCCGGTGGTGTCGGCGGCGGTCAGCGCCGGGACCCGGCGGGCGTACGGCTCGTACTGGAACCGGGTCCTCGAGCACTGGGGTGACCGCCATCTCGATGAGCCCACCCCGTCGGAGATCCGGCAGCTGATGGCCTACGTCAAGACCCACGTGGTGGCCCGCCGCAACGCCCGCGGCGGGCGCAGCGCAGAGGAGCACCTGGTGGCGGCGCTGCGCTGCCTGTACAAGCGCGCCGTGGACGACGGGCTGATCGCCGAGGCGGACAACCCGGCTCGGAAGGTGGCTAAGCCGCGTCGCCTGCCGACCACCCGGCGGGCGTTGCCGGATACCCGGCTGGCGGAGATCAATGAGGTCGCCGCGAGGACGGGCGATGATCCGGAGCTGGACACCCTGTTGTTGCGGCTGCATACCGAGACGGCCTGCCGCCGCGGCGGCGCGCTGGCGCTGCGGCCGCGGGATCTGGATCCGGAGCAGTGCCTGGTCCTGCTGCGGGAGAAGGGCGAGACGGTCCGTTGGCAGCCGGTCTCGCCCACGCTGATGGGCCGCCTGGTCGAGCACGGCCGCGAGCGGCACGCCCCGGCGGACGGGCAACTGCTCCGGTACACCGACGGGCGGCCGATTACCAGCCGGCGGTACGACCACCTGTGGGTGCGGATCGGCCGGCACCTGCCCTGGGTGGCGACTCAAGGCATAAGTACCCATTGGATTCGCCACACGATCTTGACTTGGGTCGAACGGAATTTCGGGTACGCCGTCGCCCGCGCCTACGCCGGCCACACCGACAGTGGCAGCGATACCGGGGCCACGTCAACCTATGTCCGTGCGAGCCTCTCTGAGGTGGCTGCCGCGCTGGCCGCGCTGACCGGCGAGCCTCACCCGCTCGCCACAGCGGAAGGGTGGTGACCGGCATGACCGCAGTCGCCATCGACGCCTCCCGCGCCGCGAACCCGGCCCTGGGTGGTCCGGTCCCGGCGCGGACCGGCGGTCCGGCCGCCGCGGACCGGTCCCCGACGGTTGCCCGGCCGGGCCGGGCTATCCGGTCCTGGCCGCTGCTGGTCCTGGCCGCCCCGGCCGCGGCTGAGGTGTTCTCCGGGTGGGTCGGCATCGCGCAGAAGACCGGGTTCGGCCTGGTCTCCCCGCTGCCGGGCATCTGGCCCGCGCTGCACCTGGACACCGCCATCACCCTCCCGGTCGGCGTCGAGACCTACGCCGCCTACGCCCTGCGCGCCTGGCTGGCCCGCGACCAGATAGTCAGCGACCAGACCCGGCGGTTCGCCAAGTGCGGCACGGTCCAGCCGCTGATCGGACGGGACGACGGCGCCGGGGTCTGCGGGCCCTGCGCCGGCCATGCCGCCGCCTACACCTGCAGCCAGTGCGGGCGGCACGGCAACCCCCACAGCCGGGGCCGGTGCGCCCACTGCGTGCTCGCCGAACGAGTCGCCGGCCTGCTGGCCGGGCCTGACGGCACGATCGCCCCGCAGCTGGAGCCGCTCGCCGCCGCCCTGGCGGCCGCCCCCTCGCCGTTTCCGGCCATCCAGTGGATCAAGGAGAGCCCGAACACCAGGCTCCTCGCCCGGCTCACGGCCGAGGGCCGCACGCTCAGCCACGAGCTGCTGGACGAGCTGCCACCGACCAGGAACCAGCGCTACATCCGCCAGGTCCTCGTCCACACCGGCGTCCTGGCCGAGCGCAACGAGGACATCGAGCGGATCCCCGGGTGGCTCGAGCACGAGCTCGCCGGCAAGCCCGCAACGCACGCCAGCCTGGCGCGGCCCTTCCTGCACTGGTTCCTGCTACGGCGCGCCCGCCAGCGGGCGGACCGCCGCCGCTACCCCGCCTCCGCCGACCGCGACCTGCGGCGCAGGGTGAGCGTCGCCCTGGAGTTCCTGGCCTGGGCCGACGAGCGCGGCATCACCCTCGCCGACCTCACCCAGGAGCACATCGACGACTGGATCGCCGGAGCCCGCAGCCAGCGCCGCTACCTGATCCGCTACTTCCTGACCTGGACCACCAGCCGCCGCCTCACACAGAGCCTTGCCGTCCCCGCCATCCCGCGCCAGGAACCGCAGACCCTGCTCGGCGAAGACGACCGCTGGCAGCTCCTCCAGCGCTGCCTCACCGACGACACCATGCCGGTCGACGTCCGCGCCGGCGGCGCGATCACGCTGCTCTTCGGGCCGTCCGCCGAACGGCTCTGCCGCCTGACGCCTGACCACCTCAAGCCCGGCGGAAAACACGACCGCCTGGTCCTAGGCCGGCACCCCGTCCTGCTGCCCCCGCGACTGGCCGCCATCCTCCGGCACCTCGCCGAGCAGCCCAGCCCCCGCCCCCAGCTCTCCCGGAGCAGCCCGGGACCACGATGGCTCTTCCCGGGCATGGTCCCGGGTAAGCCGATCTCGACCCACGGCATGACGCAGAAGCTCGGCCGCCACGGCATCTCGGTCCGCGCCGGCCGGAACTCGGCCCTCGCCGCGCTCGCTGCCGACCTCCCCAGCCCGATACTCGCCGACCTGACCGGGATGCACCGCCACACCGCGCTCCGCTGGGTCGCCTACGCCCGCAGCCACTGGGCCGACTACCTCGCCGCACGCGCCGCCGACCAAGACCAGGCACGCCAGCCCGAAGGAACACTGTGGCTGACTTTAGGAAGTCTAGTCGAATGACTAGACGGTTACTATAACATGCGGCCATGAACGGCACTCCCCTGCAGGCTAGTCAGCAACTTGGATTGCTTGATCTATCGGTCGACCTATCTGTTCCCGAGGTTTACTCAGGAACAGAGTTCACACTTTATTTGCACGTTAAAAACCCATTCTCTCAGCCCGTGTGGATAAAGTCTGTTGAGTTGAGCCTTCCAGTACAACTTTCCGCGCTCGAGTCAAATAGGAAAACTCAAGGCATTCCAGAAAATAGTGGGCATGCTGATGAGGTGACCAAAAATGTTATCCGGGAACGTCAGTCCGAGATCAAGCGCCTTCGTGACTTGGCCGCAACTGACAGTACGACCGACAGCGAACGCGAGAAGTCCCTCGTAAGAGCAAGAGAGCTTGAAGGCGAGATGCGCGCCGATCTGGCCAGCCTTAGCGGCGCCTTGTCAGTGGCGTCCGCCGGGGACTCGAACGTTACCCTGAATGACTACGGTGCAGCAAACACTAGTGTTCACGCCGCCGGAGATTCTAACGTTACAATAAATAGCTATAAGGGAAATCGTGAAGGTGAGGATCAACGAGTCCGACTAGTCGGCTCGATTCCCGCTAGGGCAGCCTTGCAGCCCGGCAGCACAGACGTGTGGACGATCCGACTTGAAAGCAAGAGGACGCCATTCTTTATACCGGCAAAATTCAAACTTCAGCTTACTGTCATATACGGACTCGAAGCGCCGCCGGTGGATGACCATGCGGGTGACGGAAGAGACCTCTACTCGAATACTACCCCTTTCACGGTGCAAGTTAGGGCCGCCTTGTGGAGCGTGATACTAGGCAGCGTGTTCGGAGGAGTAATCGGTAGCATCGCACGTTCACTCCAAGGTGAAGGAGGAGCGGTTGCCTTTAGCGGACCTCATGCAAACTCGACGATTGGGGCGCTCTTGCTGGCCGCTATTCTTAGTGGGGCTGCAGTTTTGTTTTCCGCTCGCAAATCGGACACGCAGTCTTTTGTGACCGTGGAAGACTTCTGGGGAGGCCTTCTTGTCGGATTCCTTATTGGGTACTCAGGAACAGCCGCCTTCGCGAAGATAACTAACACATAAGAATGATCTAGCGAACCGACAGGTCTTTGTCGAGACTAGTTATGGATACCGTTGCCGTTATGGAGGTGTTGTGCGGCCTTCTGAAGGCTGCGGCTGGCAAAGATTAATCCGTTAGTTCGCAGCTCCCTGCGAACGCTCAGAACAGCCAGCTCTGCGCAGATTGCGGACGGCTTTCTCAGGTTCTGGATGAAGTGCATAGCGGGTACGCGCCGCCCGGAGCCTCGTCAGCACTCACAGTCCGTGCTCGGGATGCTCATCGAGCCCCTGCCAGGGCTTCGCCCAATGCCGCTTAGCTTAAGTTGATCTTGATTTGCCCTGGCGTGTCGTTGCGGGGTGTTTCGGCTGGTTGCCAGCATGATCGCGGGTTATGACGCAGACTGGCA
>Ga0208199_1000590_pt1 | contig 14458 bp, 11 predicted proteins | sample Sb_taG_FD_187705 | JGI IMG/M metagenome (GOLD analysis project Ga0208199, IMG submission 187705) | Peat soil microbial communities from Weissenstadt, Germany - Sb_50d_1_NS metaG (SPAdes) (version 2) | ecosystem: Environmental > Terrestrial > Soil > Wetlands > Peat | place: Germany: Weissenstadt... | reverse complement strand
CACCGCGGCCGGCCTTCGCGTTTTCCCGCCGAACCAGACCAGGTCCAAGCTGGTCCCGTTCCCCTTCAGTACCTGCTCGCCTCCACACGGGCCGGCCTCGCTCAACGTGGGAGCGGTTACCAGATAGCGCCGCAGCAAGCGATCTGCCGGCTGTGCCACGCACCCTGAAGGAACAGGTATGGCGGCCAGGCGCCCCGGCACGCTGTCGGCCATGAACGCCGTGATGGCCAGGTCGGTCGCGGCCCGCCAACGCATCGGCACCGTCGCCGTGACCGCCGTGGGCATGTTCGCCGGCGGCGCAGGCTTCGGCCTCACGCCCCTGTCCTTGATGTCCCTCGACGTCATCGTCGGCGGGATGAGCCAGCGGCCGCGCGTCGTCGATGGCCAGGTCACGGTCCGGGACGTCCTGGACCTCACCCTGGCCGTCGACCACAACATAGTGGACGGCGCCCCCTTCGCCCGGTTCGGCGCCGAGTTCCGGGCACTCCTCGAAAGCGCCGCCGTGATCTCGCCATCGAACTGAGCCGGGACCTGCCGCCACAACCGCCAGGTAAAAAGGCAGTGCGCACAGAATTGGCCGATCTGAATCCACCGGGCCAGCACAGACCACGCGACCGGAGCAGAAAATATTCGGCAGGAACTCGGCGGGCCAGCATTCCGATCACGCTCAGCGACTGCGGCTGGTCTGCGGCCAGTACGCGACATCCGCCTGGACGCCAGCCGGGGCCGGGTTGACGTGGCTGGAACTGAACCCGAACTGGCCAATATGGAATAGCCGGTCACCGATCTCGAAGATCGCGCGCCATCCTGGCCGGCGCCCTGGCGAGCCTGTTACTTGACGCCTCGGGCGATGTTGCTGGCGGTCCGGACCGTGACGCCGTCGGTGGATCGGCCCAGCTTAGTGATCAGGCGGGCCCGCACCTGCTCTTGGAGCTCTGCGGGGAGGGCCGAGACGAGCGGGCCGAAGGGGGTTCCGGTCACCGTGTCAGCAGCCTGTTCCGCGCTGTCCCACGTGGCGTCCAGTTCGACGGTCTGGACCCGGACGTCGCGCCAGCCCGAAGCACGCAGCAGATCTGCCAGATCGCCGGCACCCAGGCGGTAACTGTCCGCATCGAAGGCCCGCGGGTACGGCTCGGCGACGCCGAGTTCTGCCAGCGTCTCGCCCATCGGGGCGAACAGGCCCAGCGGGCGCTCAGCTGCCCACGTCGACATGACCGCGATCGCGCCCGGCCGGGCGACCCGCCGCATCTCCAGGACCGCTGCCTGCTTGTCGGTGAAGAACTGCAGCCCATGCTGGCACAGCACCGCGTCAAAGCGGTCGTCCAGCGCGTCGATCTCCGACGCGGGGCAGGCCAGGAACTCGATCGGTGCCGCCCCGGCGGCCGCTGGCCGGGCGGCCGCCAGCGCCAGCATCGGCTCGCTGATATCACTGGCCACCACCCGCCCGCCGGCACCCACCGCCGTCGCGGCCAGCCGGGCTACCGGGCCCGGGCCGTGCCCAGGCGTACGGGACGGCGCGTTACGGGACCCGCGTGATATGGCTAAAGCTGGATTGCCTGAACCCTAATCTCCAGCAGGTGAGAAGAAGCACCCATCGGAAAGACGCCTGAAACCGGTGCCGCATCCTGCGCTGGCATCTACGCGGGGCCAGCGCACCCTCCGGGATGCGGGGCGATGCCCAGTGAGGGCATTGAAGGAGATGAGTGGGGAGCCTACGTCACGCTGTCACTTATAGCAGGGACGAACGCGGGATCACCTACGGGGCGCGAGCCCTACGGTGACACAGGCCCCGTAGTAGTCGGTGCGCCATGAGGCGCACTGTTATATCGCCCGTTTAACGGGCAGAGATGAGAGGAGCTATCTCTGGATCTGATGGCTGACCGGAGGTCGAAAGACCAAATGGGAAAATAGCATGCCAGGAAACCGGCAGGAATGCCCAGGCGTATGGGGTGCCGTGCCGGGAGATCCGCACGATAAGGTGAAAGTCGGATTACCTGAAGCCTAGTCTCCAGAAGGCGGAATATGGCGCCTGCCGGAAAGACGCCTGAAACCGGCACCGGCCCCTGCGGCGGGATTGCGATTAGCCCGCTGCAATCCTCCGGGGCGCAGGAGCGATGCCCTGTCGGGGCATTCAAGGAGACGGACGGGACACCTAAGTCGTGCTGACACGTATAGCAGTGTGAACATGGGATCGCCTAAGGGACGCGAGTTCTACGGCGACGGAGTGCCCGTATGTAGTCGGCGGGGTAGCGTCCGCCCAATCTGGAGACCGGGAAAACCGGACCACAGGGCGAAGGGGCACAGGCGATGAACGGCCGATGACCATGAGGGATGCGCAATGCAGACAGCCGAAGTGGTGCTGAACGTTCTCCGCGAGCGCGGCAGGAAGGGCCTGCCATGCGAGCAGCTTTACAGGCAGTTGTTCAATAAGGATCTGTACTACCTGGCCTACGGGAACATCTATTCCAACAAGGGGTCGATGACGCCGGGGGCCAGTGAGGAAACTGCTGACGGCATGTCCGAGGAAAAGATCGAACAGATCATAGGGCTAATACGGCAGGAGAAATACCGGTTTTCGCCGGCCCGCCGCGTCTACATTCCAAAGAAGAACGGCAAACTCCGCCCTCTCGGCGTGCCGACATGGTCTGACAAGCTAGTCGGCGAAGTGGTCCGCCTGCTGCTGGAAGCGTTTTATGAGCCGCAGTTCTCGGACACCTCGCACGGGTTCCGGAAATTCCGGGGATGTCACACCGCACTGCGGGAGATAAACAACACCTGGACCGGGACCGCCTGGTTTGTCGAAGGAGATATCTCCGACTGCTTCGGCAGCCTGGATCACGAGATCCTTCTCGGGATACTGGCGGAGAAAATCCGCGACAACCGTTTCCTCCGGCTGATACGAAACATGCTGAAAGCCGGGTACCTCGAAGACTGGACCTATCGTGACACGCTCAGCGGGGTTCCGCAAGGCGGCACGGTGTCCCCGATCCTCAGTAACGTCTACCTGGACAAGCTCGACAAGTTCGTCGAGCAGGAACTGATCCCGCAGTACACGCGGGGAGCAACGCGGGCCGCCAATCCCGCCTACCGGCAGGCTGATGCCCTGCTCCGGAGGGCACGGCGGCGCGGGGACCGGGCGGAAGCCCGGCGCCTCTTCCTGGAAATGCGCGCGCTCCCCTCAACCGACCCGATGGACCCCGGTTACCGGCGGCTGAAGTACATAAGGTACGCAGACGACCACATACTGGGATTTACCGGGCCGAAGGCCGAGGCCGAGGAGATCAAGGCCAGGCTGGCGGAGTTCCTCCGGGAAACCCTCGGACTGGAACTCAACCAGCAGAAAACCCTGATCACGCATGCCCGCAGCCAGCGGGCGCGGTTCCTCGGCTATGACATCACCGTCCAGCACTCCGGCACGAAGATCAGCAACGGCCGCAGGTCGGCCAACGGCAAGATCGCGCTGAAAGTGCCCCCGGACGTGATCAGGGCCCAGTGCGCCCGCTACCGGAACCACGGCAAACCGTGGCACCGGTCCCGGCTCCAGAACCTGGACGACTACGACATCATCCGGGTCTACGGAGCCGAGTACCGCGGCGTCGTAAATTACTACCTGCTTGCCAAGGACGCCTGGCGGCTGCGCACGCTGCGCTGGAACGCCGAGACGTCGATGCTGAAAACGCTAGCCGCAAAGCACCAGTCCACCGTTTCCAAGATGGCCGCCCGCCATAAGGCGAAGGCCGAAACCGGGGACGGCCCCAGGATCTGCTTCGAGGCCAGGCGGAGGCGGAGAGGCAAGCCGGACCTGGTAGCACGATTCGGCGGGATCATCCTGCGGCAAGACCGGCGGGCGGTCATCACCGAGCCCGTCCCGGTCCGGGTCCGCGTCCCCCGCAGGGAGCTGCTCGCGCGGCTCCGCCAGCGGGAATGCGAACTCTGCGAGACCGGCACCACGGTGGCAGTCCACCAGGTCGCCGGAATCCGGGAACTCGGGAAACCGAAGACGGGCCAGCCCGCGTGGGCCGCCCTCATGGCGAAAATGCGGCGCAAGACGCTCATCGTCTGCGCGCCGTGCCATGACTGGATCCACGCGAACCCGGTCGCGCACGCGGCATAAATCGCTGGAAAGCCGGATGCCCGGAAAGCGGGCACGTCCGGTTCGGAGGGAGGCTGCCCGGAAAAGGCCCGGTTCATCCCGAATGAACACGGGACCTCGCCGGGCAGCCCACCCTACCAGGAGTAACGACCTGCCAGGGAGGCGGTAACACCGTCCGCAGGGCGAAGGGGGCCAGGCGATGGACATTTCGAAACAGGGAGGTACGCGTAATGCGGAACGCCGAAACTGTGCCGGATGTCCTCCGTGATCGCCGCTGACACCGCGGCTTTCACGGCGTAATCGCTGGAGAGCCTCGTGCTGGGAAACTAGCCCGCGGGGTTCGGACCGGGGGTCGCTGGAAAAGGACCCGCCTTTCGGCGGGCACCTCGCCAGCGGCCTACCGGTGTAGCGGGTGGGTAGCGTTAGGCAACCGACCCGCACTCACGTGGCGTCAGCCGGACGGGCTGCCGCCGTATGCCAGCGCGTTGCGTGGCTGGGAGCCAGAGCGCACCGGGATGCCGGGGACTAGTCTCGGGCCCGATGCTGTACAGAGCCGATCAGGCGCGAGAGCATGGTCTTCAGCTACATCCCGGGCGCGCAGCAGACGAAGGAGCCTGCCTTGACCGAGTCCACGGCGGTACCGGCCGTCACCGGCTTCCATCATTTCTCAGCGACCGTGCCCAATGCGGAGGCCAGCGCTCAGTGGTATGAGCGGGTCTTCGGGATGAACCGGGTGCCGGTCACGTTTCCCCATTACGGCGACGAGGAGGGCGGTTACGCCGTGCTCCTCATCGACCCCCGCTCCGGCGCCATGATCGGCCTGCACCACCACGAAGCCAATCCCGGCCAGCCCTTCCACGAGAGCCGGACCGGCCTGGACCACATCTCCTTCGGCGTCGCCGACCGTGCCAGCCTGGACACCTGGGCCAGCTGGCTCGACGAACTCGGCATTGAGCACTCCGGCGTGATCGACACCGACACGCCGATGCCCTACTCGGTGGTCGTGTTCCGGGATCCCGACAACATCCAGCTCGAGCTCTTCTACATGGCCGGCTGACGGCCAGCGCGCCCCTCGTCCGCCACGCGGTAAAACGGACGCCGATCCGACGCGGCGGCTGCGACCATGTCCGACCTCGCCTCAAGGGTAAATGTGAAATGCACTCAATTGCCGCAGACAGGGTCGAGCGCCGCGGGCCCAGCGAGACCTTGGCCGTGCCTCGTGGTCAGTCGGAAGTCGTGAACTCTGCCAGCCGAGGATCAGGACTCCTCATAGAGAGCTAGCCAGCCAAATACCCGAACCATGAAGATGTAGACGACGCAAATGAGCACGAGCGCCGAGCGTAGGACAGCAGGCCAGCGCATCACGCGGGATTCTGGCACGGCACAGGCTGGTGAGGGGCGTGGGATGGGGATCTCGGGGTGAGCGGGCTGCTGGTCGCCGGCACCGCATCGGACGCTGGCAAGAGCGTGGTCACGACGGGGCTGTGCCGGGCGCTCGCGCGCCGCGGGGTGCGGGTGGCGCCTTACAAGGCGCAGAACATGTCGAACAACTCGATGGTGTGCCTCAGCCCGGACGGTCGCTTGGCCGAGATCGGCCGCGCGCAGTGGGCGCAGGCGCTCGCGGCCCGCGCCGCCCCGGAGCCGGCGATGAACCCGGTGCTGCTCAAGCCCGGTTCCGACCGGCGCAGCCACGTGGTCCTCATGGACATCCCGCGGGAGACGTCTCCGCTTCGGACTGGACGGCCGGCCGCCGCCATCTCGCCGCCACCGCCCACGCGGCGTTCGACGACCTTGCCGCGCGGTTCGACGTCATCGTCGCCGAGGGTGCGGGCAGCCCGGCCGAGATCAACCTGCGGTCTGGCGACTACGTCAACATGGGCCTCGCGCGCCACGCGGGCCTGCCGACCATCGTCGTGGGCGACATCGACCGGGGCGGCGTCTTCGCGGCGATGTACGGCACCGTGGCGCTCCTCGATCCGGCCGACCAGGCGCTGGTCGCCGGGTTCGTCGTGAACAAGTTCCGCGGTGACTCCTCGCTGCTGTCCCCGGGCCTGGACTCGCTTGCGAAGCTCACCGGCCGCCGCGTGTACGGAGTCCTGCCGTGGGACTCCCGCCTGTGGCTGGACTCCGAGGACGCCCTCGACCTGGAAGGGCGGCGCTCGCGCGGCGGTGCGGCGTTTCGGGTCGCTGTGGTGCGCCTGCCCCGGATCAGCAACTTCACAGATGTCGATGCCCTCGGGCTTGAGCCGGATCTCGACGTGGTCTTCGCCTCGGGACCGCGTGACCTCGCCGACGCGGACCTCATCGTGCTGCCGGGCACCAGGTCCACGATCAGCGACCTGGCCTGGCTGCGCTCCCGCGGCCTTGACCGGGTCATCACCGCCCACGCGCGCCGCGGTCGGCCGCTGCTGGGGATCTGTGGCGGCTTCCAGATGCTCGGGGCCGTCATCGCCGACCCGCACGGCATCGAGACAGATGCAGGCGCCGAGGTCGAAGGCCTCGGGCTGCTCGACGTCCGCACGGACTTCGCGGCCGGGAAGATGCTGCGGCTGCCGTCTGGTGCCGCCCTGGGCGTGCCGGCCGTCGGCTATGAGATCCACCACGGGCGCGTCACCGTCGCCGACGGAGCCGAGGAGTTCCTCGGCGGCGCCCGGGCGGGCAACGTCTTCGGCACTATGTGGCACGGCAGCCTGGAGGGAGACGAGCTGCGCGGCGCCTTCCTCGCCGCCGTCCTCGGCCGCGCGCCCTCGGAGGTTAGCTTCGCCGCTGCCAGGGAGCGCCGGTTCGACCTGCTCGGCGACCTTGTCGAGCAGCACATCGACGTGGACGCGCTGCTTGACCTCGTCCGCGCGGGCACCCCGGCCGGGCTGCCCGTCCTCCCTCCGGGAGGCGAAGTGTGAGACCGCCAGGACGCGGCTCGTGAGACTGCTCATCCTTGCCGGCACAAGCGAGGCGCGGGAGCCGGCGGCCCGGCTTATCGATGCTGGCGTCGATGGGACGACGTCCTCCGCCGGGCGCGTCGCGCGTCCCGCGCGGGCGCCCCGCAGGCCAGGTAGTGCACATCCGCCGCGACGAACCCGCCTCCACCCGGGCGCAAGCCAGTTTCCACGCCTCCAAGATGCCCAGAGCGGCGACTCCGTGCGGCGAAGCCGGCCTGACAGCAGCGAAGACGCCCCGGCTGCTACGAAGCGTCAATACCCCACACTGACCAGGTGCGCGTATACCCGATATGTTCGGGTTTCCTGTACGGGCTCTATGCTGGCCTAGGTGCGCATATCCGGTGATCGGGGCGCGGCTGGCTGGATATTGGTCGGGGCTGGGTGGTTGCGCCGCGGTAGCTCCGCGCTCTGACCCGTTTCAACGAGTAGAACGGCGACACGCCGCTGATGTTCTGTGAAACTACGGTGCTCTGCTGGGATTATCGAGCGTGACAGTGCTGGATTGTCCCAGGAGGGGAGTCACCGGAATGGTGCTGGCAGCGGCGATGCGGGGCAAGACCCGGGGCAGGATCCAGATCGGGGCGGACGACCCGTCGCTGACGGCCGCGGGCGGGATGCTCGCGGTCACCGAGCTGTGCGAGCGGCTTGGCGTCATCGCGGCGCTGGATGAGGCGATGGGGCCGGTCAAGCAGCGCCGCCGCGGGTTTACCGGCGGGCAGGTGCTGGCCGGGATGGCGGCCGCGCAGCTGGCCGGGGAGGACTTCCTGGTGGGCCTGGACCGGGTCCGCGCCGACGCCGCGGGCCAGCAGCTGGTCCCGGTGCCGGGCCTGGCCACCTCGACGGCCGCCGGGATCGCGCGCCGGTTCACCGGCGAGCACTGGCGGGGCGCGGAGGCGGGCCTCGCGGCGGCGACGGCGCGGATGGTGAGCCTGCTGTCTGCGGAGCGGACGGCTGAGCTGGCCGAAGGCCCGGTGACGATCGACATCGACGCCACCGACGTGGAGGTCTACGGCAGCAAGAAACGCGGCGTGGCCTATAACTACCAGGGGCAGCGGGCCGGCCGGCCGCACGTGGCCTCGTGGGCGGAAACCGAGATCCCGCTGGCCGCGGACCTGCTGGCCGGCGACCAGGACCCCCGCTCGCACGTGACGGGGCTGCTGGGCCGGGCGCTGGCCGCGCTGCCGCGGGCGGTCCGGGACGGGGCGGCGGCGGCCGGCCGGAAGATCGCGCTGCGCGCCGATGCCGGGTACTTCGCCGGGGAGCTGGCCCGCGCCGCCGCCAAGGAGAACATGGCCTTCGCCATCGGCGCCAAGCGGATCACCAGCATGTGGCGGGCGCTGGGCGGCATCCCCGGGGACGCCTGGCGGGACGCGATCGAGATGGACAACGCGCAGGTCGCCGTCTCCCCGTACAAGCCGGCGGACTGGCCCGAAGACACCGTGCTGCTGGTCCGCCGGGTGAAGCTGGACCCCGATCAGGTCTCCGCCGACCCCCGGTCGCGGCGGCGCCGCACCCTGCACCCGGACCAGCGGGCCCTGCCGATCCCGGAACTGGAACAAGAACCGGCCATCTACGCCTACAGCTTCATCTGCACCAACCTGGACGTGTCCACCCCGGCCAGGGCCGCGGCCGTGGAGCACTGGTACCGGCACCGCACCAGCGCGGAGAACATCTTCCGTGACTCCAAGCACGGCGCCGCGCTGCGCCACCTGCCCTCCGGCCATGAGCAGGTGAACACCGCCTGGATGTGGGCATCTCTGATCGCCGCCGCGATCGCCGCCTGGCTGCACCAGCTCACCGGGCTCATCGACGGCGGCGAGCTGGTCGAGGGGCACGGCACCCGCGGTGGCAAGGCCATGATCGCCACCTTGCGCCGGGTCCTGATCGCCATCCCCGCCCGGCTGGTGAGCCACGGCGGGCAGCTGATCATGCGGCTGGCCCCCGGCGAGCACCTGCTGCCCGGCATCCTCGCCGCCATCCGGGCCCTGCCAGCCCCCGCCGGCTAGCCGCCGCAGGCCAGCACCACCCGCCCGCCACGCCTTCGCAGGCACCCGTCCCAGGAAACGGCCGCCAAGGCCCCGCACCAGCGAAAGGCCCCGAACCCGCGAACCCGGCGCCACACCCGGGTCATTACCATGCCCGCACGACGGGAGACCTCACTCCAAGATCATCCACTCGGCTGTGGATAACGTCCGCCGCTCTACTCGTGGATTCGGGTCTGACCGCCTCTGTCCGGACTGACGCAGGCAAGACGATGCCCTGCACGCCCGACATGCTCAGGCCGGACGCCGTCGATCCGTGGGCACCGTAGCCGGATATCAGGTGCCGGTTCAATGCACCGCGCTCGGCCTAGCGGTCTGCCCAGCAGGTCTCATGAGGCCAGTGGCGGTTTCCACCATTCCCGCGCGGCGACGTACTTCTTCAGGCCTTCCATGCCGTAATAGTCGACGAGCCCCTGGTAGCGCATGCCCGCCTTCTCCATGACCCGCCAGGAGCCGATGTTCTCCGGCACGACTACCGCCATGATGATGGCAAGGCCGACCGGCCCGAGGCCGTGGCCGATTACCGCGATCGCCGCCTCGGTGGCGTACCCCTTGTTCCAGCTGGCCCTGGTGTAGTGGTAGGCGAGGTCAATTTCTGGTCCTGCTCCCTCATCAACCGGCCGCAGGCCGCACTGCCCGACGAACGTGCCCGTCGTCTTGTCTTCGACGGCCCACATCGTATGGCCAAGCTCGCGTTCCATCGCTTGGCGCTCCCCGATGATGCGCTGGGCTAGCTCCATCGTCGGGGCTGGTCCCGCGGGGAGGAACCGCCGGACCTCGGGGTCAGTGACCATCGCGAGCCACGGGCCGGCATCGCGGGCCTGGAAGGTGCGGATGACCAGGCGTGCTGTCTCAAGCCGCGTGCTCACGAGCAGATCATAAGTGTCGGCAACCCGGTCGGGCATCTGCCCCCACGGCACTGGACCTGTCTGTCCTTGGCGATCTGACCGGAGGTATCCGCTCTGACCGTGAGCTGCAGCAATTTCACGGCGCCGTGATACGGCCGCGCGGGAACCGTCGTTCTGCATGTCGGCCGGAACGTGATGATGTAACCCGCACGGCACGCAGATCTGGATCACCAGCGCGGCTGCCGATGCTTGGTGTCCGGCCGCTGATCGACGTGACTGCAGTGGGGCACGAGCACACGCGCCCTGCCTGCCGGGTGCGCTCAGCAGGCAGATTGACCGGGTGCCGGGACAGCTGCGGCTGGGTCAGGTGAGTACGGAAAGCCAGGCGCCCAGCAAGGCCAGCCGGAGGACGACAATCTGGACCGGGCGCCGCCGACCAGTGCCTTGCAGTGACGCCACCCGCCCGTCACGCTGCGCGGCACTGTCAAGAACCGACCTCTTCAGCCCTCGGTTGGCGCTTCGCCAGCTTTTCACTGACCGTGACAGAGGTCCGGGCGAAGCTAGATTCGAGAACCGCCGTTCGGTACCCCCAATAATCCCTTCGATACAATCCGTTGTAGGTGCGCAGAACGGGATTATCTGTCGCGGTGGCTATCTCCTGGCGAATGCGTAGCGAAGTTTATCGGGCGGAACTATAACGCCTAGCCCCGCCGCCGTTTCGCCGTCCGTTTGTGATCCCGACGATGGATAGCTCTCGGCACTACCGAAGCCTGGGCGGTCAGCTCGGCGGTCAGCTCGGTGGACTGTTCCCATTTCTCACCCCGCGTCGCCGGACCCGGACTACCGTCAGCTGTAGTAACATCCGAAGGCGTCGAGTGGTGCGACAAGCGCTGGAAGCCGTCCTCTCCGCGTGCCGGAGCGCGCGGACGAGCTTGGCTTGTTTCCACTCGTCCCATTGGTGCTTGGGATTGTCGCCGTAGTGATAGCCGTCAGCTGGCGGAATGGCCAGCGAGGCTTTCTCTTCTTTATCTTCAGCCGGCCCCAGGACCTTCTTCCTTTTCTCCGCCAGCCAGCGCCAGGCGCTCGTTTTCTTCAACCGGTCCCAGGAACTCTTCCTTTTTTTGGCCAGCCAGCGCCAGGCGCTCGTTTTCTTCAGCCGATCCAAGACGCTCGTGCAGGCGTTCTTCACCTGAATCCACATAGGCCATGGTCTTTCACGCGGCGGCCCCTTCGGCCACAGCCGGGAGACGGTCAGCATGACAGCACAAAGCGCGGATAGGGCGAACAGCGTCCACCACCAGAACGCGGGGCGGATGTCCAGCAGTAGGAGGCCGGCAGCAACGACGAACACGCCTGAGTCGAGCAGGATCAGAATCCGTGACCCCCACAGAAGCCGTGAGGCTAGGGGGTGTGCGCCGGGGCTAACGAGCATCGTGGCGAAGACAGCCAGCAGGGCCAGTAGGAGAGTGGCCGCCGTGCTCGCCTCGGGGGCAGCCGAGAACAGCACCCTCAACTTCAGCGCCCCCACGAGAAGCACCGCCGGGATCACTAGTCCGGCCAGCCAGCACATCGTGAGCCAGCCCGGCCGGCTTACCCGTACCCGGATTGTCGCCAGGTACCTCAGCCGCCAATCGGCGCCGATCCGGATGTGTACGTGCGGAGAGCCCCCGTATTCCATGACGTACTTACGGCGATCCGGGATCGCGGTGCGCGGGACCGCGGTGCGCGGTCGCGCGCGAATACGGATGATGTCAACGCCGGGTGGGGCGGCTATCTCCAGGTGATGGCTGCCACCACGGCCGCCGATGAACAGTTCAAGGCGCCAGGCCCGCCACCCCAGGCTCTGTGCAATCCGCAGGTGTCTGCTGTCAGGCGGGCGGAACTCAACCTTGCTCTCGAAGTTTAGCTTGAAGACATGCCGGGTCCCTGGCATATCGGCGACGGGTGCGATTATCAGGAAGTTACGCCACAGCTCGTTGACCTGACTCCAGAATGACGGGTTGCGCTTGAGCGCTGGGGGCGGTACACCCAAGTAGTCCTCGGCGGGCTCACCCTTATCGACCATGAGTTTGGCTACTGCCTCGAACGGGTCCATCTCCTTCCCCGTCTTCGGGTCCCGCTCCGCTGCCTTCTGTTCTCGCGATGGCCACTCGGAGACGATCGCTTCCAGGGTCTTCTCGAGCTGGGGCGGAAGCTCGTGCAGAATGTCTCTTGCCCAATAGGCAAGGGCGGACGACAGCATGCGGTCGGTGTCCTTTGAGGTCGGGAGCCAGGTCGTGTTGCCGCCGTCGTCACGGAGGTCGAAGGCCACCAAATTGTTTTTCTCCCAGCTTGTCAGCGGGACGAGCCGAAACGGTCGACCGCCGACATGGGTGACCGGCGCGGTTTCCGGGACCACGAAGTCAATGCTGACTCGCCACCGGACTGCGCGCTCGTCGAGGAACTCCAGCTGTTCCACCCGTCGCTTGACCCAGTCCGGGCTCTGTTTATCCGCTGCCTCGGCCATCAGCCGGAGCAGGGCCAGTCCCTTCCGTGCCGCCTCGGCCGGCGGTTCGGCCCACTCAATCGCAGCTGCCATAGTGCTAGTGAAGCAAAGCCTCACCCGGTTTGGACAGGTAATCCTGTAACGAGTTGTGGCGTGTCTGCCCAGGTGGTGGGCCTTCCACAGTTCTGGACGCCGCAAGCCACAGCGATGGCGTTTCCCGGCAGCCACGCACTTTGACGACGATGGTCCGACCGAGGTCCGAATCAGGTGCCTCGAATTCACTGCCGAATAAGCGGCCGCTGCGCCAGTGGGTCTTCCACCGCAGGCACTTGGGCCTTGGGCCGAGCAGGCATGACCGTACCAGGAATTGCAGTTATCGAGGATCATCACCCAGAGTCAAATTGTCTTTGCATCCGCAGACCGGGCCGTAGCGGCGACTGCCTGGTGAATATGAGGCGAACTTCATTAGGCGGCATATAGGGCAGGACAGGCCGCATGTCGCTGAGGCGGGTAAGAGGGTTACCTCTACCTTGCCAGCAAATGCTAATCTGCGAGGCCGGTGGCGCCACTCCAAGCTTGCGGCTTACACTCATAATCCGGCTGTTCAGGAGATGGATCGACAGCACTGTAATGGTTAATATGAGCGCTGCGCACGACACTTGTAACTTGACCGTCCTCGCACGCAGATTCGGCGGTCTGGAGCATTTCTCACCTGGCCTGCCGGGCTCTGGCATTCGCGCCTTGGGTGCATAGCGTGACCGGACCAGGCAGCTTACGTTGGGTTTCCGCTCAACTGCTGGGACCGGAACTGGCCCAGCCTTCCCCGGTTCTAGCCCGGCCGGGAGGTGCCCGATGACCACTGCCACCCCATCAACCGCGCTCGCCACGATCCAGCCCGCCTTCACCGACCCCGAACGGCTCGCCCTCGCCGGGTTCCTAGCCGGATACCGGGGCCTGACCCGCGAAGCGTACGCGCTGGACCTGCGCCAGTTCACTACCTGGTGCCGCGCCCGCTCCCTATCGCTGTTCGCCGTCCGCCGCGCCGACATCGAAAGCTTCGCCCGGGAACTCGAAGCCCGGGGTCGGGCCCGCGCGACCGTCACCCGGCGGCTGTGCACCATCGCCGGGTTCTACAAGTACACCGTCGAAGAAGAGCTCCTCGAGCATTCCCCCGCCGCTCACGTCCGCCGTCCGAGGGTGGACTACGAATCCCATGCCGTCGCGCTGGACCGCAACGAACTCGGCGCGCTCCTGGTCGCCGCCGGGCTCGGCCCGCCGCCTGAGCATGCACTGATCTCCTTGCTCGCCTTGAACGGGCTGCGGGTCTCCGAGGCCACCGGCGCCGACATCGAGCACCTGGGCCTGGAGCGCGGGCACCGGACGCTGACCATCACCCGCAAGGGCGGCAAGGTGGTCACCATCCCGCTGGCACCGCGCACCGCCCGGGCGATCGACCTGGCCATCGGCGAACGCACCGGCGGACCGGTGTTCCTGACTGAGGACGGGCGGCGGCTGGACCGGCACGGCACCGGGCGGATCGTCCGCAAGACCGCCCGCCGCGCCGGAATCGGCAAGACCGTCACGCCCCACACGCTGAGACACGCGTTCATCACCGCCGCGCTCGACGCCGGAGTCCCGCTGCGCGACGTCCAAGAAGCCGCGTCACATGCTGACCCGAGAACCACAATGCGGTACGACCGGGCCCGCGGCAGCCTGGACCGGCACGCCACCTACATCGTCGCCGCGTATATCGCGGGCGCAGCCAGGTAACCCGCATCGGACCGGCAGCTCCGCCTGGCAGCGATCACCACCAGGCGGAGCTGGTGCACTCCGAGTCCGACAGCCGAAGCCGACAACTGCGCGGCGGTCACCCTCCGCGACCTGGAGGTGAACGGGAACCGCCGATCTGTCGCCGGGCTCGGCCGATCGGCGTGGCCAGCCGTGCGGCACCCGAATGATTGATATGGGCGTCTTTCTGCGCACGGTCGCCGACGGCGCACGTGGCCTCTGGGTGCGTGCTGGCGCGGGTCCATACGCCGCGCAATTGTCGG
>Ga0208199_1000573_pt1 | contig 14767 bp, 20 predicted proteins | sample Sb_taG_FD_187705 | JGI IMG/M metagenome (GOLD analysis project Ga0208199, IMG submission 187705) | Peat soil microbial communities from Weissenstadt, Germany - Sb_50d_1_NS metaG (SPAdes) (version 2) | ecosystem: Environmental > Terrestrial > Soil > Wetlands > Peat | place: Germany: Weissenstadt... | reverse complement strand
CGATGGTGGACCTACACCCCCATAACTTCCACGGGGAATGGAACTATTCGATCAACCACAAAACAACCAGTGTGTAACGATTATTGTTTTTCGGGCCCTAACGGCGCCGCAACGGCGAAATGCATTCCGACCTGCGCCAGGCCAGCCATCGTGGTGTTGGTAGCCGGATGAAGAATCATGACCGCCATGTAAACGGCAGCGCTCACAAGTAAGATCCACGAGGGATGGACCTTCGCGATCCGTGACCTCCGCAGGCACCAGACAAGCCCCATCAGGCTAAACGCAAATACCCCGGCCCGGAGCGGGACCCGAAATACCTGGGACCCAGGTAAGTACAGCAACGCAGGCCCGGCCACCTGGGAGACCGCAAACCACTCGGGTAATCTCCATCGAGACGGCTGCTGTTTCGTGCTGTCAGGGACGGTCGCGGTGAATTGTCCCGATTCCGGTTCGAACGTGGGCATAGCCGAGCCGCTCGGCGTCACCATCGCAGATCTCCTCCCCGGTCAATCCAAGCACGTGGGGCCATCCCACAAGAATGATGGTTGTACTGGGGTGGTCCAACGTTAGGGGTCAGAAGAAGCCAGGTCTGGGGACCGCGTACTTCTCGGAGGGCGGAGCGAGTTTCATCAGCGGTTAGGAATGATAGGTCAACCGGTGGGATTGGGACAGTTTCCAGACCTGCGACCACCGTTGCCACCTCGTGCGACCAGGCAAACCGCTTACGGATCGCTTCGGTGACCCCAGGCTTGATCATAACAGGTTCCCCGCGTACAGGTGCAAGACCTTCAACGTGCCATCCCTCCACCAACCAGCGCGTACCGGTCGCTATCCAGGCTATGTTCTCCCGTGAGGTCAGGCTTCTCCTGGCTCCTCGTCGTCCATCCTTCGATGATCTCCCATAGGATTTCCCGCAGCGATATGGTCACTTCCCAGCCGGGGTAGTGGGCCTTCAGCTTGCGGAGGTCGGAGACGTAGCAGATATGGTCACCCCGGCGGGGCTCGTCGAGGTATTCATACTTGAGCCGGGGCCCGCCGAGTTCCTTGATCAGGGCGACGGCCTCGAGGATCGAGCAACTATTCTCGCGGCCGCCGCCGAGGTTGTAGACCTCGCCCGGCCGGGGCGCCTCGGCGAACCGATGAATGGCGCGGCAGACGTCGCGGCAGTGGATGTTGTCACGGACCTGCTTGCCCTTGTACCCGTAGATCCGATAAGTGGTGCCGGATAGCGCCGCCTTGACGAGATACGAGAGGAACCCATGCAGCTCCACGCCGCTGTGCTGTGGGCCGGTCAGGCATCCGCCCCGGAAGACCCCCACGTTCAGGCCGAAGTAGCGGCCGTACTCCTGCGCCATCACGTCGGCGGCTAGCTTTGAGGCGCCGAAGAGCGAGTGGAGGCAACGGTCGACTCGGCAGCTCTCGTCGATCCCGTGCCAGTCCTCGGCGCAGGCATATTCCCAACGGGTCTCCTGCTCGGTCAAGGGCCGCTCGTTCGGAGCGTCGCCGTAGACCTTGTTGGTGCTCATCAGGACGAATACCGATTTGGGCCGATGCCGCCGCAGGCCCTCGAGCAGGTTGAGCGTCCCGACCGCGTTCGTAAAGAAATCCTCGAAGGGCATCCGGGCGGCGAGGTCGTGCGATGGCTGCGCAGCACAGTGGACGATCAGGTCCGGCTCGCGCTGCGCCAGGAGGTCCAAGACCGCGCCGCGGTCGCGGATATCCAATTCGACGTGGATATATCCGCGGGCCTGGCGCTGGAGGCGCCTCTGGTTCCAGCGGGTATCCCCCTCTGGGCCGAAGAAGACGGCCCTCATGTTGTTGTCGACGCCGATGACTTCCGAAGCGATCGAGCTGAAATAGGACACAGCTTCCGATCCGATCAGCCCGTTCGATCCTGTGACGAGAACTCTCATTGGTGCGTCCTCGGAGAATACTGTGACGGCTGCGATCCGAGGTCCGGTACCCGGGGGCCGCGCCCGTTCGTTCTCATCTCTTGCTTGGCTCGCCCGGGCTCGAGTCCCGTCGTGCGGCCGCGAGCGTGGTGGAGTAGAGCGCCAGCGACCGCCGGCCCATCGCGTCGCACTGGAATTCGGAGATCGCCCGGGCCCGTGCGCCCGCGGCCAGGCGGTTGCGCAGGCCGGGCTCCTCCAGAAGCTGCAGGGCCGCGGCGGCGAAGGCGGCCGGGTCGTCGACGGGCACCGTCAGGCCGGTCTCCTCATGGCGGCTCACCCAGGGCACGCCGCTGTGCGGGATCGCCGCGTTGATCACCGGGCAGCCGCTCGCCATGGCCTCGACTTGCACCAGCCCATAAGTCTCGCTACGTGCGTTCGAGGGGAACCAGAACGCGTCCGAGGCCAAGTAGTAGGCGGCCAAGTCTTCGTCGCGAGGTACGTCTCCCAGGAACCGGGCCCGGTCCTCGAGATCGAGACGTGCCGCGAAGTGTTCCAGCCGCGTACGCGCCGGCCCATCGCCAACGATCAGCAAGGTGCCGGGGACGCACCGCAGGGCGTGCAGCGCGGTTTCGAGTCCTTTATAGTACACGAGCCGGCCGCAGAAAAACCAGAGCGGGCCGGGATAGGTTCGTCTCAAGCGATCGCGATGCGCCACGACCTCGGGCGCCGGGGCCAGGAATGGGGCAAGATCCAGGCCCATCGGCAGGACGGCCACCCGGTCGGGATAGCGCCGCAGCACGGCTGACCCGGCTATGCAGGGTGGCGATACCGACAAGATCAGCCGTGCCCGGTCGTAACACGCCCGTTCGATCGGACTGAAGAGCACCCGACGCAGATGTTGCTTGACGACGTCGCTGTAATGGCTCACCACCAATGGCGTATGATCCCCCGAGAGCATCAGCCCGAGGATCATCGACGGGTTCGGGGTGTGCAGGTGCAGCAGGTCGGCCCCGGAATCGCGGAGCGCCTTCGGCAGGTCGGGGCAATGGTCGATCTTGCAAAAACTCGCCGCCCGGCGGAGCCGCACGACTTCGACCGGCCCATCAAGCTTGGGATCAAGATTGCCGGGCTGGGAACACTCTGGTCCCTGTACCGTGAGCAGAACGTCATGCACCGAAAGGTCATCGAGGGCGCAGGCAAGAGCGCTGAGCCGTACAAGCAACTTCCGAAGCCGTTCGCCACGGTGATTCCCAACGCATCGGCGATTGCGATGGCATCGGAGCCGAACCAGAAGCCGAAGTCATTCGCCGCCAAGTACAGCACGCCGTTTGCCCGTTTGTATCACGAACTGTGCGAAGAGATTGTCCAGCGTTGCCAGTGGCCAGAGGCGAGTATCAGTGAATCAAGGGTTACGGCAAGCACATGAGGCATGAACGCACGAGGTGCTCAGTGGCGAAACTTCCGACCACGGGAAACACGCAGTTGGACTTGATGATCCTGGGCGACCTGAGCATTCAGGGGAACATCAAGGCGGTGAAATCCTTGTCTGAGCCGCTCCAGGTCGGAATGGACAACGGCGCACGCCGGGCGTTGATCCCCCTGGAGAACAAGCGGAGCTTCCTCGAAGTCTCCGGTGACGTGATTGAGCGGGTCGATCCGATCTTCTACGCCGATCCGATGACTGCGGCGATGAAGGGACTGGGGATGACGTAACAAAGACCGACCTGTCTACCAAGCACTTAAGGGTCTCGGCACGCCCTTGGACCCAGGCAGCGGTCATAACAGTCTAGGATTAAGACCTGGCGTCCATGGATGGCCTTCTCGGCAAGCAATAAATGATGCCAAGGTTGACATCCATCCGTAGGAGAGCAGTCGATGCACGAAGAAGCGAAGATCAAAGAGGCCGGATACTTCCTGACCCTCTTGCATGAGAAGCAGAACGAACCCCACGAGTTTCCGCACCTGCTTAGTGCGTTCCTAGCCGCCGCACGGTCCGTCACGCAATACGCCTTGAAGGAGGCGGACACCACGCCAAAAAGCAGCCCACCATCTCACGGAAAGCAGTGGTACGTTCAGCAGATCAGCAGTTCAGCATACAGAGTATTGGCGTTTATGAGAGAGGAGAGAAACAAGGACATCCATCTAAAGCCGGTGGCCCCGAGAAAGATTATCAGCGTCGAGATAGTCACGACGTTGTTTTTACGAGACTCGTTGGATTATATAGTGAACTACGTCGATGCTGACGGGAAGCCGATAGATTTGACGAAGCTGTCGGGAAGCGAGCACGCAGCAGCGAAGCCCGAGTATGTTCCTGCTGAACCATCTTATAGGTATGCATTTCATGATTGGGACGGGAAGGAAGATGTCCTGACGCTGTGCGACACGTGTTATAAACAGCTAGGAGAATTTGTGAAGGAAGGTCGGCAGAAGGGGTTTCTTTCGCTTTGAAGTGGCGGATCTCATCTTTGGCAACCCGTTCGGATAAGTGTGTGCCTTCGCTGTCATGACGACACGTGCGATGAGCCCGTCCAATTTTTGTACGACCCGAACGACCGCCACCTGTAAGACCCCCAGAAGCGACAGGAGGCTCGATGACGGTTGTAAGCTCGCTGATGAGCCACCCGAGGTGCAACCATGTTGAAGAACATCCGCTTGGAGCGTCCGCTCGTTGTCCTTGATCTGGAGACGACGGGCAAGAAGGTTCAGACCGACCGAATCGTCGAAATCAGCCTTCTGAAACTTCTCCCTGACGGGTCCAACCAGATCAAGACCCGCCGCTTGAACCCCGGCATCCCGATCCCTGCCGAAGCCTCTGCCATCCACGGCATTACTGACGCCGACGTGGCGAACGAGAACTCTTTCCGTCAGATCGCTCGCAGTTTGGTTGCCTACCTGGAGGGCTGTGATCTGTGCGGTTACAATATCTGGATCTTCGATCTCAAGATGTTGATCAACGAGTTCAAGCGTACGGAGGTGCCATTCTCGGTGGAGGGGCGACACGTCATGGACCCGTACCGCATAGCCGTCCTGATCGGGGGTGTTGAACTCGATTTGCTAGATGGAGGAGTACTGGATCATCAGAGCCACTTTCAAAGTAATCGAGGAGGACACGCATGACCAAACGGCGAGGCCCTCGAATGCTCGCAAGGCTGAACCGCCAAGGAACCGGTCTTCACAAAAGTCATCTAAAGCAGCTGGATTCCAGCAAGCCTGGAAGCGAGCAGGCAAAGCACATAGAGGCAGCAAAGCTACGGGAACAGAGAAGGAATCAAGCTGCACGAGACAGAGGGCTTATGATAACTAAGGTAGATGGTAATGAAGGCAGATGGGTAATCAGATCTAAGGAAACAGGCAAGTTGTTGTTGGAGTTCTGGAACAGTGAGGCGAAATACATGACGGGTGACGGTGTTATTAGACCATGCCCTGCAAATGTGTATGCTGCTCTAGACATCGCAGCGAGATTGAAGGAGGAAATAGAAGGTTAACTCCGTTGCCGGTAGTGAGGTTGCTGTCTCAACAGTCCACATGGCATAGGACTTTAAGCATTAGCCTTAACACCGCCTGCACATTGGTCGGTCTCCCTACATCCCTCAGAGATCACACCCGTCAGCCATGAACGTCGCCGCAATGATCGACGAGCATGGCAGCGCCCCTCCAAGGGCATCTTTCACGGAACAGATTGGATGACCCCTGATGTTCGCCCTCCTCCTCACCTGCGTGCTCCTGAGCGCCCCCGGCAACCTCGAAGGCAAGGTCGTCAGGATCGCAGACGGGGACACGATCACGGTCCTGGTCGATCGGAATCTCCGTGTCAGCAAGACGCCTACATCCCCTCGATCACAGAGAGTCGTTCTGTGTAGGTACACGACGGGTAGTTCTCGCAGCCCAGGAAAAACCTACTGCCGCCCTGTCGAACAGTAAGCGGATGCTTCGACGGGCAAGTCATTCCCTGCAATCTCACCTTCAGCTTGGCGTCATCGAGCGAGAGGCGGCGACGATATTCGCACTGGTGGTCCTGAGTGTTGGTGCAGACTAGAAACCAGCCCTCCTGAGCGTAAGCTTTCAGGATGAGATCCCCGGTCGCACACTCCGGGCAGAAGAATCGTTTGGCCTGGATCGGATTCACCTCCTCCTCGGCGAGATGTGAGAAGCCGATGCGCCAGACCACACGAGCCACGTTCGGGGATTTCGTAGCCACCCAGCCTTTACCGTAGGGGAGCACGATATACCCATTGGCGACCAGGAGCGACGGTAGATTGGCGGTGTACCTGACGACGCAATCCGGCAACTCGACCTTCCCGTGTTCCTTTGGTAGAACCAGGAGCCTGCGTGTCGCCTTCGTACGTCCGAGGAGCCCAGTGAACGTGTCCAGGTCTTCCTCGAACTCGCTGTGAGAGTAGATGCCCGGTGACTCGACTTCGGTGGCGTCCTGATCGAGAAGGGCGCTCAATTCGCCCGGTTGGAGAGGATCATCCAGAAGGTCGCCTGCCGGGCAAAATCGCACCCCATTACCGAACTCGCTGAAGAACCTCATCCAGAAGGTACTTTCACGGGACAGCCCGCTGATCAAGACCTTGTTACCGAGCACGATCAGCCGATCCTTTGCCCGACTGATGCCGACGTTGAACAGGTTTTCGCAGTGGCGATCACGGAAGAAAGCGACGAGGTGATTAGGGTCGTGGGTGGTCAAGTCCACGATGACCGCACAGCTCTCGGAACCCTGAGCACGGTGGATCGTGTTGGCTGTAACCTTGAGCTTGTGGAATCGCTCCTTCAGGTCAAAGGAGAGGGCAGCCAAGAGCGATCGCTGCGGGCGGAAGGGGGAGAGAAGGAGCAACTCCTGGTGCCGCTCGAAGAAACGGGCGAGCTTGTGGACGATCGGGATTGACGAGAGGTGAAAGTATGACTTCTCTCGGACAGAGTAGTGGGTCGTCTGCCATTCGATCGGGAGATCGACGAACTCCACCGGACTTCCCGAATCGTTGCGTCCGTGTTGGAGCCTGCCCTGATAGGTCAGTCGGCTTACCAGCCCGCCGATCTCATTCGTCATTCGGTACTGGGTCCGCAGAAGGCTGAAGGAGGAACCACCGGCGTCATCCTCAAGTTGATCCGCCCCGAACCAATCGAAGGGGCTAGTTGCGAACCATCTCTGAGCATCCTCCTTCTCACTCTGGCAGATCGGCGGAAGTTGCTTCGGATCGCCCGCCAGGATCAGATGTTTGAGGGCGAGCGTCGAGGCTGCGAGTGCGTAAACGACCGGAGCCATCGAGACTTCATCAACGACCACGATGTCGTACTTGGTCTCGTTGACCGTCCGATCGAGCACCATCTTGGCGAGCGTGCAGCCGATTACCCGGACGGCGGGCAGCACGCTCGGCAGGACATCTTGAGCTTTGCGATTCGCCTTCTCGACGACCTGTTCAAGCCTTGAGTATTCGGCATACAGTGATTGGAACCTATCGTTCGAGATGGGTCGCTGTGAGAGAAGGTTGCTCAGCACGCTGAGCCTGTTTTGGGCGTTCCGAGCCTCCGCTGCAACGACGCAATCTACATCCCTCAGCTTCCCGGCGAGGGTGATCCCGTTGACCTCGGGATCGAGGCTCGTGCCGAGTCGCAGAAGATGTTTCCTCTGAGCATGTCGCACCCGCTTCAGAACTGTCTTCATCGCCACGTCCACGGCCGCATTCGACGTAGACACGACGAGCACCCGGTATCCACTCTTCATCCACTGAGCGACCGCCACACCGAGAGTCGTTGTCTTTCCCGTGCCGGGTGGCCCCCAGAGCAGGTGGATCGGAATCGTCGTCGTGCCATCAACGGCCATCGCCTGATCCTGATTCAAGCCCTCGTGCGGACGATAGTGGATGGTCGGCAAAGGCGTGAGGCGTCGGTCGAGGAAGTCACGTGAGATGGCCGTTCCCTCGGCTCGTGACAAGTATTCGCCGAGGGCTCGATAGATGAAGCTTGGATCGAACGTGACGCTGACCAGCTTGGCGTCTGTGGGAAGTGGATGTTCGGTTTCTAAGACCAGCCCCTCATCGTCGCAAGCGATGACAGTCGCCAGGATCGCCTCCTTGCTGTGCCGTACCCGGAAGCGGAGAACCTGCTCGGGGCTGAAGTTCACGGGGTTGGACAGGATGATGCGGTAGAGAAAGTGGCCGCCTGAGTTCTGTAAGTGCCGAATTCCATCGATTTCCAGCGTGAGCGACCGCTCAGCTTGCCCGCTCGCCTGGATTTCCTGGCGGATCGCCGCCAAGATCGAGTTTAGGTCGCTGCTTGAAAGGAATCCGTTAGCCACGGGCGGTTTCTGATCGATGAGTGTCATCCTGGTTTCTCACCCAGATGCCAGAGAGCGTCTCCCAGAATTCTACCTCCGAAACGAACGTCAAACACGCATCATCCATGCTTTGAGGCAGGGTTTCATCACGCAGACGCAAACAGGAAGAGCGAGGGCATTTGTTCAGAAACTCGCCATCGATGAAGGGGCCGAGAATCTTCAGACGCCGAAGAAACACCCCCAGCCTGTCTTCTCTAACCCGTTATGATCACCGCCTCACTGCACGGATCAGCCAGGTCACGAGGCTCAGCACGAGGCTGACGACGATGCAAGTCACGATGGGAAAGTAGAACCGGCTGTTCCCCCTCTCGATCACGATATCGCCGGGGAGCCGACCCAGCCTCGGGAGATTGGGAGCCAGAACCCAGATCAGCCCGATCCCGGCGAGGACCAGTCCAACGATGACCAACATCCAACCAAAGCCTCTGTTCCCATCCGCTCCGTTCATCTACGCCTTCCTCGCCGAGACCAACCCTCTGGTTGCGGTACGACGATCGTTACCCAGTCCAGCCGTGGACCCTCGCCTCCACGAATCCAGCCTGGGACCGCATTTCCAGGAGCGGTCGCTCCTCTGGCTCACCGGCGATTCAGTCGAACGACTTTCCCCTGGCGAATCCTGCGTCGGACGTGATCTCAGGCTCTAGCACGCCGCTAACCCATTTTGATCGTCGGACCCATGAGACTGAGCCGAGATCAGGTTGGCTAGAGCGGCAACGGCGTCCTCGGCATCGCAACCCTCGGCTTCGAGAGCCAGCATCGTCCCGCACTCGGCGGCAAGGCTTAGCAGGTCGAGGATGCTTTTACCATTCGCTATGATACCCTCGCAGCAAACCCTGACATCAGACTGGAATGCATTCGCCATTCTCACGAACCTGCCAGCGACTCTCAGATGGAGTCCCAGGGAGTTACTAACCCCGACTTGGCGACGGGCGACATGGAAATTCTGAGCCATAGGAATTGACTCCGTTCAGTCGCATCCCTGCGCACTTTCCTGGCAACAACTGAAATAACGCTTCGCTTGATTTGGGTGACAGAACATCCAGTCTGCCAGATTACGCCGAGAACGCAACAACATTAAGCGGATTTAACGATCCCCCCAATAGGCGAGATTGTGGGTGCGATGTTCCCGAGGATGGTTTGGGACACCGGTCCCTGGACGCCCCGAGGGTTCATCCTCAGCGACAAGAACAAGGGATCGTTTAAGATGGAGATTGCCTGGGTGAAGGCTGAGCCCACTGGATCGCCTGAGAAGTGACCCGAGCGATGATGGAGTATCACTCATGTCTGCCAAGAAGCGGAAGCAACCAGACGAGAAGTACCCGCTCAAGCTAACCGTGAAGCAGCGGGAATCACTGGTCCATTCAACTCGGCTTGCGATGGGTCTCAAGACCAGGATCAAGGAGGCATCCAAGGATCAGCAATTCGTCGAGTTCACGAAGAAGGAACTGGAGAAGATGGGCGATGAGATTTGCACCTCGCTCGCCTTCGCCCCACCTGCTCACACGAAGCGGCTGAGGACCGTCCTCGGCAGGATCGCCGACCTCCTGGATGACATGGAGGAGAAGCTCGAATGGATCGCCTCATGAGACCAGGATCGTTTGGTCATTCTGTTCAAACCATAATTTCACCACCCAACCGATGGAGATTGGTCAAGTCGGTCCTGTTCTTCGGCATTGCTTGCGGCATTCTCGGGGCGACAATCGGGTCGGCTTTCCAGGCTCTGACAGGAGCCAGACTTGCGGCGATAATCGGGGGCGTTCCGCTGGCGATCATAGGCTCGTTAGCACTGGGCTGGTACGGGTTCCTTTTCGGTTCTGTGAACAGGCTCCGATTTCGAGAGATGCTCGGTCTTGTCCTCGGATTGCTCGTCGGCGGTCTGGTTGGGTCGGTCTGCGGGTTGATTGTTCTGACTTTGCCATGGAGCTTGGTGGGTGCCCTCATCGGGGGTATCCTGGGGTCGAGCCTGACTGCCCAGCACCGACCTTCCCTCAGACCCTTCTTTGGGACTGTCCTGGGAATCTGTGGCGGGATTCTCGTCCTGGCTTTCCAAAGGGACCAAGGCCACGCTCGGGTCGGGGCAATCAGTGGCTCGCTCATCGGCGTATTTGCGGGGATCGGGGCTTGGTTGGCCCTGATCGGTGCGCTGAATCTGATGTCGAAGATACCCATGGAATGGGGCCAGTCGCATGATGAACCAGAAAGGTCCGGCGGTGATGACCACGGGCCGGGACTGCGAATCGAGAGGAGGCGTCGATGACCAAAGAGAAACGCAGGGATCATCGCAACGACGATCTGGTCGAAGCCGCCGAGAACTGCTTGCCGAACATCCTCATGTTCTATAAGCGATTCGAGGAGAAACGACCCGTCATGCTGCTCGACCTCCAAAGCCGAAAGATTTATGCGTATCCCTACAAGGAGTTCAAGGTCGAACTGAGCGAGAGGTCGCAGGTCATGTTGGCAGCCGACTATGAGAAGGCCATCGCCAAGAATAAGATCGTCGTCTTTGTGCGGGACAACGAGAACCAGAGACTTGCGTCCATGTTGTTCGATTACGAGTGAGGCGATCTCTCTTGTGGCCCACTCGACACCAATCTGGCCAATTCGCTGCCCATTCACATAACGGATAGGAACTGACGCCATGCCCAAGTCCCCTGATCGAGCGATGCTGTCTCGCTTGGTGGACGCCTATGATCGGATTGCGGAGGAGAGCCTCGGCATGGGGGACCCCGAATTCCATGAAATCGAAGACCAACTCTTCGACGCCATCGACGATTCCGGCTATCGTGCCGTGATCAAGAACGGGAACATCTACTTGCCTGATCCGAACGGGCTTCCTGGGGAAATCATCGTCGTCGATCCTGCTGAACCGGAGGATCTAGATGATCCCACAGTCCTCAACCTCGACGAAGACTGAAGGTACGGAACCCGTCAACGATCGGTATGGATCAACACCCAGAGAGCCTTCGGACTCCCAACTAGCAGGCATTATCCCGGAGGGTCAGAATGGATCATAACCGAGTCTCCCGCAACGATCCTTGTCCCTGTGGAAGCGGGAAGAAGTATAAGCATTGTTGTCTGCCGAAGGAGGTCGCAGCCCGCCAGACACGATCGTCGCCCACGATCACCGACCCGCACGGCAAGCCAAAGAAGCGCCCCGAGTACCCCATTGGCACAGTGGCTCTCTACGGCCCTGACGACAAGACCACGACCAAGATCGCCGCCGGGGTGATCACGTCACCTACTGCCGAGCCGATCATCATGCGATGGGTGGCTACTGATGTGACAACGAGCCCAAAGGTCAAGTGGGAGATCCAGGAGTTCTTCAACGACCATGGGGTCAAATCAGTCGCTGCCAGCGATGGGAACATGGGCTGCCCCCACGAGGAGGGCGAAGATGACAATAGACTCGTTTGATAAGAAACATCCCATACTGGGAGATTCGATCATGAACCCCGAGAACCTGCCGGGGAATGAGCCCTGGATTACGAAGGAAGGTTTCTTCGATTCGACGAAGTTCCCCATCGACAATCTTCTGAAGTATGCCCTTTCTGATGATGATCGGGTATTTCGTTCGGGGTTGAGTACCCTTCGGCTCATGATCCATGAGGGGCGGATAGAGGCAGGGGTCTTCCTCCTGGGCCTCCTTGTAAACTGTGACGACAATTGGGAGAAACGCATCAAGATCCTTGAGGCAATGACAGGGATCGACACCAAGCCTTGTGCCGACCTTCTCTTCAGCGAACTGAAGCGAGTCAAGAGTTCCAACACAACCCGGCGCTACCTGGGGGCAGTCATCAATGTGTTGTCCGATATGCCCTTGGAATTGATCGAAGAGGGCTTTCGGACACTTGCCGAGGACAGTTTGTTCAGCCCCAAGATGCGTGAGAAGTTCCGGGCGGTTCTGGAGAAGCGGCTCTTTGAAGACTAAGGGAGGTGACCAGCGAGAGCAGAGTCTCGATTGACGCTGGTAGTCCTCGGCGGAACGATCCCGCTGACTCCGAAACCTTTGCTCTCCCAGTGGGCTACACCAGAATCGAGGGGAGGTCCGATGACGCATCAGCAGGCGTTCTTCCTCGTCTCGGGGATCGAACCCGTGGCACCGACGCCCAAGGAAATCCAAAAGCTCCTTGAGACAACCCCGGAGTACGGGATTTAGATAAGGATGCCGCCCTGGTGATCGGCTGATGGAGGACGAGTCATGCAAGCCAAGAACGGGAAGCAGCCCGACGAAAAGTTCCCGCTCAAGCTGACCGTGAAGCAGCGGGAATCGCTGATGCAAGCAACTCGGCTTAGGATTGGGCTCAGGACCAGGATCAAGGAGGCATCCAAGGATCAGCAATTCGTTGAGTTCACGAAGAAGGAACTGGAACAGATGCTCGGCGAGATCGACATTTCGCTTGACAACGCCACACCTTCTGACCAGAAGCGGCTGAACGCTGTCGTTGGCAAGATCTTCGACCTCTTGGCTGACATTGAAGAGAAGCAACTGAGGGACAAACGCCAAGCGATTACCAAGCCTGGTGCCATCTATCAGTTCAAGGTGACGCTGAAGGAGAGCCACCCGCCGATATGGCGGCGGATTCAGGTGCCGGATTGCACGCTGGGCGAACTTCACGAAGTCCTTCAAGTTGTCATGGACTGGGGGAATTCCCATCTTCACCAGTTCATCGTGAACCGGAAGTACTTTGGGGAAGCCACGCACGACGACCTCGATATGGAGGTCGAGGACGAGGATGGCATCGGCCTCAGCGATATCTACACGGGCGAGAACACACCCCGGATCGTCTACGAGTATGACTTTGGCGACGGCTGGCAGCACGAGATAATCCTCGAGAAAATCCTGGAGCCTGAGCCGAGGGTTACGTACCCCTGCTGCCTCGAAGGGGCGAGAGCGTGCCCACCGGAGGATGTGGGAGGCATCTGGGGCTATGCCGAGTTCCTCGAAGCCATCAGTGACCCAAACCATGAGGATCACGATGAAATGGTGGAATGGGTCGGAGGCGAGTTCGACCCGGAGAGGTTCTCCGTGGACGAGGTGAACAAGGAACTTGGGTAGCATCACTGAGGCTGGACGATGATGGGCGAGATCAGCAGGCGGCTTCATCGAAAGTTGACGACGCTGGCTCCACCTGGCGACAAAACTCGTCCCCCCAAGGGGTGGCGACCTCAGACCCCAGCCCCGGACATCCCCAAGCTGATCGCAGAGGGGTACGACCCCGTTCACGCCGCCTACATCTTCGTCCACCACATCACGTCGGTCTTCTCGGAAAACGTCTCCCGACTCCCCGAGATGCGAACGTATGCCCAAGAGGTCGGGAGCGCCGAGGAGGAGTATCTGCCCTCGGGTCCACCGATGAGCCCGCTCACGACGAGTTTCTTTTCCTGCTGGGCGTTCTTCGACCACAGGATCGGTAAGACAACCGACACGCTGGCGGGTTGCCTCATCGAAGCCAACGACACGATTTGCATGACCCCGGATCAGTTGGAGGCTCTCCGAAGGATGAGCCAATCCCGCATGGGGATCTACGAGCACAAAGGGATGAAGGATAATCACGTCCGTCTGCGGGAACTGATCGCCGACCGGGAGTTCGTATGCCACAGCGGCTCGGGCTACCGAGGCAAAAAGGGGGAACTCTGGTTCATTCGGCTCCTGCCGCCATTGGTCCCCGAGCTTGCGACCTACCACATCGTCTTCACCACGCCCTATGTTCTGATCGGTCAATCGAAGAGCGACTGGATCGCCTATCTGAAGCGAAGCGTGGTCGGGATGAAAGCACCCCCTGAAGCGGACCGTCTGCACCAGCTTCTCAAGTTCGGTCCCAGAAGGAACTACTGGAACGAGTTCGTCCTCCTCGCCTACCATCATCATCAAGCAGACGCCATCTTCTTGACCGGCATCCCCGACCTCAAAGCCACGCTTCCGCATGCGTGAATCGATCTCCAGGGAGTACCACGTCATGCCAAGCCACAGGAAACCGTCCGACGCAGTTCGTTTCCAGACCGGTGCGAAGGTCCGGGTGAAGTCCGGCATGCGTGACCCCGATTTCTCCGACATTTCGCTGGGCGGTTGGTCAGGGACGATCACCGAGGTCGATGCGAAGCCTCCGGTCACCGTCCTGATCAAATGGGACAAGAGAACTCTCGGAGGCATGCACTCGGTCTACCGCAAGAGGTGCGAGCGGGACGGATTTGAAATGGAAACCATGTGGTTGGGTGAGGAAGACATCGAACCAGACGACGGCACCCCCGTCCCGATCGAGCAGCCAACCCAGATCAAGACACTCCCACTGTCAGAGAAACACCAAGACGATCGGGTCCGCATGGCTCTCGGGTTGACTCACGACGACCCGCTCCCCGATGTCAGCCGGAAAACCCTCCTGGCCTACTACCGCTACTTGGCGGCAAACCTGACGTTTCCGTTCAAGGCAAAGACCGAAAGCGACGGCACGACGCTGACCGTCAGCCGACTGATCGACTCCAAGGAGTACGAGCTGGATGAAGAGGAAGGGCTGCTCTGCGAAGCTCGTGAACGTGAGAA
>Ga0208199_1000566_pt1 | contig 14869 bp, 10 predicted proteins | sample Sb_taG_FD_187705 | JGI IMG/M metagenome (GOLD analysis project Ga0208199, IMG submission 187705) | Peat soil microbial communities from Weissenstadt, Germany - Sb_50d_1_NS metaG (SPAdes) (version 2) | ecosystem: Environmental > Terrestrial > Soil > Wetlands > Peat | place: Germany: Weissenstadt... | reverse complement strand
GTTCGTGCTCTTCGTCTCGGGCAAGCAGCACAAGGCGCTGCACGACTACATCGCCGGCACCGTCGTGCTGTACGACCCGAACAAGGTTCTCGCCAGCTGACGGTGCTGCTCGACTGGTCGTTCACCGGCGACGGCGCGGTCGGCGAGGACGTCGCCAACCTGATCATCGACAGCTGCACCGACGGCCTGATGGACGTAGCGCTACTGCCCGAGATCGCTCAGAGCGCCACCGACGGCTACCTCCGCGGCCTGCGCGACGGCGGCTGGACTGGTTCCGACGACGCGGTGCGGATCACCATCGCGGCCTGCGGCGCCGCCAAGTACAGCTGGTTCGCGCCCGCGGTGGCCGGCCGCGCGGCCCGTGATCACATCGGCCAGTCGTCCTACGGCCAGGACACCTCGGCCGCCGCGGCGGCGCGCCGGGTGACCGGGCTGGTAACGCTCATCGCCGAGTGGGCGGAGGCAGGTCTTGGCTGACCCCGTACCTCGGGCCGGACCCGGCCATCGACGACGTGATCGGCCAGATCGGCGCCCTGCTCGTCGGCCACCGCACATTCCACGGCGACGATCCGAACAAGGGAACGGACTCCTTAGGCGAGCCGTTCGGCGGCGGCTGGAGCGGCCCGCAGTTCGTGCTCACCCACCATGGCCCGCTATTGCCGTGCCGGGGTCACCTTCGCCGCCGACCTCGACCGCGGCGTCGCGGCAGCCAAGGCCGCCGCCGCGGACAAATACGTCAACGTACTCGGCGCCAGCATCGCCCGGCAGTGCCTCGCGGCTGGCCTACTCGACGAGATCCTGGTCTGCATCGCCCCGGTCCTGCTCGGCGACGGCGTCCGGTTGTTCGACGACCCCGGCGGATCCAGCGTCCGGCTCGAGTGCCTCAGCCTGAGCCTCAGCCAAGCTCTCAAGCCACCAACCTCTGGCTACGCGTACTCCGGCTATCCACGGGAAAGCGCCGCTTCGAACTACTGAATCACAACCGGCTGCTGCCACTCCAAGTCCAAGCGCCCAAAAACGGGATACGGCTGGTGATCATCGACGGTAACAGGTGTGCTTCCGGGCAGCGACTGGGCAGGAGTCGAGAAGAGCTGATTGTCCTGTATAGCTGGCGCGGGAGGGAGATGCCGACGATCACCACGTATTTTCTCGGTCGGTGGGAGGACGAATGAAAGAAAAGTTGCTAGCCCGCCTTCTCCTTTGACTAGACTCAGCAGATCCGGAATACTCCAGTCCGAGTTACGAGCCACCGGCGGTGGTGGGGTCTTGTATTTCTGATCGTCCATATCTATGTCAACTTGGACTGTATCGGCCTCAACTTGACTCAGACGCACGCTGATACCACTTCTAGTAGTGAAATGAAACGAGGCCATAAGTATCGACCCTGCATCCGGAGGAGGAGACGGAGTTCTCACCATATAGCTCATATGCTGATGGCCGGAAAACGGCGATCTGATCGCTGGATGCGCCTCCATGCGCGTGGAACACGAAACGAACGGCGGCAAGGGGATGCAGAAATTTCCATCGAATGGAATTGGTATGCAGAACTTACATGTTCCAGGCCAGCCAATGCGCTTCTTTACCTCGGTTAGAAGGTGAGTCCAGAGGTTACCTTCATGGAACTCCTGACTCACCAAGTACGCGCGACCGATGACCGTTGATGATGTATGAGTAGCTGAAATGCTTCGAGCTGAAGCCAATAGCAACGGCGGGTGGATCTCCGAATGAAAATCGGAATGACCTGCGTCGACAATCCAACGCCCAAACACAGCCACCCTGTCGCCGTCATTCAGACGGTACGGAAGAGGAACAAGGTCCTGCTCAATCTCTACCCCTAGGACTCCAGCGACCGATTCGGCTTTCAGCCCCATATCCTCCTTCGCGTGCTTAAGTGCAACAAAGTAGTCCCTGCCAGCCTCGTCGTTCTTTGGGGTTTGGTTAGAGGGTGCTAGAAGAGTATCGTATCTTGCGTCCGGGACGATTAGAAACTCGAAATCAAAGCCAAATGGATGGACGAACGGAACATCGCTCTCAGAGAGCGGGTAGTCCTGCGGGAGGTCTGGGGGCACTACGGCGATCCCAGACACTCCGGTAACTGTCTCACTAACCTTGTTGTCGTGGACAACTTCCTTGCCAAGGTTGAGAATCGGCATCCATTCGTATCGTGGCACTGCCCTCTGTGTTAGGCTCGGACCCCACGTGTGGCCCTGACAAATCGCGCGCGCCCACTCTCCACCTCGCGCAGCGGGCGCAGGATACTGTGTTTCCAAAATGGCCTGCACTGAATTCCCAGCCCTCCTGGCAGAGTCACAGCTACGAAGCGAGCGCTTCGTAGATCACTTCAGTATCGCTCTTCTGGCAGCTCAGCGGTAGACCGCAAGCGCACCTTGCCATACGCGCCCAGTCCTGACGGAGGCAGAGTGGCTACGCCATTCAGGTCAGCCGTGCACGTTAGCGCACGGATCACCGAAGAGCCGTCACCGTTCCTGCGCGTCCCTCATCTGCTCCAGCAGTTCCGCGCGGCGCGGACTGGTTCTCTCCCTCATGCAATGCTTCTTGCACGCGCGGGGATTCCAGCGCGTGCTGTCCATGCGCCCATCATGACGCCAAAACACAGCGGGCGCATGCGCCGGCTGGTCGCGGCCGGGCTGCTGCCCGAGCGGGCCGGGCAGCCCGTCAAGGCCTGGGTCCACATCTCCCTGGCCGACCTGATGGTGCTGGAGGGGAGCTCGGCGATGCTGGAGGAGTGGACGGCCAGGACCCGAAGGTCGATACCCGGAGCACCTGCGTCGACTCTCGGCGGCAGTGGCGTCACTCCCGAAACGTCTGGCACAACTCCATGGTGCGCAGCGTGCTGCAGACCCTCGCCGCCCCGGCGACCGGCCTCGGCCACCTCATGCGAGGCTCGAAGAGCGGCATGAAGAGCCAGCCCAACGGGTAACTGAGCAGCCATGCGAGGGGACCTTGACGCGGTCGTCGTCGGCAGCGGGCCGAACGGCCTGGCCGCCGCCGTGACGATGGCGGCGGCCGGCCTGCGGGTGCAGGTCATCGAGGGGGCGCCGACCATCGGCGGCGGCTGCCGGACCGAGGAGCTGACCCTGCCCGGCTTCTGGCACGACGTCTGCTCGGCGGCGCACCCGCTGGCGGTCGCGTCGCCGTTCTTCCGGCGCTTCGACCTGACCGCGCGGGGGGTCACGCTGGCGCGGCCCGAGGTGGAGTTCGCCCATCCGCTGGACGGGGGCCGGGCCGCGATCGTGTCCCGCTCGGTTGCCGAGACGGCTGCGCGGCTCGGTGCCGACGGCCGCTCCTACCGGCGCCTGATCGGCCCGATGACCACTCATATGGACGAGATCTGCCAGGCCATCCTGGCCCCGCTGCGCAGGCCGCCCGCGCATCCTCTGGCCGTCGCAGGCTACGGCTCCCGCGCCATCCGGCCGGCCTCCGCGGTGGCCAGGCGCTGGCACACCGAGGAGGCTCGCGCGATCATGGCCGGCGCCGCGGCGCACGCCATGATGCCGCTCACCGCCGTGCCGACGGCGGGCATCGGGCTGATGCTGATCGGGCTGGCGCACGCCGTGGGCTGGCCGCTGGTGGCCGGCGGCAGCGCCCGGATCACCGACGCGATGGCCGCCGCGCTGGTCGCGAACGGCGGCAGCATCGAGACCGGCCGCTGGGTCCGCTCGCTGGCCGAACTGCCTTCGGCCAGCGCCACGATCCTGGACGTTTCACCCAAGATGCTGGCGCAGCTGGCCGGCGACCGGCTGCCCGGCGGGTACCGCGCCGCGCTGCGCAGATTCCGCTACGGCCCCGGGGTCTGCAAGGTGGACTTCGCCCTGTCCGGCCCGGTGCCGTGGACCAACGAGGACTGCCGCCGGGCCGGCACCCTGCACCTGGGCGGCCCCTTCGAGCAGGTCGCCGCCGCCGAGGCCGAAGTAGCCGCGGGCAAGCACCCGCAGGACCCGTACGTGCTCGTGGTTCAGCCCGGCGTCGCCGATCCGTCCCGCGCCCCGGCCGACGGGGCGATCCTCTGGACCTACTGTCACGTGCCGTCTGGATCCGAGGTCGACATGACCGGCCGGATCGAGGCGCAGATCGAGCGGTTCGCCCCTGGCTTCCGCGACCTCATCCTGGCCCGCGCGGTCCGCACCGCCGCCGACGAGGAGGCGCACAACCCGAACTACGTGGGCGGCGACATCGGCGTCGGCCGGCAGACCCTGCGGCAGACGATCCTGCGCCCGGTACCCAGGTGGAACCCATACCGCACGCCGATCCGCGGCGTCTACCTTTGCTCCTCGGCGACTCCTCCGGCCCCCGGCGTGCACGGCCGCTGCGGTGAGTTCGCCGCCCTGACCGCCCTCCGCGACGTCTACGGCATCCGGGACCACCCCGACATCAGTCCCGCCCGCCTTCGCCCGCCCGCCGCCATCCCCGGCCCGCGTTAAAACCCTTTTTGGGGCCGAACGGGCCGTGGTGCACGCTCCGGTGCAGGCATCTCGCCGCCGGGCTGGCCGCCCGGTGAGGTTACTTGGCCGTGCCCTTGATCGAGCCGAAGACGGTCGCCCCGGACGGCTCATTGGACGGCGCGTAATAGGCGACGCAATGCAGCCCTCTGTCACCGCTCGGCCAGGTGGCCGAATCCGGCACGACATCGGTCCAGGTGTACTGCGATTGCGAGTACGCGATTCCCACGTAGGACTGGAATGCGCTGTCGCATGCCGCAGTGGCATCCTTTTTAATGGTGGCGTCGCCGGGATAAGCACTGTTCTTGGGCCAGTAATAGTTATTGGCGTAGAAAACCTCGGCGGTGTGGCCCTGACTGCACGGCACGGCCAGGGACAGCTTCGGCCACGGAGTGGTGAGGTTCAGGTTCAGGTTCGCCCCGGTCAGGCAGTCGCCGACCCGAAGCTGGGTGAGCTGAAGGTTGCCGACCGTCGTGGTCGCCTGAGGGCTGGGCGAGGCGCTGTGCGTGCGGCTCGGGGTGGCGCTAGGGCTCTGTCCGGAGGCCGCCGTCTTGTGGGAGCCCGGGCTCAGCGCCAGGACCAGCGCGACGACGATCACCACGATGGCCGCGCCCGCTCCGGCGGGGACCAGCCACCGGGGTCGCTTGCGCTGACGGCCTGGCCCCGTGGGCGGCGTGTACCACTGGCCGGCGCCTGGCATGCCGGGTCCGCCTGGTGGCATGCCAGGTCCGCCGGGCATCCCCTGAGCCGGGAACTGGGCCTGCGGCATGCCCCCCGTCGGGCCAGACCACCACGAACTGTCCTGGGGTCCCGTGATCCCGGTACCCCCCGGACCTCCCTGGAACCCCGATCCGCCGGGAGCGACCGGATCCGGCTGTTCCGTCAGGTATCCCTGCGGTTCCGGGTATTGCTGCTGCCCCGCGTATCCCTGCCGCCCGGAGTAGCCCTGCTGCCCCCGGTATCCCTGCTGATCCGAGCCTTGCGTGCCGGGGGGTCCCTGCTGTCCCGGGTAGCCTTGCTGTCCCGAGCCTTGCGTGCCGGGGGGTCCCTGCTGTCCCGGGTAGCCCTGCTGATCCGAGCCTTGCGTGCCGGGGGGTCCCTGCTGTCCCGGGTAGCCCTGCTGTCCCGAGCCGCGGGGAGCGGGGTATCCCTGGGCGCCCTGCGATCCGGGCCCCACCGTGGTGGGCGGTGGCGGGGTCGGCGGGGACTGTGTCGTCCGGGTCGGCGGGTTTACCATGGCGTCGCCGCCCATGGCCTCTGCCGCCCCGGCCTCGGCAGCCAGCGCCATCGGCGCCATCGCGCCCGGAGGTACCGGGTCCGCCAGGGCGGCGTCGTACCGGTCGGCCACAGAGCCGCCGGACAGCGAACCGCCGCCCGCCGAGGCCGGGTGCAGGCTCGCCTCCGCCGAGGCGGGCCCGGCCGCGGACGGGTCGAGGATCCGGGCGGGAAGCCAGTCGGTCAGGTCCGCGGCCGACGGGCAGGCGGCCGACAGTTCGGAGAGGAACTCGGTGGCCGTGGGCCTGCGCTTGGGGTCCCTGGACAGGCTCCGCTTGATCAGCGGCCGGAGGTTTTCTGGAACCTGGTCGATGTTTGGCTTGCCGTGCACCACGCGGTAAAGCAGCGCGGCGGTGTCGCCACTGCCGAACGGCCCATCGCCGCGGGCGGCGTAGATGAGCACGCCGGCCAGGCTGAAGATGTCGCTGGCCGGGCCGACGGTGAGGCCTTCGGCCTGCTCAGGTGACATGAAGCCGGGCGAGCCGATCATGAAGCCGGTACCGGTCAGCGCCGTGGCCTCGGCCGCGGACGAGATGCCGAAGTCGATGATCCGCGGCCCGTCCTGGGCCAGCAGCACGTTGGAGGGCTTGAGGTCACGGTGGATGACACCTGCCGCGTGAATCGCGATCAGCCCTTCGGCCAGTCCTGCGGCCAGCGCCAGGACGGAGGTGTCCGGCAGCGGCCCCTGCCGCTCGACGGCGTCGGACAGCGACGTGCCGGGAACGTAGGCGGTGACCAGCCAGGGCACCGGCCCGTCGATGTCGGCGTCGACGACCTGCGCGGTGAACAGGCCGCCCACTTTGCGCGCCGCCGAGACCTCACGCGCGAAACGCGCCCGGAAGCCGGCGTCCTCGGCCAGGTTCGCGCGGATGACCTTGACCGCGACCATGCGTCCGCCGGGGGAACGAGCTAGGTAGACCCGGCCCATTCCGCCGCTGCCAAGCCTCCCGAGCAGCACGTACGGGCCCACGCGCTGGGGATCGCCGGCTTGTAGCGCCGCCAAACTGGTCACCCCCACCTAAGCCGTCATGCGCTGCGCCAGCTGGCACCGGGTCGCAAGAGTTACAAATACCACAATCTGGGCTGCGGTCAGGCCCCCGGGTGGCTGTATGACCGGTCCTCGGCTAGCTGACTCCAACAGTAGTGCGGATTAGGCGCAAAAGGGCGTTAAGGCGGCAACGAGTCGCCGCGCCGTTACGACAGCCCGGCCGCCGGGGCCAGGACCGCGTCTGTGGCTGATCGGGGCAAGCAAGCAGAGATACGGACCGGTCTCACTCGCTTGTGGCTGGCTCAATGAAGCGAACGGTCCGGCGATCATGGAGCGATATCGATAATGACTTCGGTGTCGTCGGGGATGTGATGCCGCAGCCGCGCGTGCGCCGCGTCGACGAATTCTTGGTGGATCTCCAGGCCTCCGGCCCGGCGGCCCAGGCGCCGGGCCGCCAGAGTCGTCGTGCCGGAGCCGGCGAAGGGATCGATGACCACTCCGCCCGCCGGTGAACATGCCTTGATGAAGAACTCGGCCAGTTTCTCGGGCATAGCGGCGGTATGGCCGCCGGCGCCGTGGTGCTGGTTGTAAGTCTGCGGCACGGACACCACGTTGCCTGGATCGGCCCCGCCGTGCCGGTACGTCCTGGTCCGGTCCCGCCCGAAACCCGCGTCGGTGTTGCGCCGCCCCAGGCTGTCGAGCTTGCGGCGCTCGATCTCCTCGGGCGTGGTGCGGTACGGGACGCGAATGGCGTCCAGGTCGAACCACGGCTTAGGCCCCTTGGCGAACGCGTAGAGGTACTCGAAGCTGTCCTTCGTCCGCGGCCCGAAGCGGCCGGGCACGCCGTTGGGCTTGGACCAGATGTAGGTCTCCAGCCACCGCCAGCCCTGCTGCTGCAGCGCGAGCACGAGTTCGTAGACGTAGGGATGACGCTGCCCCTGGAGCGGTCCGCTCTTGGCCACCCGGTTCTTGATGTTCAGGATGAGCCAGCCGGTGTCGGCCGTGGCGGACAGCATCTGCTTGCCGAACGGCAGGAACCACTCGACGTAGTGATCGGGGTGGATGCGGCTGTAGGCGCGGGCGTCCGCGTAGGGCGGGCTGGTAAACCACAGGTCGACCGAACCTTCAGGGAGAACGGGAAGCCATAGGCTGCTGTCGCCCCAGGTGACTCCACCGGCGAGAAGCTCATTGAGCGCGTCCCACCCGGTCTGGCACGGACCGGGTGCCGGCGCGTCAAACGCATGGGCCGTCACGGAGAGCCATGGTAACGATCGCCCACGACGGTGACCCTCAGGCGCGCCGAGTGCCGCCGAGCCAGGGCCGGACCGGCGGCACTCGGGTGCGAAGGCCCAGGGCCTAGTTGCTGCGCAACCAGGTCGCGCTGAAGTTCTCCCCGCTGGTGAGCGAGGAGACGGTGTCCTTATCGCGCCCGGCGTTGTCGATCATGATGATCTGGGTCACCCCGCCGGCGTTGCCGAGGGCGGCCCCGTTGGCGGTCGAGCCGGTGAGGCTCACCGTGCCGAAGTCGGTCAGCGGCAGGATGCCGTCGCTCCCGGTGCAGCATGGCGCCTCCACGATGACCTCGGCGGAGGACCGCGCCGCCCCGGCCAGGCTCGCCACGGTGGTCTGGCTCCAGCCCTGCGTGATGTCCTGGATGAAGAGGCTGAACTCGTTGCTGCCTTCGTAGGTCACCGAGGCGCTGAAGTGGTCGCCGGGCCGGACCGTGTTGGAGTAGTTCACGGACGCGTTCGGGTACATCTCGTACCAGGCGTAGTACTCCGCGGTGCGGCCGACGCAGTCGACCTCACTGCCGGTCTGCTCGACCGAGCTGCTCGAGTAGCCGTCGAGGCCGACCCAGAACGCGGCGTACTGGTCGCCGCGGCTGCAGGTGCCAGTGGGCTGGGTCCAGCTGGCGGACACGCTGGTGTACGTGCCGGTGGTGGCGGCGTCGCCGGACCAGTTCGTGCTTTCCGCCTGGTGGCTGATCCCGCCGCGCACGTTGGCACTGGCGCCCACCAGGTGAATCGGTCCGCCGGGGGTGAATCCCGTGCTGGCGGCGGACGCGCTGCTCGCGGCGAGGACCGTGCCGGCCGTCAGGGTCAGCATGGCCAGGAGGATGCCCCATCGTCGTAGCATTCAGGCTCCTTGATTGTCGGAAGCTGGCCCGGTAAACGGGCAGGTCGTGCCCGTTTCGAGAGCTTCGTTACTTTCTGTCGGGTTAGCTGGGGGTTGCGGCGAGTCGACTCTCGGTGAGAGTAACGCAGGAGAACGGTTCAGAAAAGATCTGTAAGCAACCTTTTGTGGCTTTAGTGTCGCCCCCCACAGGCCGTCTGCACGAAAACGCGCACGAAACGACATAGCCGCCCAGGTAACCGGCCAGTAGCCAGCCGCGGATATCATCGCGAAATTGTGCATCTGCGGCTGAATCTCCCTCGATGGCCCCGACCGGGACCGTCATGACCGCCGCGGCCCGCCGCGCCGCGTCCGACCTGGGCCCGGGGGTCGCCGTCGGCCTCGTCCTGGGGGTGCTCGCGCTCGGCCCCGGGCTGCGGCGCGGGTTCCTGCTCAGCTACGACATGGTGTTCGTGCCCCGCGAGCCGTTCACCTCGGCGATGTTCGGGCTGACGGGCGGGGCGCCGAGGGCGGTGCCGAGTGACTTCGCCGTCGCCGTCGCGTCCCGCCTGCTCCCGGCCGACATCGTGCAGAAGCTGGTCCTGCTGCTGATCTTCGTGCTGGCCTGCTCGGGCGCGGCCGCGCTCCTGGATCGCGAGCCCGTGCTCGCCCGGCTGGCCGCCGCCGTGTTCTACGGCTGGAACCCCTACGTCGCCGAAAGGCTCATCATCGGCCAGTGGGCCCTGCTGCTCGGCTACGCCGGCCTGCCGTGGGTGCTGCGGGCCGTGCTCAAGCTCGACGACGGCAGCATGCGGCGCGCCACGGCCCGGCTGGCCCTGGCCCTGCTGCCCGCCGCCGTCGGCGGCTTCGCCGCCATGGCCATCACCGCGCTCGTGGCCATACCCGTGGCCGTGTGCACCAGGAGCGGCAGGACCATGGCCGTGGCGCTGGCCGCGCTCGCCGTCGGCTGCCTGCCCTGGTTCATCGCGTCCGTGCTGCACGCCGTGTACGCCGACCCGGCCGGCGTGGCCGCGTTCGCGGCCCGGGCCGACACCCCGTTCGGCACCATCGGCAGCCTGGTCATGCTGGGCGGGATGTGGAACGCCACCACGGTGCCCAAGGCCTACGGCGGGCCCTGGTCCGGGGTCTGGCTGGCGCTCGTCCTGGCCGCCATCGCCGGCTACGTCGTACTTGGCCTTCGGCGCCATCGCTGGCCGGGGCTCGCGGTGGGCGCGATCGCGGGCCTGGTGATCGCCGCCACCGGGGTGACCGCTCCGGGGCGCGCCCTGCTCCGCGGCGCGATCGGGTTCTGGCCGGGCTTCGCCATCCTGCGTGACAGCCAGCAGTTCACCGCTCCGCTGGCCCTGGCCGAAGCCGCCGGTTTCGGGCTGGCCGTGGCCTGGAGCATGCACCCCGGATCGTTCGGCCGACAAACACCGCGTGCCGAACGGCCCGGCGGCAAGCATCGGGCCCCGGCCCTCGCGGACGCTCCGGGCTTCGCCCTCGGCGTGTTCGCGCTGGTAGCCCCGTTGCTGCTGCTACCCGGGCTGGCCTGGGGGGCGGCCGGAAGGCTGCGGCCGGCCTGGTATCCGGCTGCCTACCTGGCCGCGGCGCGCACGATCGACGCCAGCCGCGCCCCCGGTGCCGTGCTGCTGCTGCCCTGGGCGGCCGACCGGACGCTGGCCTGGAACCACGGCGAGGTGATGCTCGACGCCTGGCCCCGGCTGGTGTCCCGCCCGGTCATCTGGAACGACGGGACCGTGGTCGGCAACGTGGCGCTCGCGCCAGACGACCCGCGCGCGCGGCGGCTGGACGGCGTCATCGACTCGGTCGGCCCGCTGACCGCGGCGTTGCGGGCGGCCGGCGTCCGGTTCGTCGTGGTGGATGCGGCCCCGCCGGACGCGCGGGACCCGCAGGACGCGCAAGACACGCCGGCGGGCGCCCGGCTGCCCGGCGCCACGGTCCTGTACAACGAGCCTGACCTGGTCGTTTATCAGATACCGGATATCCGTCCGCAGGAGCACGTGTTACGTTTTGACCAAGTTACTAGCCAGTTGCTTACTTATACCGCTAGGGTCCAGCCATCGAGTCCCGGAGGAGGAGCGCCCCGTGTCCCGTCTGATCATCGCTATCGTCGTGGGCATCGTGATCGCCGTCGGGGCGGTGGCCGTGACCGAGAACGCGCTGTCTAGCGCCGCGAACGGCACGCCCACCAACGCCTCGCTCTACCAATACGGGACGCGCTGACGCGCCGCCGGGTCGTGGCGAGCGCGCGGTGGGGGAGTTACTCAGCAGCAACCGAGTCAGCGGTTATCGCATCGGCGGTTAGCCGGTCAGCGGTGACCGGGCCGGTCGCCTTGGAGATCGTCGTTCCGGCCCGCAACGAGGCCCGCAGGCTGCCCGACGGGCTGGCCATGCTGTGCCGGAAGGCCGCCACGCTTCCGCTGCCCGCGGCGATCGTGGTGGTGGACAGCGCGAGCACCGACGGCACCAGCGATCTGGTGCGGCGCCTGCCCCTGCAGCCGGTGCCGGTCCGGCTGCTGCGCTGCGAGCGGCCGGGCAAGGGCATCGCGGTGCGGGCGGGTCTGCTGGCCACCCGGGCGCCGTTCGCCGGTTTCTGCGACGCCGACATGGCGACAGAGCTTTCTGCCCTCGATATAGCAGTAAGCCTGCTGGCCGCCGGGCACCCGATGGTGATCGGTTCCCGAGCGCTCGAGGAGTCGGTGGTGCAGGTCCGGTCGAGCGCGTTCCGCAGGCTCGGTGCCGCCACCTTCCGCGCGATGGCCCGCCAGATCGTCCCGGACGCGACCGACACCCAGTGCGGGTTCAAGTTCTTCTCCGGGCCGCTGGTCCGGGCCGCGGTGCAGCCGCTGCGGACGGCGGGGTTCGCCTTCGACGTCGAGCTGATCGCCCGCTGCCAGCGGCTGGGCGCGACGCTGACCGAGATCCCGGTCCACTGGCGGGACGTGGCGGGCTCCACGTTCTCGGTGCAGCGCCACTCGGCCGCCGTCTTCCGCGACGTCGCGGCCATCTGGCTCCGGTCCCGGGCCGAACCAGATCACGAGCAGGGCCGCGAACCGCGTGAGGCGCCGCGCGAGCCGGCCGCGGCGGCCGTCCAGCAGCCGCTGCCGGCCGGCGCCAGCACCCGATGAGCACCGCCAACCTGAGCCCTGCCGACCTGAGCGGGCTGCGGATCGCCATCGCCAACTGGCGGGATCCGTGGCACCCGCAGGCCGGCGGAGCCGAGCGCTACGCCTGGGAGATGGCCCGCGGCCTGACGCAAGCCGGGGCGGAGGTGCACTTCCTGACCGCCCGCGCCCCCGGCCAGGCCCGCCGTCAGAAGCGGGACGGAATCGAGATCGTCAGGCTCGGCGACCGGTTCACCGTGTACCCGATGATCCTCCTCTGGCTGCTCGCCCGCCGCCGGTCCTTCGACGCGGTGCTCGACTGCCAGAACGGGATCCCGTTCTTCACCCCGCTCGTGCTGCCGCCGAAGGTGCCCGTGCTGTGCGTGGTGCATCACGTGCACACGGCTCAGTTCGGGGTCCATTTCGGCCGGTGGATGGCTGGCGTCGGCCGCCTGCTCGAGGGGCCGGCGGCGCGGCTGGCGTACCGGCGGCATGCCTGCGTGGCAGTCTCGCCGTCCACCGTCACGGCCATGCGGGAGCGGCTCGGCTGGACCGGCGACATCTACCTGGTCCCGAACGGAACCGGCCAGCCCCCGGCCGACGCGGTCGCCCGGGCCGACGCGGCCAACCTCGTCTGGGTCGGCCGCCTGGTCGCCCACAAGCGGCCGGAGCTGCTCATTCCCCTCGCCGAGCGGATGGCCCAGCGGATGGCCCAGCGCCCGGCCCACGACCGCCCGTTGCTCGACGTGGTGGGCCAGGGCCCGGCGGCCGGGCCGCTGACCGCTCAGGTGGCCGCCAGCGGCCTGGATTCTGTCGTCAGGCTGCACGGCTTCGTCGCGGAGCAAGCCAAGCAGGCGCTGGTGGCGGGGTCGCTGCTGCACCTGAACACCTCGCAGGGGGAGGGCTGGGGCCTGTGCGTGCTCGAGGCCGCCGCCCTCGGCGTCCCCACGGTCGCCTACGACGTCGACGGACTGCGCGACGCGGTCCGCGACGGGGAGACCGGCTGGCTGGTCCGGGACGGCGAGCAGCTGGCCGACGTGGTGGACCAGGCGCTCAAGGAGCTGAGTGACCCTGCCCGCCGCCAGGCCGTCGCCGCGGCCTGCCGCCGGTGGGCGGCGGAGTTCGACTGGAGCCGCAGCACCGCGCGGATGGCCGCGCTGATCTACGCCTCGGTCGCGGCCGGATCTTCGCTGGCCCGCCGCCACGAGGCCTGGATCGTCGCCGGGCCGGACGGTGACGTGCTGGCCGAGGGGCCGGTCCTGGACCAGCTCATCGCCTGCGGCGCCGCGGTGCGCAGGCAGGCCACGCCACTGGAGCGGCTGACGGGTCCGGGATAGGGAAGCATTTGTCGGCCGCCGCTTCCGGCCGGACCACGGTGGTAAGCGCATTTCCGCAGGTCATCGCCGCTACTCTAATCATTTGGTAAAGGTGCTGGCAAATCACCGACTGAAGAGCCGGAACTCGTTACCGATATGTGCTAAAACAGCAGGACAATTCGCGTTAGAGTCGGCCATACTACTCAAAATTAACTTCTGCCTTCCGCCTGCCCAGGCGGCCAGCCGCTTAATGGAGGATCGATGCGCCGTCGTGTCGGGCTTGTACTTGCCGGGCTTGGGACGTGTCTCATCGTGTTCGCGGTGCTCATGCCGACCTGGGTGAGCAGCAGGGTGCTCAAGTTCCCGCTGAACGAGTACGCCACCGCCACCCTGACCGCCAGCAACGCCTCCTACTTCAGCCCGGCCAAGCTGACCGAGATGACCGGCGTGACCATGGAGGCCACGTACACCATCAAGGGCAATGCCGCGGCGGGCTCGTCGTCGACGGCAGTCTGGAACCAGTTCATCTACGTCTACGACCAGACCAACAAGCTGCCGTTCCAGACCCTGACGCGTACGTTCGCCTTCGACCGCCGCACCGCCCAGCTCGTCAACTGCTGCGGCGCGAACGTCAACGGCGACTCGTCGGTCAAGCAGACCGGCGTCGTCGGCTACGTGTTCCCGATCGGCACCCAGAAGCAGACTTACGACGTCTTCGACACCAACCTGAACAAGCCGATGCCCTTCACCTACGCGGGCACCGACACGGTCGACGGCATCCAGGCCTACCGTTTCACGGAGAACGTGTCCCCGGTCCAGAACGGCACCCAGGTCGTGCCCGGCTCGCTGGTCGGCCAGTCCCAGGCATCGGTCATCCTGCCGCAGTACTACGAGATGCACCTGACTTACTGGATCGATCCGGACACGGGTGCGCTGCTCAATGCCGCAGAAAACGAGAAGCTGACCCTCCAGAACTCCCAGGGCGCTCAGGCCCTGCTGCTCCTCGACGCCAACCTGGTGATGACGCCGGCCAGCGTGAATGGCCTGGTGGCCCTGGATAACAGCCAGCGAAGCAAGATGTCCCTGGTCACCATGATCCTGCCGCTGGTGACCGGCATCGTGGGCGTCATCGTGCTGATCGTGGGCATCCTGCTGGCCCGCAGGCCGCGCGAGGACGTCGAGAGCGGCGCCAGCACCACGTCCCCCGAGCTCGCCGCCGCCGAACCCGAGGACGCCGGCCGTTCGGCCACGCAGCCCTCCCTGGTCCCCGGCCTCGACGACGAACCCGCCGCTACTGAGGCCGAGGCCGCCCAGCCCGAAGCTGCCCAGGCCGAGGCGGCGAAGGCCGAAGCGGCCGAGCCTGTCGCAGAGGCGGCAGCCGCCGAAGCCAAGGCCGACACTCCCGAGGCCCCCGCCGCCGAAGCCGCCGAGGCCCCCGCCGCCGAAGCCGCCGAGGCCCCCGCCGCCGAAGCCGCTGAGACGTCCGAAGCTGCCGAGACGTCCGAAGCCGCCGACGCCCCCCAGGCGCCTGCCGCCGAAGCAGAAGCCAAAGCCGACGCATCCGGCACCCCTGCCGCTGACGCCCCGGCG
>Ga0208199_1000559_pt1 | contig 15070 bp, 19 predicted proteins | sample Sb_taG_FD_187705 | JGI IMG/M metagenome (GOLD analysis project Ga0208199, IMG submission 187705) | Peat soil microbial communities from Weissenstadt, Germany - Sb_50d_1_NS metaG (SPAdes) (version 2) | ecosystem: Environmental > Terrestrial > Soil > Wetlands > Peat | place: Germany: Weissenstadt... | reverse complement strand
GCCTGTTCCACACGGAGATGACAACAGCACGCTCACGAGCGCGGGCGCGACGGCAATCTTCGACGGTCCCGCTGACCGGCCCGGCGCCCTCGCCACCGGCTAGCGGCGACGCCGGTGGCAGCCGCTGGCACTGCTGGCCGCCGCCGTGGTCGGCGTAGTTAGCCTGTACGACATCGTGAAGCCCTTGATCGGCAGGCCACGGCCACCGCCGGCGATATGGATCGGGCATTTCTCGGGTGCAGCGTTCCCTTCCGGGCACGCGGCTCAGTCAGTTGCCTTCTACGCGATGCTCGCCATCGTCCTGGGCGCGGGGAGATCGCCCTGGGCTAAGACTGTGCTGTGGAGCGTGGCCGCGCTCGTCGCGCTTGTGGTGGGCGGCTCACGCATCTACCTGGGAGCCCACTGGCTGACGGACGTTCTGGGCGGTTATGCGCTAGGTGCCTGTTGGGTTGCCGCTGTCGTTATCGTCATGCTCGCGGCCAAGGGACATGACGCCGTTAGCTGAGCCGGGTCATCGCCGGCATCGCTAAATCGCCCGCATCCGGTTGTTGCGGGGATCGTGGGTGACCTCGGCGAGGCCGAGTTCCTCGAGCAGCGGCGGCAGGTACATCCCGAACCGGCCGCGGTAACCGCTGCGCAGGCCGTACCAGCCGCCGACCGGGTTATCGGCGGACCGTCCCCACGCCTCCACCGTCCCCTCGGCGGCGGGCTTCTTCTCGTCGGCCGCGCCGAGCGAAACCCACTCGCCCTGGGCGGCCAGCCAGGTGTGCAGGTCGTCGATGGCGCGCAGCTGGTACTTCAAGGTGGTGGAGCCAACCTGGCAGACCAGGGCGGGCGGGTCGGCCTGCTCGTCCCGGTACATGGTGTAGCGTGACGTGCCCGGCGGGGTCTTGAGCTCCCACGGGTCTTCCTTCGTGCCAGTGGCCATCACTGTTCCCCTTTCTCGGCTGCGGTCACGAAGTGCGGCAACAGGGACTGCCAGCCCGCCTGGTTGCGGTCGCGCGGGCGGCGTCTCCCCAGACGCGCTCCAGATACGCCTGGACCGCGTGCATCCCCTCTTCCCGCAGGTGGTAGATCCGGCTGGTGCCCTGCGCCTGCTCCGCCACCAGGCCGGCCTCCTTGAGCAGCCGCAGATGCCTGGAGACCGCGGGACGGCTGATCGGCAGCACCGCGGCGATATCCCTGACCGGCTTGTCACCCTCGCTGAGCAGGCGCAGGATGTCCCGCCGGTTCGGGTCGCCGAGCGCCTCGAACGGATCGCCGGCCGCGCGCGCCTGGATCACTCCCGCCCGCCTCCCCAGGGTCCGTTGGTAACGACCAGGCTACCGTAACACAGAGGTTACCGGTCGCCGCACGCAGGGTGGCGGACACATGCGCCAGGTCCGTTCGGCATAAGGCCCTTTGATCCCGAACGGACCTGGCGCGTGCCCCGGTTTACCCGCAGCCTCAGCCGGCGCAGGCCATGAAGCCGATGCCGTCGGTGATGGTGGCGCCGTTGTTGACGAACCGCCAGCCGTTGAGGAAGACGGTGAAGCTATCGGCGCCCGGGTTGACGCTCATGATCGTGTAGGTGTTGCGTGCTGACCAGGGCGCAGCTGCTCGACCACGTGTGGGACTACGACTTCCGCGGGTCCACCACCGTGGTGTCCACCTATGTCGCGTACCTACGGCGCAAGCTGGCCAGTTACGGGCCGGACCTGATCCACACCCAGCGCGCCGTCGGCTACAGCCTCCGGCTGCCACGTCCTGGAGACCCCGATGAAGCCTAGAACCCCGGCCTCGGGCTCGCCATCGTCACCGAGATCGCCGCGGCCCACGACGGCACCGTCACGGCCGCGCCCAGCTGGCCGCGGGGGCTGCGCGTCACCCTCGCCGTGCCCGCCTGGCGGCCGCCTTCCGGCTCAACGGACGCCCGGGATGACCAGTCTTTGGGCGGCGGCCGGAAATCTTAACCACAACTGAACTTCTTCAGGTGTGGGTCCTAGTAAGTCTTTGGGCATGATCTCTATCAGAGTTCCTTGCTCATAGCGCGGGCCGCTCCCCTGCCGCGGCCGTGCGGATGACCTGGAAGGGTCCGCGTCGATAAGGCAACCCTGCAGCCTTATCAACGCGGACCCTGGCATTTGAGGCCCCTTTATTCCAGGTCATCCCCTCGTGAACGGCCCGGTCAGCGGAGGTCCAGCCCGCCGGAACCTGTTAGGCCGACACCACGACGATGACGGTGCGCCCGATCCTGACCTTGTCGCGTTTCTTCAGCCGCTGGGCGGCGACGATGCGGCGCCCGTTGAGCCAGGTGCCGTTGGTCGAGCCGAGGTCCTCGACGTACCAGAGGCCATGAGCGGGCTGGAAGAGGGCGTGCTGGCTGGAGGCGTGCTCATCGTTGACGACAAGTGTGCCCTGCCGGCCCGCGGTGAATTCGGTATGGAAGACGTGGGTCTCGTCGCCGGCCTGGATGACGATCGACGGGGCGGGGCCCGCGTCGGCGAGGGTGGCGTCGCCCGTGCTTGTGACGGCCGACACGGCGGCCCTCCAGGCCTTCTGCTCCTGCTCGGGGACGTCTTCCCAGGGCGGGAGAGATCCCGGGTGAGCGCTGCGGTGGGCCTCGTAGGCGGTGCGTGCGAGGCGGTCGAGGTCGGTGCTGGTCACCTAATCGATAATGCCAGGGGGCATGGCGGTGGCTCCCGGGAACCCAGGAAGGCTGTCGGAGTACGTCCTAACTGAGAGCAGGCGAGGAAGGGCCTGGGCGGATTTGCGGAAGGCCGCGACGAGGCGGCTGTAGTCGCCGGCGCGGGTCGGTCATTACTTCAGCGACTAGACGAGCAGGTCCGGCAGGCTCCGGCCGTCGCCAGCATCGAACCAGGTGAGCGTGATCGCGGTGGAACGAGGTAAACCGGCACCCGTTCGGGCCGAGTTTTGGTCGTCCTGAGCGCCAGCTGCCCCCTATGGGCAGCCTTGAGGGCATGGCCCTGGAGGTGCTGCCCGCGACCGCTGAGCGATTCGACGATGTCGCCACCCTGCTGGGTCGTTCCGACAAGGCCTGCTGGTGCCTGTACTGGCGGCTGGCTTCCGGGAGTACGACCGGGTTCCTGACCGGCCAGCCAGGGTGCGCCAACTGCTCGCGGGTGATCCGGCGCCAGGACTGCTCGCTTACCTGGACGGAACGGTGGTCGGCTGGTGCGGGCTGGGTCCTCGTTCCCAAATGGGCCGCCTGATCCGCTCCCGGACCATCCCTGCCGTCGACGATCTGCCGGTATGGACCGTGACATGTTTTGTCGTGCGGCCCGGATACCGCCGTCGCGGAGTGGCTCGCGCCCTGCTCGCCGGCGCCGTCTCCTACGCCGGGGAGCATTCCGCGCCCGCTCTGGAGGGATACCCGATCGATCCGGCCGGGGCGCGGGTCAGCACCGCGTTCGCCTATGTGGGCACGACGTCGATGTTCGAGGCGGCCGGATTCCACCGTGTCGTCCAGACCGCCGCACGCAGCGCCAGCCTGCCGCGCTGGCTGATGCGCCGGACCTTCTGAGCGGCTACCCGAAGCAGGATGCCGCGGTGGAGGTTCCGCTCACCTGAACGCCTCGGCCTGAGAAGGGCCACGTTGCCCGCTGACCGCACAACTGCTGATATTGCTATAAGCTCAGATGGCTCGCATCGGGCAATAGCTCGCGCACCTGGCCGCAGACGGCGGGCGCCGGCCGCGGGCGCCCATGTGGCATAATCTTGATCTGCAGTTGGGAGATCAATGCAAGACGGGCCACGTATTCTAGTCGCTGCCGCGCTGGGAAAGATCATCGAACCTCTTTTGCGGCAGTCCCTGGTTGATGCCAGGGTAAGGATCGCCGAGGATGAGGCTGCGGTCGAGCACGCCATCAATGACCGCTTGAGATTTGACGTAGTGGTTGCCGACCTTACCTGGAACGACTATGTCATCGAGTACTCGTTCGACGGGCTTGACGTGCTCAACGCCCTTCGGCATGCAGGCAGGCAGACACCCGTAATATTCGCCGCCCAAGGTCACGGGCTTGAGCGTGATCACCTGGACGAGGCAGTCGAGCAGCCCGAAGTAGTGGGAATTTACCGAAAGGCAATGGGTCCCGGGCCGCTTATCGAGGCTATTGACATTACCGTCAGCGGCGGCAGCCTGGCGGTCTCCCGGTTTCCCTCGGGCGCCAGTCCGCCAGATATTCCGCGGATTCACGATTATTTCAAGAAAGGCAAGGGCGTGACTGCGGCCCGCTTGGCCGGAGCGATCGCCTCAGGCCGGGCGGTAAACCATGAGACGCTCGCCAGCACCGCGCACGTCGGATACGACACTGCCGCTAAACTCGTCGATTACCTTGGCCCTCTGATCAAAGATCGACGCGAGCATAGTCATGAGCTTAAGATGACCCCCGAGGTCGTTTACCGATGGTGCGGCGAACATGCACGTTATATCCTGAGCTGGTGCCGGCGTAACGGTTATAGCGACATCGCGGCCCGGGCCACCGCGGCAGTGGTGCCATGAACTGCCCCGCCCGCGCCTGATGCCGCAGGCACGGCTGATCGCGGCCGGTGCGCCGTCCGCCGCGGCTGGACGTCGGCGGCCCCTTCCTGCGGGTGAGGTTCGGTGGATTAGGCGCTTCCGGTTGGAGCATGCAAGTTCTTGCATGGGCGAAACAAGATCTCGCAAGGATCTGCCTGATAGCCGACCGATGGATCCTGTTGCTTATTTTCCGTAGATAATCTCTTTTGTCCCAAGGCTGGCTTAGTGAGCAGTTACGGCTCTGCGGCGCACGACAGCGGAAGCTCTCACTGAAACAGCCGACGAGGGCGATGGGGGGCGCCCTGTGCCCGCCGGCCGCGGCAGGCTGGTGCGGGCCGACGTCGGCCCCGGGTAGCCCTGTGGCCATGGCCGCATGGGCTACCCGGGCCGACGGACTCCGTGAGCCGGTGTGGCCCGGATTCAACATCCCACGCGACTGCTGGTGTCGAAGTGTGTGCAGCATCTCACCCTTGGTGGGTGATACGTGTGGGTCGCGTGCCATCAAGGCTGGTAGCGCTGGGGCGCCTCAGGACGGGAACGGCTGAGCCGGACGCTTTCGGTCGCGCTTCGGTGAGCTGAACTGAGCTGAGCCGCGTCCCCATTGCTGGCATCTCGGGAAATGGAGGACCAGGGTGAGTGATGATCTTGCGGCGCTGGCCGCTGATGCCTACGTCTACGGCTTTCCGCTGGTCTTCGACTTGCAGATGGTTGGCGGCTTCACTCGCGAGGGCATGGGGTCGGTTGCGCCAGCTTCCTTCAACAGCTTCAGCCACGCGTCGAAGCTGGCCGGGCCGCAGGACCAGTTCGTGTCGATCAACAACGACACCATCTACTCCATCGCGCAGGTCGATGTGAGCGGCGGCCCGGTGCTGCTGCGCGTGCCGGACTCGGCTGGGCGTTATTACGTGCTGCAGTTCGTCGACGCGTGGACCAATAACTTCGCCTATGTGGGCCGCCGGGCGACCGGGACTGCGGCCGGATCCTTCCTGCTGGTCCCGCCGGGATGGAAGTCGGATGCGCCTGATGGGGCCCGGGTGATCGAGTTCCCGACGGATGTGGGCACGATCGTGGGCCGCTGGGCCTGCGATGGCCCGGCTGACCTGGATGCCGTCCGGGCGCTGCAAAGCGGGCTGTCCCTGGAGCCGTACGACACCCCGGCGCCTCCGAAGGGCCTCCCGGCACCGGCTGCCGTCCCCGCCGAGCTCGCCTTCTTCGAGCAGATGCGGGCCTGGCTGCAGGCCTTCCCCCCATCCGAGCCGGACCGCGCCTACCAGCAGCGGTTCGCCCCCCTCGGCCTGGTCGGCCCGGCCGCTTCCTACGCCGACTGCCCGCCCGGCCTGGCCAAGGCGCTGACGGCTGGCGCGGACGCCGCGAAGCAGAAGATGGACGCGGTGCTCAAGGCGGGCGGCCTGGCGCCGGTCATCAACGGCTGGACGATCACCTTCCATATGTTCGATTACAACCTCGACCACCTGGGCCCGGGCACGATCGATGACCCGGCGTGGAAGATCGCCGGCCGCGAGACCAGCTACCTAGCCCGGGCCCTGGCCGCCCGCGGCGGCCTGTGGGGCAACCACGGATATGAGGCGGCCTATCCGATGACCTACACCGACGCCGACGGCGATCAGCTCGACGGACGCAACCGGTACACCATCCGATTTGACCAGGACCCGCCGGTCGACGCCTTCTGGTCGATCACCATGTACGACCTGCCCGACTTCTACCTCGTCGCCAACCCGATCGACCGGTACTCCATCGGCGACCGCACCCCGGGCCTGCGCCGCGACTCCGACGGGTCACTCACGATCGAGATCCAGCACGAGCAGCCGGCTGACACCAGCAACTGGCTGCCCGCCCCGGATGCGCCGTTCCGGCCCGTCATGCGCTTGTACCAGCCGCAGGCCGCCGTGCTGGGCGGCACCTACAAGATCCCGCCCATCACCAAGGCGAGCTAGTCCAGGGCGGGCAGGTTGGGATCCACTTGGGCGTCGACGTTGAGGGCCGGCCCCGGTGCAGAAGGAACGGCGTGCCGACGTACCTCACCAAGACCGTGCCGGAGTTCATACAGAAGAAATTCAACGCCAAGACGACTCCGGGATCAATCGCGATAGCCGGGCTTTCCGAGGGCGGTCTCTGCGCCACGATGCTGGCCCTCAGGCACCCCAAGGAGTACCCGGCCTTCGCCAACTTCTCCGGCGACGCGTCGCCCACTTATCAGTACGTCGACAAGCAGCAGACCATTCAAGTCTTGTTCGGCGGCTCGACGGCCGACTACAACGCCCACAATCCGCCATACCTCCTGACGCAGCAGCATTTCGCCGGAATGGCGGGCTGGTTCGAGGCCGGAGCCCAGGACTCCGGAAGCGTGCAGGCCGCACAGACGCTGCAAGGACTGGCCTCGAAGGCGGGGATCGACACCTGCATAACGACGCCGCCGGGTGCCCAGATACCATCACCTGCCCAGCGGAGATGTCTTGAGAGGTAAGCGCAGGAGCGGTGAGCAACTGATGCGTCCGCGGTTTCAGGATCCCGCCTCCCACAAGCACGGAGGCAGCCGGGGTGGCGGCCACGTCTGAATCAGGAACCACCCAACCGGCCAGGTAGGTGACGCCGTCGATGGTCGGCTCACTCCGGTACAGTCCAGCCTTGCTGCTGGTAACCGCGTTAGCCAGCGCCGGTTCTCCTGCATCCTCGCGGTCACTACGGATGCCCGTTGCACGCGAGCGCGGGATCGATAAGTACCCCCACCAGCATCGCGGCGTTCCTTTCATGGATAGATTGTGATCAAGGCCACATCGTGGCACGATCCTACGCCGCATCAGGGCTCTGGCCCGTCCCATAGCGCATGGGCAGCCTCGGGTTGGAGCGGACCCAGGGTGAGCCGGCCGTTTGCCAGCCTGAAGCCCAGCGCCGACCGCTACGGACCAGCCGTCTGGTACGCCCGTCCTGATCCTTCCGCGGCTCAGCGGGGTCCTCGTCCCAGCGGATGGCGTCGTATGGCCCGTTCTGAGCGGTGGCCGTGAACATGTTGGGCGCCAGTTGCGGATAACAGATGTAGCCTGCCGAGCACCCGGAAGGGCATGGACATGAATCAAGGTCACGCATGAGGCGGCGCCGGGGATCCGCCGCCGCGGATGATGCTGCGGTCATTGAGAGTTCCTGGCGGGAGCCGGAGCGGTTCGCGGTTCTGTTTGACAGGCACGCCCCGCATATTTACCGCTACCTTGCCCGGCGTGCTGGCCGCCAGGTTGCCGATGACCTGGTCGCCGAGACGTTCCTGGTCGCTTTCGCCAAGCGGGACCGGTATGACCTCGGCCACGCGGATGCCCGGCCCTGGCTGTACGGGATCGCCACCAACCTGGTCGGCCAGCATCGCAGGGACGAGGCCCGCCAGTACCGGATCAGGCAGGCCGCTGCGGCCGAGCCTGAGGTTCCTGGTCACGCCGAACGGGTGGCTGCCGATGTCACAGCCCAGGCGATGCGCACGCTGCTGGGCGAGGCGCTGGCCGCGCTGTCGGCCGGTGACCGGGATGTGCTGCTGCTCATCGCCTGGGAGCAGCTGACCTACCAAGAGGTGTCGCGGGCGCTGGCCATCCCGGTGGGGACGGTGCAGTCCAGGCTGCACCGGGCGCGCACGAAGGTGCGCCAGGTCCTGGCCGGTACCGATGCGGAGGCAACGTATGAGGAGATCACGACCAATGAATGACATGGAGCTGCTCCGGGAGCTGGCGCAGGCGACGCCCCTGCCCGCGCCTGCCGAGCTGGACGCGGCCCGCGCCAGGCTGGTTGCCGGGATCGCCACCGATCCCGCCACGTACGCCAAAGCCGTAGCAGAGGTCACCGCGGGCCAGCCCCGCCCGTCCAGCGGCCAGCCGGCCGAACGGCTGCGGCCTCCCGCGCCGGTGCTGAGCGCAGGCAAGTTCATGCACGCGGGCGCCGTCAGCTCCGCCGCGTACCTGATCGTCGCGCTGCCCTTCATGGGCGACAGCAAGGGTAGAGTGCTCGGGCACCCCCTCACCGCGGCCCCGCTCACCATCACGCTGGTGGTAGTCGTCGGCCTGGCCGTGATCGCCCTGTGGCTGTGGATGGCGCGGGCGACCAGCCAGGGCAGGAACTGGGCGCGCATCCTGTCCACGGTGCTGTTCGGCCTGGCGACGCTGGAGCTGATCGGCAACCATGGCGTCGCGCAGGTATTCTGCGCCGTGCTGACTTGGCTGACCGGCCTCGCCGCGGTGTGGCTGCTCTGGCGCCCGGCCTCCAGCGCGTTCTTCAGGCGATGCCGGCAGGCGGCATTGACGCGGCAACCGTGAGCTGGACGACCGAATCCGGAAGACGGCTGTGCGCCGTGCCCGGCCGGCGTGAGGTATAAACCGCGTAGATCTGCGCGCCCGCGCAGGTGCGGCCCGGCGCGCGCCGGGCGGGCCTAAGGCTGAGCCCGGCGCGGTCGCCGATGTCCGGGGTTGTCGTCGGGGTCGTGACCTGCTTCGAACGCTTCAGCTGGGCTGCCCGGCCAGCGCGACGATGATGCCCTCGGGGCCGCGGACGTAGCAGAGCCGATAGCTGTCCTCGTACTGCTCCAGCTCGCCAGCGAGTTCGGCGCCATGGCCATGCAGGCGGGCAAGGACGTCCTCGATGTCTTCGACGGCGAACATGATGCGACGTATGCCCAGCGTGTTCGCCGGTGCGTTCGGCTCAGCGCTGACTGCCGCCGGCGTGTGGAACTTCGTCAGCTCAAGCCGGCCGTGGCCGTCCGGAGTCCGCACCATTGCGACGTCGGCTCGGACATCGTCGAGCCCGACGACGCGGTCCACCCGCCGTCCCTCGACCGCCGCCTCGCCCTCCAGCTCCAGACCAAGTTCGACAAAGAACGCGGAGTAGCCATGGTTGACCGCTTATCACCCAGGCTAATTGCACGGCGATCGGCCGCCCTATGGCGAACAACCCGCGAGAGCGCCATTGACGCGTGGCCGCGAGCCGGACGATTTCAGGCCAGCAAGATCGCTTCGGGCCGCTTCGGCGGTGTGCTGCTGACCGTGATCGACCTGCGGGAACTGTCCGGCAGGGGCGCCAGATGCCGGGCGCCGCGATGCCTGCGCGCCCGCGCCAGGGGATGACCGCGGCGGTAGCTGCCCGCTGGAGCGCTTCCGATGCCGTGATTCGAGCAGCCGGATCCCGGCTGCGAGCAAGGCCACGATAACGGCGATGATGCCCCCGATACCCATAAGGAACAATGCCATGATCAGTGCCGCGCCTGGGCCGGACACAGCGGCCGCCGACATGCTTGCCGCAAGAATGATTGCCGTGAGCGTGCATACGCCCGACTTGACCGCCGTGTTCCCCGCCGCCCGCGCCTTTGCCTGGGCGCGCTTCGGCGGCAACGGGGCTCCGATCAGCCCGCCAGGGATGTCAGCGGTGACCGCCGCCAGTTCTGCGTAGATCCGCGACCCGAGCGTCCGGCCGACCCGCAGGTCGAATTCGTCCTTGGTCAGCAGGCCCTGCACGAATGCCGCTTTGAGCGTGTCGATCACCTGTTCGCGGTCGGCGTGGGATGCCAGGAGGCGGCCACGGCCGCCCGTGCCTCCTGCCATCTGGTCGCCCGGCTTTGCCATCTCCGGCCTCCCCACGAACACAACGAAAGGTAAGCGTACCGCGGAGGCCTTTTGGCGGTCATCCTCGGACCTTCGGATCCGTAGGAGTAGGCACATCGTCCAGGACCGATGGATGCTGGCGTAGCTGGCCTCATCCGTTCCGACCTCCAGATCCGTAGATACCCGCGTGGGCGTCCGGACCCCGTGTGGCTCCCAGCGTGGCTCCCATGCGGCGGACGCATCCCCGCCCGGCACCTTCCGCCCCGGCCCTGGTCCTTGTGCGCCGCCTTCCCCCCATCGGACTGACTGCTGCCGCCCTATTCGCCGGAGGGCAGGCGTCAGGGGCCGATTCGCGTGTACGTTGACCAGGCACTTTGACCTGTGCTCGTTGCCCCTGCGGTCAGATCGGCCCTTGGTGCCGGACCGGAGGCGTATCACAATCCGGCGGCAGTCTGGTGGGAGGCCTTGCAGCTTCCGCGGTCATCCGGGACCGGGTGGTCGCCGTCGAACCCCGGCCGCTAGTCTCCCGGTCAATAGCGTCGATGACAGGATCTCCGGCCGGGAGCCTGCGCCTACTATGGCGCTGCCACGCCGTTCTTTGCCCTCCCGGACCCCTTATGGGTTTGCGTTAGTCCGTAACGACCGGGCAAACGTCATGCGCCCACTCCGTTTCCCCGCGCCGCCGAGCAGCCTGCCCGGCTACCTCGCAGCCCGTCCTCATGAGACTTCTGGTCAGGTCACCGCGCTGGCCTCGGCAGACCGGTGACATGAGATCGTCTCCGGCCTTCCACGTCTCCCTCGTCTCAGCCTGTCCCGCCGCGTCTCGTGCACAAATTCGTGCACAAATTGGTTCCTGGCCCGCCGGTTTGCGTTCTAGGGCCGTTGTAGGGCCATCCCCTAAGTTAGGGCCGTGGGCCTTCTGACAGACGGCAGCCTTCGGCGGAACCAGGCTGGTGGTAATGATGGAGAGGTGGGCTGTCAGCTGTGCAAGTGCCGGTGCTACTACCGGCGCCTCGTTGCGATTGCGTCAGCTGGCGCGGTCATTGTCCTGGCTGGTTGTTCCTCGGGTGTGCCGGGAGCGCCGCATCGGGCAGCCGCTGCTTTGAGCGCAGGCTGTTCCACCAGCGTGGCGGCTGGCAGGCTACTGGCGGCGCAGCGACCGGTGACCATGCCGGTGCCCGGGCGTCCCACTGCCGTGGTGGGCACGGCAGATGGCCGGTGGGTGTTCACGTCGGTGTCTACTGGCACCGGTGGCGAGATCGCAGTGATTGCGCTGGGCCGCGAAGTGCCGCGGCTGGTGCGCACGGTTAAGCTGCCGGGCTCGCTGGCCGACGCGTTCGGGATGGCGATGAGCCATGACGGGCTGCTGCTTGTGGTGGCTGGATACACGGCGACAGCCGTGCTGAGTGTCCGGGCGCTGGAGGACGGCGGCCATGATCCGGTGGTGGGGGTGCTCGCTGATGCCGGGGCGGGCCAGTTTGAGGTTGCGGTGTCGGGTGATGACCGGTACGTCTTCGTCACCGACGAGACCACGGGCGGGCTGAGCGTGTTTGACCTAGCAGCGGCGTTGCGGCGCGGCTTTTCCGCCCGCGGGGTGGCGGTTGGCATCGTGCCGCTGGCTCCTGGCGCTGTCGGCGTCGCGATGTCGCCGGGCGGCGGGCAACTGTACGTCACCACCTACGGCGCGTACGGCCCGCACGGCCAGTTGTGGGTCATCGACACGGCCCGCGCTGAGAGCGGCGCTGACGGCGGCGCGGTGCTTGCCCACATGGCCGCCGGTTGCCAGCCTGTCCGCGTGGCGGTGTCGCCGGACGGCAGCACTGTGTGGGTGACCGCGTTGCAGTCCGATGCGCTGCTGGGCTTTTCCGCAGCCGATATGCGAGCTGATTCGTCTCGCGCGCTGCGGGCCGTGGTACGGGTGGGATCTGAGCCGGTCGGATTGCTCCTGGTCGATGACGGGCGCCTAGCGCTGGTCGGTAACTCCAACCGCGGCCTGGTGCCGGGCACCGGAAGTGGTATCCCGCAGACCGTCAGCGTCATCAATACCGCTGCAGCGCTTGCGCACCGGTCAGCGGTGGTGGGCGTCGTGCCGACGGGCCTGTTTCCCCGCGACCTGACCTTCGACCAGGCCACCGGCCAGGTTTTGCTAGGCAACTTCACTTCCGGCACTATCGAAGAGTTCCCTGTACCGATAGCACCGTGAGGCGGCCGCATCGCCGGATGCCGGCCACGCAGTTTACGAGAATCGCACTATCAGCTTAGGGAATTTGTGCCCTTCAGGCTCTCGCACGGCGTGACCTGCGAGGCGGGTTGTCCGTGAGTTTGGGTGAGAGGCCGGTCTTGACCGGGTTAATGGCCCGCTAATGGGACGACGATTTGATATGACCTGGGGCCTTTCCCTCTCCGTTCGTCAGCTCTCGCTCTCTGGCCAGGGCCGGACACTTCGACGGGCCGCGTCGAGGATCAGTTGAGCGTCGATGCTGACCCGCGTTTCGGTGATCCCGTAGGTCGGCCACTGGCAGATGAACTCAAGCGGCCCGGCTGGCGGCAACGGCCATGCCCACCATCGAAACTGCTGGCGGTGTGAACTGCCGCCGCCGCCGCGCGGTTGCAGGATCGGTCCGGGCGGCTCGGCGTCACCGCGACGGCCATCACTGATGACGGTCTGGCCGTCGGAGAGCCGCAAGCTAATCTGGAAGTAGTGCTGATCCATCAGCCGGTCCGCCAGCGCTCGCCGTCCCGCGGGCGTGTCCCTCGGCAATGGGAGGTCTTCGTCCATGCCTGGGACGCCCGGCCGGATGAGGCGGGTCACGGTGATCTCGAATCCCTGGCTGTAGGCCAGCAAGCCGGTGATCGCCACCGCGGCCTGCTCGGACTGCTCGAACTGCAGGGTGTCGATCGGCACGATGGCCGGAAGTTCCGCTTCCGGCGGGTTCCAAGGGTGGTGCATCCTGAGCCGTGCCGGTTCCGGCTCCTTCGATTTGCCGAACAAACGCATGGCACCAGCCTTGCCGCTGCACGCCCCGTCACGCAACGGGACCGGCTGATCCATTGCTTGGAAGTTCGTGAGCACAGATGCCGTGAGCTGCTTAGCAGCAGGTCGGCGCGGGCGCCACGCTGTCTGATGGTGACCGTGAGATACCGATGACCGGCCGATCGGGCACGCAACGGGCACGTCCAGCTTCTCCCGTCGTGAAGGACCCGCACCTTGCAGGGGATGGCCCGCGTCCGGTCCGGGCAGGCTGCTGCCTGGCCCTTGGTTTCTGACCGGAGGGGGTGCAGAGGCTCCGACGCTCAAGGGGTGGGTCCTGAAGATCATTTCTGCGAAGCGGTTTGAAATGATCTTCGGGTGCCCTTGACGGTGGAGAGGCGGGATCGAGCGGGTATATGAGATCGGCCGGATCTTCCGCAACGAGGGCGCCGATGCCACGCATAACCCTGAATTCACGATGCTCGAGGCGTACGAGGCGTACGGCGACTACAACACGATTGGGGAACTGACGCGGGAGCTTGTGCAGGGGTCGGCGGTCGCGGCCTTGGGATCCACGGTGATCAGGCGGGCCGACGGGTCGGAGTACGACATCGGCGGAGACTGGCCCAAGGTGACGGTGTACGACGCGATTTCCGCGGTGGCGGGCGAGGAGGTGACCGCCGGTACAGCGGAAGCCGAGTTGCGTAAGCTGTGCGGGCGGCTCGAGGTGCCTGTGGCTCCGGGCTGGAACCGGGGCCAGATCGTGCTAGAGATGTATGAACGGCTGGTGGAGAAGCGAACCGTGCAGCCCACCTTTTACCGGGACTTCCCGGTCGAGGTGTCACCGCTCGTCCGCCAGCACCGGTCCGACCCGCGCGTCGCCGAGCGGTGGGATCTCGTCGTGTTCGGGGCCGAGCTGGGGACTGGGTACTCCGAGCTGGTCGATCCGGTGGTGCAGCGTGCCCGGTTGACCGCGCAGTCGCTGCTCAAGGCGGGCGGCGACCCGGAGGCGATGGAGCTCGACGAGGACTTCCTGCGCGCCCTGGAGTACGGCATGCCCCCGACCGGCGGCATGGGCATGGGCATCGACCGCCTGCTGATGACGCTCACCGGCGAGAACATCCGCGAGACGATCCTGTTCCCCTTCGTCCGCCCCGAGCGAGGCGCCAGGCTGGACGGCACGTGCTTGACGTCGTTCTTACCGGGCAGCCTGGCGCTCGTTCGGGACTTCGGACCTGGTTACCGGAACCACCGAGACAAGATGACTAAGGTCGGCGAAATCGTCGGGGTCCGTCGTGTACAGGGGCAGTTCAGCCGCGATTGCCGTTGCGGCGATCATGAGGCCGGCTGCCCTGGGGCGGGGCTTCCTGCCTACTGCGATTACTGCTGCCGTCACGCGCCCGTAGGCACGAGCCGCATCCGCGTCGAAGGGAATCGGGTCGAACTCGTGCTCAGCGCGCTGCAGGACGTCCAGCCGGCGGGCCCGCTCGGCAGCCTCGAAGTAGGCGTCCTGCTCAGTATCGGGTCTCACCTCGTGCGGTCCGGCGGAAAGCTCGGCCAGCGTGACGGCGCTGATCGCCATCTCGCCGGGAAGCTCCTCCGCAGCGATCCGGCTCCGCAGGATCATGATGTTGGTATCTAGCAGGCCGCGTCGCGCCGGCTCAGCGGTCATAAGCGCTTGCGCCCTGGTCAGCGGCGGTGTCCTGGTCAGCGCGGAAGGCGCCGGCGTCGATTGCCGGAGCACTGCGCGACATCGCGGCGAACTCCGCCCGGGACACGAAACGACGGCGGGCGTCGCCGGTATCGCGCACCGTCTTCCCTAATGCGCGGTCTCGTTAGCGGATCCGTTAGCCGATACTGGTGCCGGCCTGGTCCGCAGAGCATGACAGACGCCATCTCGCACTCTAAGGCGACCATGGTAGGATAATGGTATGACATCATCCGTTAAGCGGAAGGTTTCGGTCACCCTCGACGCGGATCTCGTCGCGGCGA
>Ga0208199_1000557_pt1 | contig 15121 bp, 19 predicted proteins | sample Sb_taG_FD_187705 | JGI IMG/M metagenome (GOLD analysis project Ga0208199, IMG submission 187705) | Peat soil microbial communities from Weissenstadt, Germany - Sb_50d_1_NS metaG (SPAdes) (version 2) | ecosystem: Environmental > Terrestrial > Soil > Wetlands > Peat | place: Germany: Weissenstadt... | reverse complement strand
ATCAGCGCCAGCCATACGGCGATGCCGAGCGAGGCGCCGATGTAGTCGATGACCAGGTTGACGTTCACCGCGTGCTGGGCCGCGGGCAGGCCCGGATACCTGCGGGCGACGGCTGACCGGACGCTACGCGGGGCGTCCCGTGCCGAGCGCGGCCGCCTGCTGGAACACGTTCTAGTTCTGGATTAGAGTCAGGACGTGTCCCGCATCGACGTACCCGGTGGCCGGGACCCGCTTCTGCACCTGTGGGGCGGCACCGGTAACAAGCTCACCGGCCCGGCGGCCGCCTTCAGCGATGCCGTCTACCGGAAATCTACGCTGCCCCTGCGCGAGTTCGAGGCCGCCCGCATCACGATCGCCCGTGTCAACGACTGCAGCATCTGCCTCAGCTTGCGGCCCGAGGGTGGCCCGGGCCAGGCGTTCTATGACGCGGTGCTGGGCGACGGCGCGGGCCTGGCCGAGCGGGAGGCGCTGGCCGCGGAGTTCGCCCAGCGGTTCGCGATCGACCACCTCGGCATGGACGACGCTTTCTGGGAGCGCCTGCATGCTGCTTTCAGCGACGACGAGCTGGTCCAGCTGGGGTTGTGCGTGGGTTCGTGGCTGGCGTTCGGACGGCTCAACCGGGTCTTCGGCGTCGATGAGGCCTGCCGGATCCCTCTCGCCCCGCACGGGCCGGATCGCCTTCACCACGTCCCGCAGGTGTAACCGGCTGACCCGGCTGGGGTGAACCACAAGCCGGCGCGATCTCGCCGATCGGTGAGCCAGCGAAAAGGATTATCCGCCGCTCCTGGACAACAGTCCGCGAGAGAGAGGAAGAGTCAATGAAGACCAAGGCCGCGGTGCTCTGGGGTCTGAACGAGAAGTGGCAGGTCGAAGAGGTTGAGCTCGACGCGCCGAAGGAGAGCGAGGTCTTGGTCAAGCTCACCGCGAGCGGACTATGCCACTCCGACGAGCATCTGGTCACCGGCGACATCCCGATGCCATTCCCGGTGGTGGGTGGCCATGAGGGCGCTGGCATAGTGGTCGGCGCAGGCGCCAATGTCACGCATGTCGCTGAGGGCGACTCCGTGGTTCTCAGCTTCCTCCCGTCCTGCGGCCGGTGCTCGTACTGCGCCCGCGGCATGCAGAACCTGTGCGATCTCGGCGCCTTCCTTATCAACGGCCCGCAACTCGACGGCACCTACCGGTTCCATGCCCGCGGCCAGGGTCTCGGCCAGATGTGCCTGCTCGGCACCTTCTCCGAGTACACGGTTGTCCCGGCGGCGTCGGTCGTGAAGGTAGACAACGGCACGGCGCTCGACAAGGCCGCGCTGGTCGGATGCGGCGTGGCAACCGGTTACGGAAGCGCTGTGCGTACCGCCGAGGTCAGGGCAGGCGAGACGGTCGTGGTCATGGGCATCGGCGGCATCGGGATCAACGCCGTCCAGGGCGCCAGGATCGCCGGGGCGCGGAACATTATCGCGATCGACCCGGTGCAGTTCAAACGCGACAAGGCCCTGGAGTTCGGCGCCACGCACACCGCGGCCACGGTCCCGGAAGCAGCCCTGCTGGTGGTGGAACTGACCCGTGGCCAGATGGCCGACTCCTTCATCATCACCACCGACATCGCAGAGACCGACTACATCGGACCCGCGCTCGACCTGGTCGCCAAGCGCGGAAAGGTCATCATCACGGCGGTCGCTCACCCGGACGCTACCCAGATGAGCGGCTCCTTGTTCATGCTCACCATGATGGAGAAGCAGATCCGGGGCTCGCTGTACGGCTCCTCCAACGCCCAGCACGACATTCCCCGGATGCTGGACCTCTACAACAAGGGGCAGCTCAAGCTCGACGAGCTGATCACCAGGGAGTATGCCCTGGAAGATGTCAACCAAGGCTACGAGGACATGCGCAACGGCCTCAACATCCGCGGGCTGATCCGCTACTGAGCCGGACCGCCGCCAGCGGGCGGGCCGGCGACCGCGCGCACCACGCTGACCGGCGATGGCCAGCAACAGCACCGGACTACCGGAAACCGCAGGGAAGGCAGGCACTGATTACCGCGGCGGCGTCCCCCCAGATCAGGCCGGCGGAGGCTATGCGCCCGAGTCCGCGTCGCCGTTGTGCGGGGCCACTGCGTCCGGCTGCAGCACTGCGACGGCGGCGGCCAGCTTGCCGTTGCTTACCTGTACGGGCAGCTGGGGGATCGGCGGGACCTCGGGTATCCCAAGCGGCGCTCCGCTCGTGATCTCGGCCTCGGCGGCGGCCACATCCTGATCGCCGAAGTCCGCGAGTGACGCCGAATCCTCGGCCGACTTCCTGTCGCCCGCAGGCGCCGACGGCGTGAACTTGTCGAAGAACCGGAGCAGCTCGACCGGTACTGGCATGACCAGCGTGCTGTTCTTTTCCGCGGCGACCTCGACCACGGTCTGCAGCAGCCGCAGCTGCAGCGCGGCCGGGTCACGCGCCATGACGTTGGCTGCCGCGGCGAGGCGCTTGGAGGCCTGGTACTCGCCGTCGGCGGTGATGATCCTGGCGCGGCGCTCCCGTTCCGCCTCGGCCTGCCGGGACATGGAGCGCTTCATGCTGTCGGGCAGCGAGACGTCCTTGAGCTCCACCCGCTCGACCCGGATGCCCCACGGGCCCTCGGTCGGCTCGTCGATGATCCGGCGCAGCTCCCGGTTCACCGTATCCCGCTCGGCGAGCAGCTGGTCCATCTCGGACTGGCCGATGATCGACCGCAGCGAGGTCTGCGCCTGCTGGGAGATGGCGAACATGTAATTCTGCACGTTGATCGTCGCCTTGATCGGGTCGACTACCCGGAAGTAGACCACGGCATCGACCCGGACGGTCACGTTGTCTCTGGTGATGCCTTCCTGAGCCGGGACGGCCATGGCGATGATCTGCATGTTGACCTTCTGCATGCGGTCGCCGACCGGCCGGATTAGGGTCAGCCCGGCGCCACGTGTCCCCGGCAGCACCCGTCCGAACCTGAAAATGATGCCCTGCTCGTACTGCTGCACGACCTTGAACGAGCGGCCGGCCGCGATGAGCCCGGCCATGACGAGTATCACCAGGATGACCACCAGGGCAACCATCACTAACACCTCTTCTTCGGTGACGCCGTGGTAGCTAGCTGCCCTCGGCAGGCTGGCCCCCGGCGCCTGTCCTCAGCTTATCTATGCGATTGAGAACTAGCAATAGATTTCTAGAAACCTTAACCCGGTTATCAAGGGTGACGATGCGCTGACAGGGCTGGATCAGGGCAGGATCAAAGTGCCTGCGTTCTCCCCTCACCGGACCAGCTGTCACAGGTACTGGCCCGTCGCCGCGCTGTCTGTCTTCGACACCCGCACCGATACCACGTTGGCCAGGTTGATGATCACGCCGCTCTGGTCGGCCTCGCGGTCATATATCGCCTGGGTCAAGACCAGGCTGCGCCGTTCGTCCAGCGCCTGAGTGATGGCCTCAAGCGCCTCGCGCTCCCCGCCGAAGTCCTCCGTCACCACCGAGACGTCTTCACCGCCCACCGGGTGAAATCGCATGATCAGCACGATGTTGTCAGGCACAGCCGGTACCTCCCTGCGAGAATCCAGAAGACGGCCCGCCCGGGCACTGTGGCCCGGGAGCCCTCATCCGGCGGGGTCACTGCGGATCTGGACACAGCGATATTCCGTGCGACTTCACCCGAGCCTGTCACGACAGCGGCCCCGCCGAGGCGTGAGTGCGCCCGGCGGGGCCTAGATCTCATCCCCCCGCCAAACCGGGAGGACGAGACCATGCAAGACACCGTAGACCAGGCGCACAGTGCAGTGCCACGCACCCTGGCCGACATCATCCAGGACGCGCGTTCCGGCCGTGTGTGGCCACTGCTGCGCCGACTGCCGCTCGTGCAGCCTGGACAGGGGGGCGCCGGGCTCGAGCGCCCCCTGGAGGACCGTCATTAGCCGACCGCCCCCTCCATCTGCAGCTCGATCAGCCGGTTCAGCTCGAGCGCGTATTCCATCGGCAGTTCGCGTGCGATGGGCTCGACGAAGCCGCGCACGATGGTGGCCGCGGCCTCGTCCTCGGTCATGCCGCGGCTCATGAGGTAGAACAGCTGGTCCTCGGAGATCTTGGAGACGCTGGCCTCGTGGCCCATCTCTACGTCGTCCTCGCGGATGTCCACGTAGGGATAGGTATCGGACCGGCTGACCGTGTCCACCAGCAGCGCGTCGCACTTGACCGTGGACTTGGAGTGTGCCGCGCCCTCCTGCACCTGGACCAGGCCCCGGTAGGACGTGCGGCCGCCGGCTCTGGCCACGGACTTGGAGATGATCTGGGAGGAGGTGTTCGGCGCGCAGTGCACCATCTTGGCGCCGGCGTCCTGGTGCTGGCCTTCGCCGGCGAACGCGACGGACAGGGTCTCTCCCCTGGCGTGCTCGCCCATCAGGTAGACGGCCGGGTACTTCATCGTCACCTTCGAGCCGATGTTCCCGTCCACCCACTCCATGCTCGCCCCGGCCTGCGCCACGGCCCGCTTGGTGACCAGGTTGTAGACGTTGTTCGACCAGTTCTGGATCGTGGTGTAACGGCAGTGGGCATCTTTCTTCACGATGATCTCGACGACCGCGGAGTGCAGCGAGTCGGAGGAGTAGACCGGCGCGGTGCAGCCCTCGACGTAATGCACGCTGGCGCCCTCGTCGACGATGATCAGGGTCCGCTCGAACTGGCCCATGTTCTCGGTGTTGATCCGGAAGTAGGCCTGCAGGGGGATGTCCACGTGCACGCCCTTCGGCACGTAGATGAAGCTGCCGCCGGACCAGACCGCGGTGTTCAGCGCGGCGAACTTGTTGTCGCCCACCGGGATGATCGTGGCGAAGTACTCCTGGAAAAGGTCCGGGTGCTCCTTGAGCGCGGTGTCGGTGTCCAGGAAGATGACACCCTTCTCCTCCAGGTCCTCGCGGATCTTGTGGTAGACGACTTCGCTTTCGTACTGCGCGGCCACACCGGCGATGAGCCGCTGCTTCTCCGCCTCGGGGATGCCGAGCCTGTCGTAGGTGCTCTTGATGTCCGCGGGCAGGTCGTCCCAGCTGGCGGCCTGCTTCTCAGTCGACCGGACGAAGTACTTGATGTTTTCGAAATCGATGCCAGTCAGATCCGCGCCCCAGCCGGGCATCGGCTTGCGCCGGAACAGCTTCAGGCCCTTCAGCCGCAGGTCCAGCATCCATTCCGGCTCCTCCTTCAGCGCCGAGATGTCCCGGACGACCTCCTCGGACAGACCCCGGCGCGCGGACTCGCCCGCCACGTCCGAGTCGGCCCAGCCGAACTTGTAACGCTCCAGCCCCTCAAGCTCGGGGTGCGCGATTGTCGTCATGCGGAGATGCCTCCGGACTCAGTTGTTGTGCCGGCGGCGGTGCCGGCCGTGGTATTTCGGTCCAGAAGCTCCAGCCCTCTAGGTTTTAAAGGGTACCATAAATTCTAGAAATATATTGCTAGTTTCTAGCTACCTGCGTGCGGTCGAGGAGCAGGCACCGGGAATCAGCCGCCGGCGCCGGCAGCTACCCCGGGATCACTGACGGCTAGGAGGCGGTCGGCCCGCCCTCGGCCTGCCAGACTGTCCGGACCGCGGCCGCTTCGGCCGTTGCCTGGGCCCGGCCGGCCGTCGCCGCTGCTGCCCGGCGCGACACGTCAAGCACGTTGCGCCCGATGGCCCGCATGGCCGCGCGGTCCGGCCGCACGAGCGCGACGCGGGCTCCGGCCGCGGCCAGCGCGGCAGCCTGCCGGCCAGGGCTAGGCATGAGGGGGCCGGTGCCCTGGGCTACGGGCGCCACGATAACCACCCGTTCGTATCTGGCCGCCAGGTCGGCGTTGGCTACCGAGCGCACGCCGCCGTCCATGAAACGACGATTCCCGATGGTGACCGGCGGCCAGACTCCGGGCACCGCGCAACTTGCGCCGACCGCATCCACCAGGCCGGCGTCACCCGCGGAATCAAACACTACGAACTCGCCGGTCCGCGCGTCCACGGCGGTCACCTTGAGCACCTTGGCGGGCCATTCGCTGACGGGCAGCCGCGCCTCGAACACCCTGCGCCGGCCGGACTCAGGCATGGTGCGCGCGGCCAGCGCCCAGTGGCCGATCCGCACCCGCGCCCGCACCGGGTCCCGGCTGGTGCTCATGACCCACAGCAGCCTGCCGATGATGCCCCAGCCGATCCGGGTGGCGGGCTCAGGATCAGGCGGCGCGAGCTGAGCCTGGTACAGCGCCTCAGGCTCCTGCCCGGAGGTGATGTCGGCGCCGACAACCGACCCGGCCGATGTCCCGATGATCACGTCAGCTGCGGCCAGGTCGATACCCCGGTCGGCTAGCCCCGCGATCACGCCGATCTCCCAGGCAATGCCGGTGACACCACCGCCGCCCAGGACAAGCGCGCGTCTGTCCATGACTTCCCTTTGTACACCCCATCCGCCGCCCCTGTGCTCAGCCCAGGCACCAGCGGCCGGCCGGCGCCGGCCGGTCCGCGAGGTCCCGCACGGGCCGGCCGCCGGCATGAGCGCTCGAGTTCTCTGCATAGCCAGACCGCCGCGCCAGCCAGGATGGCCACGACAGCGGCAGTGACATTCAGTAACGGCTTCGCGACAAGCGTTTCCGCGGAAACGCCGAGGCCGCAACCGCCCGGTGAAGCGTCACGCCGAGCTGACATAGGCGCCCGGATCGCGGCAGAAGCGGGCCTTTGATCGCGCGGCTACTGGCTGATCTGCTCACTACGGAGCTTGGTTTAGGAACGCTGCGACCGTGCCGAGCGATGCAGTTACGCATGCGCGGAAGTGGCGGGCTTCGGTCCGGCAGCCCGGACAGTCGGCCGCATCGAGCTCAGCCCAAGGCGAACGGTATCAAAGCGCCCCGCTCCGCGCGCAGGTCCGCCACTCCCTGTGGGCATCTCCGGGCTCGCTCGGACGCGGCAGATTCCGGTTGCCTAGGACGACGCTAGATTGCGCTGTGCGCTGCTCGAGCACGCCTTGTGATGCGAGCCGGCGAAGTTCGGTGGCAGCGAACTTGCCGGAGAATGCGGGACGATCAGCCCGGTCGGTTGTCAGGCCCACGTAGGTGTCCGCGGCGGCGAGCACGCCAGCACCGGGATCGACGGCATCGGCTCGCAGGTGCTTGTGGTAGCCGGACCCGTCGGCCTTCTCGTGGTGCGCAGCCGCGACCGGGTTCAGCGCGCCGAGGGCCGGCGAGCGGCGGAGCATCTGCTCGGTGAGCCGCGCCGGGTGCCGGCGGCGGAGATCATCGCGTCTGCGTGGCAGTGCGGCCCTCGGCAGGTACACCCTGGCCCGGGTCTTGCGGCCGGCCTGGGCTGCCCGGGCCGCAGGTCCCGTATAGAGCGGGACGTTGGTCCCTGGCTCGCGTTCCTCCGGCGGGATGAGATGACAGTGACACAGGACCCGGAACGACGCGGAGTCACGGACCAGGTCCGCAGGCCGCGTCGAGATCCGCGGCGGGCGGAGGCGGGTCCTGTCGTCGCGCCCGGCCCGGATCAGCTGCGCCTGCGCCCGGTGCCGGGCACGGCAGCGGCGCCGCTGCGCGGTCCGGGGGCGCGGTCCTGCGGGATAGTGTGAGGCGGGTGGTTATGATGCGCCGGTATCTTGTCGTCGCGAACCAGACCCTGCAGGCGGCGGAGCTGCGGGACGAGCTGCGCAAGCGGGTCAGCGCGGGGCCTTGCTCGTTCTTCGTGATCGTCCCGGACACCAAGGCCGCGCAGTACGACCCCGTGGCGGCCGGCGGCGTGCTTCCCCAGCCTGGCATGTGGTGGTGGGCGACGTATTACGGCCGCCCTGCCACCGACGAGGAGGCGACCGCGCAGTCCCGGGAGCGGCTCAGCGTGATGCTGGACGGCCTTGCCGGGCTGGGCGTGCCCGTCGAGGGCGATCTGGGCGGCAGCGACCCGCTGGCGGCCATCGGGAAGGCGTGCGCCGGGCGGCAGTTCGACGAGATCATCGTGACCACCTTGCCTCAGCACGTCTCGCGCTGGCTCAGGGCCGACTTGCCCCATCAGGCGGAGCGCCGGTCCGGACTGCCGGTCACGACCATCATCACCAGTTACTGACCGCCTGGCCCGCCACCCGCCGGCGCCGCGGGCACATCCGATACGGACGGACTGCCGGGCTCCCAAAGCCGACTGTCCCCCCAGCCGCGCCGGACAGGACAGCCCGCCCCGCCACCTGACCCGCCAGCCAGCCGACCACGCCCCGGCCAGCCCACATAGAACGCCCGCTATGGATGGTCGCAATCAGCCAGACGATCCTCGCTCATTGCGTACCTAACGGAGGGACCGTGCGCCGTGCCGCATTCTATTCTGATTACGTAGCGTGACATGTATTGTGGCTACCCGCCGGCCTGGACATCAGGCGGAGGGACGAGTCAGCTTGCCCCGCGATCAGGGGCCGTCTGGATGCAGCGATCAGCGGAACCGGCCCGTCGCGCGGCACCCGTGGGCGGGAGCGGGCTGGGGTCGGGCCGTCCGGCGTGGTCGCTTTAGAGTGTGGTGGTGGGCTTCTTGGTGCCGGATGACGGGGTGCTGGTGGCCGATGGCGGCCTGGCGACCGAGCTTGAGGCGCGGGGGAATGACGTATCGGGCTCGCTGTGGTCGGCGCGGCTACTGGTGGATGCGCCTGAACAGGTCAGGGACGTGCATCTGGCGTTTTTCCGGGCGGGGGCCGTGATCGCGACGTCGGCGAGCTATCAGGCCTCGTTCGAGGGGTTCGCGCGGGCGGGGCTTGGCCGCCGGGAGGCGGCCGGGCTGATGCGGCGCAGCGTCGATCTGGCGCGGGCCGCGTGTGACGGGATGGCGGGGGACGGGCGGGCGCGGTGGGTGGCTGCCTCGGTCGGGCCGTATGGCGCGGTGCTGGCGGACGGGTCTGAGTACCGGGGGCGTTACGGGCTGAGCGTGCGGGAGCTGGCGGCGTGGCACCGGCCGCGGCTGGAGGTGCTGGCCGGGGCTGGCCCCGATGTGCTCGCGCTGGAGACGGTGCCTGATGTTGACGAGGCTGAGGCGCTGGTGGCCGTGATCGGGGGGCTGGGGATCCCGGCGTGGCTGAGCTACAGCGTCGCCGGCGGGCGGACCCGCGCCGGGCAGCGGCTGTCTGAGGCGTTCGCGGTCGCCGCCGCGGTCCCGGAGGTGGTGGCGGTGGGGGTTAACTGCTGCGCGCCGTCGGAGGTGCCGGCGGCCATCGCTGCTGCCCGGGAGGTGACGGGCAAGCCGGTGATCGTGTATCCCAACAGCGGTGAGGAGTGGGACGCCCGGCGGCGTGCCTGGGCGGGGCGGTCCGGGTATTCTGCCGGGCAGCCGGGGCAGTGGATAGCGGCGGGGGCGCAGATCGCGGGCGGGTGCTGCCGGGTCCGGCCCGCTGACATCGCGGTGATCGCCCGGGCCGCAGCCAGCGCCGGCCAGGCGCCCGCCAGCTGAGGCCGCCTGCCCGGCAACACCTTCGACGCCGGGCGCCGCACGATGACGGGCCAGGACGTCTCCGCCGCGTATATCAGGCAGGCATGCCAGGAGTCGCTGCGGCGGCTGGGCACCGACCGGATCGACCTGTACCAGCTGCGCCGGGCGGCGTCGGAGTCGGTCGCTGTGGGATTGGTGCGGTCTCCCCGAGCGGCTACTGGGATGCGGGGTCGAGCGCTTCGGGATGGGCTCGGCGGTAGTGCTCGGTCAGGACCTCGGTGAGGTTGCCGGGCCGGTACGCGACGGTGCGGTGGCAGATCTGGCAGCGGGTGACCGGAAGCTGGGTGACGGTCACGGGGAAGCGGCGGGAAGGTGACTTGCTCATTTGCCTCTATGATGCCAGGCCTGCCGGAGTGATCTTGCACTGTGCGCACGCCTGAAGGACGGGGATTCCAGCTGCTACGCCGATGGGAGCAGCGGGTGAGGTTCGCGGTTCACCGGCCGGGTAATCCCGTCGCCTCCCCGCGCAGTCACGGTGCGCCCCGCCGCGATGTTGATGGCCGCGTTCACGTCCGCGTGGCAGGCGAAACCGCAGGCAGTGCACCGGAAGACGGCTTGGCTCTCACGCGAGTCCCGGTCCACCTGCCCGCACGCCGAGCACCGCTGGCTCGTGAACGCGGGTCTGACCTTCTCCACCCGGCCCGGGGCCTTGTCCTCCAGCCGGCGCACCAGCAGGCCCCCCGGACCGCAGGACGCCCCGGTTCAGCCCGGCCTTGCGCCAGGACGGCCGCCCGGCCGGGTTGCCGGGTCGAAGAACGCGGTCATCGCCCGGGCGAAGTCGCGCAGCGCCTGCTGCTGGACCGTCTGGGAGCCGGCGGCCAGCCACGGGTGCTCCGCCCGCGCGGCGGTGAGCTGCCGGCACTGCTCCAGGTAGCCCGGCGCGCCCGCTCGGCCGGGGTGCCAGTGGGAGTGCTGCTCGACGGCCAGGTTCTCGCGCGTCCGGGCGTGGCCGCAGTGGTCCCGCAGCACCGCCTGCTGGGCGGGGGTGGGGTGCAGCCGGTACCTCGACATGCGAACACACTATCGGACACCGCCGACATTTCCGGGGAGGTGACGCGCCGTTTCCTCCCCAGCCTGAAAGCCGGAGTCTCCACGCCGCGATTCTGATGACCCTCACCGCGACGGCCGGAGTCCCGGCCGCCCAGGCGGGCCTCGCCTCCGGCCTGGTCAACACGACCCGGCAGATCGGAGGCGCCGTAGGCCCGCCCGCCCGTCCGCGGCGATCCGGCCAAGCCTGAAAGCCTCGCGAGCGCCGGATAGCGGCAAGGTCAAGTGAGCAGAGTGAGCATTCCAGTTCGTGCATTAGACATGCACGCGGATAAGGTACTCAATTCGCCAGATCCGGGCGGGTCGTCCATGTCGAGGTGGAACCGGCCGTCAAGCCTCGCGGAGTATCCGCCCAGCGGTTTCCCGGCGGCATTGAACAGGTCCCGCGGTGGCTGATATCCGGCAGCTGCCATGCCCGGGCCGAGGCCAGCCTTGGCAGCCGGCCAAAGGGGTTCAGCCGGATGTGCCGGCAGTGGGGTCGGTGGCGCCGAATGCGTCCCCTAGGCCGGTGAGGTCAACGGAGAGCCGTGCCTGCTCTGGCACATAGTCCAGGAGCGGGCGCATCGCTTCCAGAGCGGTCAGGATTTCGCGGCCGACCTGCTGCGCGGAACGCATCGCATCCACCGAGACCAGGATTCCGCGGTCGCGGTACCACGAGATGATGGGGGATGTCACTTCATAGTAGAGGGCAAGGCGCTGGGCAATGATGTCTGGCGTGTCGTCGGAGCGATGCTCCAGCGCGGCTCGCGCGAGCAGCCGGCGCATGAGTTCGGCATCGTCGGCCTGCAGGTGCAGTGCCACATCCGCGGTCATCTCGAGTTCGCGGCCGATCAGGTAGGCAGCGCGGGCTTGCTGCATGTTTCGTGGGATTCCGTCGAGGACATAGCCGCCTCCGGCCGCCTTCGCGGCGACCATCGCCTCCCGTACCATGTCGAGGACTACCTGGTCGGGCACGAGTTCGCCGCGGTCCAGATACGCCTGGACGGCCTGGCCGAGTGCGGTCCGCCGCGCGGCGTGATCGCGCAGCAGTTCACCGGTCGCGATGTGCGGGATGTCGAAGTGCGCGGCGATCAGCGCGCCCTGAGTTGCGCCCGCTTTTCTTCCGCAGCGACCGCCGCGGCGGCGGCTTGCCCAGCCCCTCGCTGGACGGCGGCCTGGACGAATTCCGCGGCGTCTGCCTCAGCCGCGCCTCAAGCTCAGCGATCCGCTCGCGCGCCTGCGCCAGCTCCTCAACCGCCCGCGCCAGCGCAGCCTGCGACCCGGCCAGTTCCGCGCGCAGCGAGGCCACCAGCCCAGCCAGCACCTCCTCCCGGAACCAGCATCATCGCCAGGCACACCGGGACGCTACTACCACCCAAGATCACACACCGGCGATCGCCGCAATAATGCAAAACGGGTGCCCCGCGGGGTCGGCGTAGACCCGCAGCGGCTCCTCTGGGTCATCCGAACGGTCCTCGAGCAGCCGGGCGCCGAGCGCAAGCGCCCGCTCATGCTGGACGTCGAGGTCAGCCACGGTGGGCACCGTGGTATCCAGGTGCAACTGCTGCGGGACCGGGCCGTCCGGCCAGGTTGCCCCGGGCAGCTCCCCGACCTTCTGGAACGCCAGCGCCGCACCGCCGGCCGGGCTCGTCAGAATCAGCCAGTCTTGTCCTCTCGGATCTGGCTGGCCGGGCCCGGGCGGCTCATCGCCCGGGCTGTACCGCAGGCCGAACAGCTGCCGGTAGAACTCGGCCAGGCGCCGCGGATCGGTGGTGTCCAGGACCGTCTGCCGGATGACCGGGAACGCCCGCTCATTGTCCATACCGCCACAGTAGGCGCAGGTGCGGTCAATCAAGCTCCGCCCCCGGCCCACCGGACTCACCAGCAACAACACCGGCCCTGGAATCAGGGCCCGTCAAAGTCCGGCAGCGCACGTCCGGCAGATGCTGGCGCACCCCACAGGGAACTCTGGGGTTTTTATTATGCGCCCCGCCTACCCGGCTTGTCGGCGCAGGATGGCGGCGATAAATATGTAGGGATGCTCTGTCATTACTGTCTGCGGCTTTAGTCTGCGGGTGAGAGTTCCATGCCATAGCAGGCGAGCACCCCGGGCCGTGGTGCTGGTCCGGCGGCGCCTTCTTCCTCCAGGTGGCAAACGGTGAGCGATCACGCGATCGAGGTGCGGCGGCTTCGCAAGTCTTACGGCGGGATCGAGCGCCTGCACGGCGTCAGCTTCAGCGTGGACTATGGCGAGGTCTTCGGGTTCCTGGGCACGAACGGGGCGGGGAAGACCACGACGATCGAGATCCTGGAGGGCTACCGGGCTCGCGACGGCGGGGAGGTCTCGGTGCTCGGCGCCGATCCGGCGCACGCCGGACGGGACTGGCGCAACCGGATCGGGCTGGTGCTCCAGGAATCTGAGCTCAACCCCGTCTACACGGTACGGGAAACGGTCGCGATGTTCGCACGGTACTTCAGCCAGCCGACCGATCTCGACGCGACAATTGCCTCTGCTGGCCTGGCGGATAAGGCGGGCGAGCGCGTCGGGCGCCTGTCCGGCGGTGAGAAGCGCCGGGTGGACGTGGCCATCGGCCTGGTCGGCGATCCTGAGGTGCTGTTCCTGGACGAGCCGACCACGGGGCTTGACCCGGCGGCCCGCCGGGGTATGTGGGCGCTGATCGAAGGGCTGCGCCGGGCGGGAAAGACGGTTTTCCTGACCACCCATTACATGGAGGAAGCCCAGCGCCTCGCGGACCGGATCGTGATCTTGCAGGCCGGCGCGATCGCGGCCCAGGGCACCGCCGAGCAGCTCAGCCGGGCGCTGGGCCATGGGACCAGGATCGGCTTCCTCGCGCCGCCGCAGATCGGCCCGGCCCAGGTATCGGCGGCTGTGGGCACCCCGGTCGAGCAGGACGGCCGGTGGCTGGGCTTTCGCAGCGACCAGGCCCAGCGTGACCTGACGGCGCTGCTCGGGTGGGCAGCCGAGCATGGCGTCGAGCTCACCGACATCCGGGTGTCTCCGCCCACCCTAGATGACGTCTTCGTCCAGCTGGCGGTACCGGCTGGCGAGGCCCAGGACGACGGCTCATGAACGACGCCGCCCTGGCCGTCGCGCAAGCCCGCTACGCGCTGAAGGGCTTCTTGCGTGAACCTGGGACGTTCGTCTACACGCTGGTCTTGCCGCTGTTCTTGCTGGTGATCCTCAACGGCATCTTCCGCGGCAGCTCATCGTTCTTCCGCCTGAAGGTCCCGTTCGCGGTCTACTACACCCCGGCGATCATCTCCTATCAGATCATGCTCGCGGGCTACAGCTCGCTGCTGATCGCGGTCACCACCGAACGCGAGCGCGGGATGCTCAAGCGGCTGCGGGGAACGCCCATGCCGAGCTGGATCTTCCTGGCTGGGGAGATCATGCGGACGGTCGTCGTGGTCGCGGTCACGGTGGCGGTGCTGGTCGCGGTCGGCGTGGGGGTGTACCACGTACCCGTTCAGGCCCACACGGCGATCGGCCTGGCCGTGTACACGGTAGCCGGGACCGCCTGCATGTGCGCGCTCGGCCTGGCCAGCACCCGCGCATGCGCCACCACCGAGGCCGCATCGGTCGCCGGGCCATTCGTCACCTTGATCCTCGGCTTCGTCTCCGGCGTGTTCATCCCGGTCTCCATGATGCCGTCGTGGATGCTCGACGTGGGCAAGCTCTTCCCCCTGGAACACCTAGCCCGGGGCCTGCAGCAGGCCTTCGCCGTCCCGGGCTCGACCGGCATTACCGCCATCGATCTGGCTGTGATCACGGCGTGGGGCGGAGCCGGGATCGCGGCTGCCCTGGTCGGCTTCCGGTGGCAGCCGCACGACAGCTGGTGAGCCGCAATCCCGACCGGGAAGCCGGCCAGGTCGTCACAGGTCGATGGGCAGCGGCGGGGATGACCCCGGCGGTGATCAGGCCGGCCGCCGCCGGCAGGAACTCCGCGACGATCCGGGCGGCCTGGTCCGCATCGGCAAGCGCGAGATTTACGCCCGGCACGCCAGCCGCCTCCTGCACTGACACCACGGCAGCTTCTCTGCGGGCACATCTCAGCGGGCACGAGGCAGCGCCGCATACGTGGCATGAGCGCGCATCCCCGCGGTTCAGGTCACGCCCTGAGCAGCGGCCGCAGGTCGTCGAGTCGGTCGAACAAGTGCCACACGTACGCCGAGGAGCCGCGTTCCCGGTGCGGGTGCAAGTCGGCCAGCGCGGGATCCTGGCGGTAGCTGTCGAAAGCCGCCTTGGACTCCCACTCGACAAGGATGAGCACCTGCCTGGGGGTGATGTCGCCGGTCACGCTTTCCCGGAACCGGCCGAGAGCCACCACGCGTCCTCCGTGCCGGGCAACCTCGCGGGCCGACCGGCGTGAGTAGGCCAGGTATTCCTCGCGGTCGGCGACATCGAACAGGTTCAGTGCGTAGACCTTCGTATCATCGTGCGCCACATCCAGACTCTAGGCGAGCGCCCAGGCCGGGGGACACCCATCATTTGCCTCGCGTACGGCGGCTACGGATGGGCAGCCTTCTTCCTAGTTGTCGCGGCGCTGAGTATCGCGCACGGCTGCTGGGATCTGGCCATCGCCCGCTCCGCATCTGCCCGAACCTGAGCCC
>Ga0208199_1000555_pt1 | contig 15125 bp, 10 predicted proteins | sample Sb_taG_FD_187705 | JGI IMG/M metagenome (GOLD analysis project Ga0208199, IMG submission 187705) | Peat soil microbial communities from Weissenstadt, Germany - Sb_50d_1_NS metaG (SPAdes) (version 2) | ecosystem: Environmental > Terrestrial > Soil > Wetlands > Peat | place: Germany: Weissenstadt... | reverse complement strand
GATCTTCCACTCGAGCAGCGAACAGAGGGGGAAGTTCCTGTAGTCTCATCAGCGGGAATAACCGCCTGGCACAACCTGGCTAAAGCGAAGGGTCCAGGAATCGTGACGGGACGATATGGAACTATTGGCGTGTTTTACCTGATCGATACTGACTACTGGCCACTGAACACTTCTCTATACAGCGTCGATCTTCATGGCAACGTCCCACATTACCTTTGTTACATGCTTCATTCGCTAGCGGATCTATTTCTACTGAACTCTGCCAAGTCTGCCGTTCCCGGTGTCGATCGAAACGACCTACACGCCATCACGGTTGCGGTTCCGCCAGTCCAAGAGCAGAACGAAATCGCCGCCATTCTCGATCGCGAAACGGCCAAGATCGACGCCCTCGTCGCCAAAGAGCAGCGACTCATCGAGCTGCTCCAAGAGAAACGCACGGCCCTAATCAGCCACGCCGTCACAAAAGGGCTGAACGGACTCGGCGACTCGGCTAAGCGGTATACTGAGATATGGACGGAGACTCGTTTGGGCCGAGCCATTAAGCTCCAGAGAGGGTTCGATATAACGGGTGCGGCAGATGGAATGGGTGACATCCCGGTAATCTCATCAGGCGGGTTCTCCGGAAAATGTTCCATTCCAATCGTGGGCGGGCCAGGGGTGATCGTAGGGAGGAAAGGAACTCTCGGAACGGTCCACTTCTGCGAAGGAGATTTCTGGCCCCACGACACAACGCTCTGGGTCCGGGAGTTCGGAGGCAACCATCCCCGCTTTGTTTATTACTTTTTGCTTCACATGAGGCTTGAGAGTTATGACGTGGGCGCGGCCAACCCGACACTGAACCGGAATCATGTACACCCATTGGTTGTGCGTTGGCCAGACGTCGAAAGTCAGCGACGAATCGCGCAGTACCTTGACAAGGCCTCTGAAGCCGTTGACCAGCTAATTGCGAAGGTGAACGAGGCCATCATCAGGTTGCGTGAATACCGCACCGCCCTGATCTGCGCCGCCGTTACCGGCAAGATCGACGTTCGTGGGGAGGTCGGTTGATGGCCATCTACGTGATCACCGCCCACCAGATCCGCAAGATCCCCGAGACGACTTTCAGCCTGGCCGGCCTGCGGGAGCGGTACGACCTCCAGCGTCTGCTCAGCTCGCAGTTCGACGCCATCTCTCCCGACACGCTTATCATCGCCGCTGCCGGTCGCACGACGTTCCGGCTGAAAGAATCGTTCTGTGCCGGTATCATTAACCTGGGAACAGTCGCTGAATTCAGCCAAGAAAACCTTGCACCTTTCCATGCTTGACCCATCGTCACACGCCGACATTCTGAGCGGGCGGGGATTTACCCTCGCCGACTGGTTCGTGCTCAGCATCCTGGGGCAGTGGCCTACCCGGGCATCAACAGTCCCCAAGCTCGCGTCGCAGCAGTCCGAGGAGGATCCGCGGGGCTCGATCTCGGTCTCCGTGGCGAAAAAGACCCTCGAAAGTCTTATAAAACGAGGTCTGCTGGAGGTCGTGAATCTTGCCCGATTCTCTCAGTTGAAGGCACGGCACTCCAAGGCTGGCTGGCCATACCCGGTCCACGGATTTCCCATGGAGGGCGATGTCGACTTTACAGACCTGGGAGCAGGGACGTTCAAGAGCCTTTCCGATCTGCTCTACGGACCAGACTTCTTTTCATCAGCCGAGGTCGATTCCGACGATGGGCAGGAGCTCATCCCAAGGAGTGGGAGAAGCTGAAGGCCCAGCATGGCGCCGAGGTCAAGGCCCGGTTCCTTCAACGGCTGGCTTCCGAGGTCGCGAAACAGGGGACGCTCAGCGTGCTGCGGCGGGGCATCAAGGACTCCGGTTGCACGTTCCGGCTCGCCCACTTCCGCCCGGTCAGCGGCTTGAATGCCGAGACCCAGAAGCTCTACCAGGCCAACCAGTTCAGTATCACCCGCCAGCTTCACTACAGCGACAAGAACGAGAACAGCCTCGACATGTCACTGTTCCTGAATGGACTGCCGATCTTCACCTCGGAGTTGAAGAACCCGTTCACCGGGCAGACCGTCGTCGACGCCGTCGCGCAGTACAAGCACGACCGCGACCCGAAGGAACCGCTCTTTCAGTTCGGGCGGTGCCTCGGTCACTTCGCCATCGACCCTGACCTGGTCTACGTCGCTACCAAACTGGAAGGGCCGAAGACCTGGTTTCTTCCATTCAACCGCGGCAAGTACGGCGGCGCCGGGAACGAGCCCAGCGCCACGGACTTCTCCACCGCGTACCTGTGGAAGCAGATCTGGAGCCGCGACAGCGTGCTCGACCTGATCCAGAATTTCCTCCACGTCGTCGAAGAGGAGGACGAGGGCAAGAAGACCGGAAAGAAGAAAATCCTCTTCCCGCGGTATCATCAACTCGACGCCGTGCGTCGCCTGGTCAAGGCGGCCGCAAAAGACGGACCCGGCCAGCGCTACCTGATCCAGCATTCCGCCGGGTCCGGCAAGTCGAACTCGATCGCCTGGCTTGCCCACCAGCTCGCCTCGCTGCACGACGCGAGCTCGCAACGGGTCTTCGATTCGATCATCGTGCTGACCGATCGCCGCGTGCTCGATCGCCAGCTCCAGCGCACCATGGCAGACTTCGAGCAAACGCCCGGCCTGGTGGAGAACATCGATCAGACCTCGAAGCAGCTCAAGCAAGCGCTCGAGGAGGGCAAGACGATCATCGTCAGCACCCTGCAAAAATTCCCGGTGATTGCCGGCCAGATTGGTGAGCTGCCAGGCAAGCGCTTCGCGGTCATCATCGACGAGGCCCACTCCTCGCAGTCGGGCGAGACCGCGAAGGGCTGGAAGACCGTGCTCGCGGTGTCGAGCCTGGATGAAGCCGAGCGGGCCGACGCCGTCGCGGACAAGGACGATCTGGAAGACAGGATCGTCGCCGAGATGAAGAAGCGAGGCCGGCTGCCGAACGTGAGCCTGTTCGCCTTCACCGCGACGCCCAAGCCCAGGACCCTGGAACTCTTCGGCACCAAGCGACCCGACGGCAAGTTCGTGCCGTTCAGCCTCTACACCATGCGACAGGCCATCGAGGAGCGGTTCATCCTCGACGTTCTGGCCAACTACACCACGTACAAGGCTTACTGGAGCCTGCTCAAGAAGATCAAGGACGACCCCCGCTACGACCGGGAGAAGGCGAGCGGCCTGCTGCGCTCGTTCGTCGACCTCCATCAGGCGACCATCGACAAGAAGGTCGCGATCATGGTCGATCACTTCTCCGAGCACGGCTACCACAAGATCGGCGGCAAGGGCAAGGCGATGATCGTCACGCGCTCGCGGCTCCATGCCGTTCGCTACAAGCACGCGGTTGACGCCTACATCAAGAAGAAGGGCTACGCCTTCAAGGCCCTGGTCGCGTTCTCAGGCACCGTCAGGGACGCCGGGATCGACCACACCGAGGCCAACATGAACGGCTTCCCGGAAATCCAGACGGCCCGGACCTTCAATCGCGACGAATACCGATTCCTGATCGTGGCGAACAAATTCCAGACGGGCTTTGACCAGCCCCTGCTGCACACCATGTACGTGGACAAGAAGCTGGGCGGGGTCAACGCCGTCCAGACCCTGTCGCGGCTCAATCGCGTTCATCCGGGCAAGGAGGACACGATGGTTCTGGACTTCGCCAACGAGGCTGAGGAGATCCAGAAAGCCTTCGCTCCCTACTACGACAGGACCCTCTTGAGCGAGGCCACCGACCCGAACCTGCTCTACGACCTTCAGACCAAGCTCAGCGAGTTCCACCTCTACACGACCGAAGACGTCGAGCGGTTCGCCGGCATCTACTTCGACCCCAAGGCGACCCAGGAGTCCCTGTACGCGGCCCTCGCTCCAGTCGTTGATCGCTACGAGGCCGCGACGCCCGAGGACCAGCGCGATTTCAGGAGCTACCTCGGCGACTACGCGCGGCTCTACGCGTTTCTCTCGCAGATCATCACGTTTACCGACGCCGACCTGGAGAAGCTCTACCAATTCGGCCGCCTCCTGCTCCGCAAGCTCCCGGTCAACCGAGAGCAACTCCCTGTCGAGATTCAGCAAAACATCGACATGGACTCCTACCGGCTCCAGCAAACCTCGTCCGGCAAACTGCCCCTGGAGAAGGGGACGCACCCGCTGGAGCCACTCAAGGAGAAGCAGGTCTTCGACCCCCAGCCCGAGCAGATCGAGGCACTCTCGGCGATCCTCAAAGACTTGAATGAACGCTTCGGTACCGACTTCACCGACGCCGACAAGGTGATCATCGAGCACCTGGAATCGAGACTCAACGAGGACGCCGCTCTCCAGACCAGCGTCAAGGTCAACGTCCCCGAGAACGCCCGCCTGACCTTCGACCACGTCGCCAACGACAAGATCCAGGAGCTGATCGACACCCACTTCAAGTTCTACAAGCAGATCAACGACGACGCCAACTTCTCGCGGTTCTTCCTCGACTGGCTGTTCGAGCGATACCTCAAACGAGCCCGGGGGCAGGAGGAGGGGAATGTGGCGTGAGGATCGGGGGTTCATGGGAGAAGAAGTCAACGTTCATTCCAGATAACGTCGAACAAAGGGATTCGGTCTTCACTGTTCTGGTAAGATGTCCGGTCTGCGGAAAGCACGTTTGCCTGGATCGTGCAATCTACCAGAACAATTAGGAATATCTCCTTCGGAGCGCGCGCTAGAGGGAACCCAATCTGGAGCAAGCGATGGCGACCATATCTGAAGTAGCCCGGCACCTGGGAGTTGATCGAGACACGGTAAAGACCTGGGCATGGTTCAATTACGGGTCACTGCAATCACTGAGGTCGCGATTCATTGGAGCTCCGGCTTCAGCCGTTTCAGGTATCGCCTGGATGCGGGATTCCGGCGCAGAGAGACCATCAGCGCCTGAAGCGACAAGATGGTCGGAAGTTCACATTGATTATGCACCCGGAAACCGCCGTCATTGAACGATGCCTGATCTGTCATGATTCCCAAACGACGATCTTGATGAACCCATGACCTGCAGTTGATCGCCTACTGGGTCTTCCGCCCGCTTCTCTTATCTGCGTTCATCTGCGAAATCTGCGGACAAGAATTCGGGAGTTCATCTCCAATCGGATATGGGACCTGCGGTGTTGGCCAGCTGACCGCTTCTGGCTTACGGACCCGCAGGAGGCCGAAGGGACATAGTGAATTGTCCCAGCAGGTTGGACAAGACGGGCAAGGAGGGCCTGTCAGGCATCACTTGCCCTGTCGCCTGTCAGTCGAGGGTTGCCCCGCGCCCGAAGAGCGGACTCCAGGCCCAATGTGGTGGCGGTCTTCATAACCCATGGGTCGGTACCGAACGGTGCGTTCCCCTGAACGCATCGGCGGATCGCCTGCACTTCGCTCTCGAACATCGGCGCGTTCACCGCTGAATGTCTCGTCGTAGCTCCCGTCCACTTTGTTTGCTATGCTGACTCATCGTGTCGCAGCCTGACTGGAAGCTTGGATCTTCTGTTGCGGAGCGTCCATGAGCCAGGTCGTTCCATCCCAATCTGTCTCGACCCGCCCGTATTTCCGGCGCGATCAACGGGATGGAATCAGTCCACCTGACCTGTCGAAGGTCTGCACATACGCTGAGCACATTGTTCACGCCAGAGGGTAGCGAACACAGTTTACCAGCATCTCGCTCGATCTGGCAAAGATCAGGGATTTTGGAGACACAGAAAGGATCTCATTGACTGGGCGCGCGGCAAGATTCAAAGGTTCTTTGCAACGGTGTCATGATGGACGAGCTATTTAGTTGCCGGAATTGCATTCACAACTGCGCCCAAAGTCTTCACGTTGGTCAAGGAGCCGGGTTTTGTCTCAGACATGATTCAGTGATCTGGCAGCCCAGCGAGACGACGTGCAAGTATTTACATCGAAAGGATCTCCCTCAATTCGTCGTCGAGGAGGGCGTTCGAGAACACGCTTCGGAGTTCGCATTGTTTTCCGGCCTTGCTTCCCTCAAAACAAGACAACCGATCGACCGCATCAGGTACAGCGAGCGATTTGCATGGGAGCGGGGATCGTACGATCCTTTGCTAAACGCGATTGCTCAATACTACAAGACTAAGCCACACTGGGCCTTTATCCAGGGTTTTACCGGTGGAACCGACGGTCGCCGATCATTGACTTACTCCGCATTCGTTCGACGGTACATGGACACCTGCGAGACTTGGCGGAGTTCGTATAGGCTTGTATTGGCACTTGTGTATGAAATCGACGCGGAACCACAGTTCGATGCTCGGTCCATCCTGGTCGCGGAAGGCGACGATCCCAAGGCGTCAGAGCAAGAGGCCTTGTGGGACGTAGTTTTTACACGAATATCCGCAGTCCAGGAGTACGGCTATCACGCCGGAATTGAGAAACTCATGTGGGCAACTGACTCATTAAATGGGGGTCTCTCGGAGCTTGACTGGCCGGCGCTGCGCATCGAATTGACCAAGATCCGCCAAGTTTGGATCGATCAGATACTTACGCACGCGAGGGACAACGATGTCTTCTTCCCACAACCGGAGGACGAGCAACCGGTCGCCGATTGAACTCTGGTAAGAGGGGCTTCGCGGGGTCATAAGTTATTAGCATGGGCACCGTCACTTTCGCCTTCTTAGACGCTGGGTGGAATGTCCGTCTTGCGAGACGAATGAGCAAACATAATATACGTCATTTTATGGACAACGGAGGCTTGTTACACTTTAGCTCGTCTGATGAAGATATTGTGGAACGTGAAATTATAGATCCACTAAGATCGGAAATTTTTGGAAGCTGGAAAATCCTCTGTTGCCCCCAAGACTGGGTTCATCGTTACCAGTCGTACATGGACCAGAATGGTATACCATACATAATAGAACTTTCAGATGGTGAAATCGCATTTCTTATTCCCGGCAAACATAATCCTCATCGTTGGAAGGATCTGTAAGACGGCCTTGAGCGGCTCCGTCGCCATCACGGCGCTTGCCTCGCCCTACGCTCGGCTCGCACCGCCTTGACCTCTTCCTCGATCAGGGTGTCGACCTCCTCCTCGGTCATGCCGCTCTGCCGGAAGTTGTCGTGCAGAGGCCCGACCACGTCGGCGAGCGAGGGCAGCGGCAGCTCCTTTGTGAGCAACTCAACGATGACGGCGGAGCGATCGATTTCCAGGTGCTGCAGATTCTCTCGCTCTGAAATCGGCCGAATGGGGCCAATCATGCCGATCGAAACGATCTGCTCTGGCTGCGGATCCCGCATGCCTGACTGTGAGCTGGTTTGGGTCGAACAGCTTCCACACCCCGATCCGCAGCCGCTTGCCTGCTTGCGGGTCACGGCGTTCCAGGCGAGCCTGACCAGGTATCCGGCGGCCGCGAGGACGATGCCAAGCGCTGCAAGGTCTTGCCAGCCGAATTCCATGAACGACTCTCCTTCAGATTCCTAAGTAGCTCCCGACCTGATACGTGACAAGTGCGCCGAGATAGGCCAGCACCGTCATGTAGCCGAATGTGAAGGCCGGCCAGGTCCAGGTTCCGGTCTCGCGGCCGATGACGGCCAGAGTCGAGACGCACTGGGCACAGAGGGCGAAAAAGACCATGATCGACAGGGCGACGGGGATGTTGAAGAGCGGACGGCCCGAGTCGGGCCAGGTGGCCGACTGGAGCGCTGCGCCCAACCGTTGAGAGCCCTCCGGCTCGTCCACCTCCTTGCCGACATCGAAGATGACCCCCAGCGTCGCGACCACGACTTCGCGCGCGGGGAACGAGGCGATGACGCCGCTGCCGATCCGCCAGTCCCAACCCAGCGGCTTGACCGCCGGCTCGATCATTCGGCCCACGCGGCCCAGCAGGCTCTGCCGCTTTTGCGCTCCCTCCATGCGGTTGGCAACGCCAGCCAGGCCGGCACTCGCGGCCTGTTCCCTGGCCGCGTCGCCCGCGGCCCGGGCGTCGTCCCGCTGTCGCTCCAGCCGGTCGCGCGCGGCGGTCAGAGGCGCGAGCTCGCCGGGCGAGATTCGCGGGTAATAGAGCGCACCCCACATCACGATCGAGACGGCGAAGATGATCGTGCCCGCGTTGTGCAAGAAATCCCAGCCGCGGTCGAACATCCGGTGCAGAACCACGCGCGGCGACGGCCACTTGTAAGCGGGCATCTCCATCAGGAACGGCGGGGTCGCGCCGCGCAGCAAGGTCCGCTTGAGCAGCAGGGCCACCGCGGCTCCGATCACGATTCCCAGGGCGTACATCGAGAAGAGAACCAGACCCTGAAGCCCGAGCAACCCCCCCACGAACTGCCGTTCGGGGATGAACGCCGCGATCATCAAGGTGTAAACCGGCAGACGGGCGCTACAGCTCATGAGGGGGGCGATCAAGATCGTCGTCAAGCGGTCGCGCCGGTTCTCGATGACCCGGGTGGCCATCACCGCCGGGATCGCACAGGCAAATGACGATAGCAAAGGTATGAACGACTTCCCGCTCAGCCCGACCCGGACCATCAGCCGGTCCATCAGGTAGGCGGCTCTTGCCAGGTAGCCGCACTCCTCCAGGCTGGTCAGGATGAGGAAAAGAATGAAGATCTGGGGCAGAAAGATCACCACCGCGCCGATCCCGCCGAGAATCCCATCCACCAGGAGGCTGCGCAGGGGACCCTCCGGCAGGCTCGCCTCGATGTGGCCGGACAGCCACGAGATAGCCGCTTCGATTCCGTCCATGGGCAGCTTCGCCCAGGCGAACACGGCGCTGAACATGAGCAGCATCACGACGGCGAGGATCACCATTCCCCAGAACTTGTGCGTCAGGACCGCATCCAGCCGGTCACCCGAGGTGTTGACGGGCTCGACCGGATGTTCCACCACGCCCTCGACCACGCGAGCAACCCAGCCGTACCGCGCCATCGTCTCGACGGCCGGGACCGGGTAGCCGGCCTGGCCCAGCCGCTCTCGCGCTGCGCTCAGCTCCGCCCGGATCGCGGCCTGGTCGCCGTTGCTGGGAATTCGCTCCTCGATGTAACCCCCCGTGTCGAGCAAGAGCCGTTCGACCAGGTAGCGGGGCAAGCGACTCTGCGCCGCGGGCGCATCACCTTTGGCCAGGAACGACTCCAGCCGGTCGACCTCGTCGCGAAAGGCTGGCGGAAATGGGCTCTCCGGAATCGCGCCAGGTTGCTGGCCCGCCGCGGCCAGGGCGTCTTTCAGGTCCCCGAGGCCCAGGCCGCGGTGCGCCTGGATCGGCACCACGGGAATGCCAAGCTGCCGGCTCAGCCGCTGGGTGTCGATCTGCAATCCATGGTCCTGCGCCACATCGACCATCGAGAGCGCGATCACCAGCGGCCGGCCCAGCTCGAGAACCTGGCTGACAAGGTAGAGGTTTCGTTCCAGGTTGTTCGCCGCGACCACGCAGAGCACGACGTCGGGCGCCGGAACATCCGCCAGCCGGCCCAGCAAGACATCGACCGCGACCATCTCGTCGGGCGACCGGGGCGCCAGGCTGTAGGTTCCGGGCAGATCGACAAGGATCCACCGCCGGCCAGCGTGGACCAGCTCGCCGAGCGTTTTTTCCACCGTCACGCCCGGATAATTGCCGACCCGCTGTTGAACGCCGCAGAGCGCACCGAACAACGTCGATTTGCCCGTGTTCGGGTTGCCGATCAGGGCAATCGTCCAGGTGCTGCGATCGGTGGCGGACGGCATCATGGAACCGGAGGGAATAGACGGGTCGGCGTGCCGCTCATCTTGACCGATCGAGTCAGTCAAGACGCCACGGCACTCACGCGGACCATCACGTGCGCGCAGTCATCCATGCGAAAGCCAAGCCGTTGCCCTTGGAGACGGATGATGCATGGGCTTCCAGGCCGGATCATCTGGATCCGGGCGCCATCATAGAGCCCCATCTCCCGCAGGCGATGGACCATACCGCACGTGCCCAGGACTTCTCCGACGCACCCCCCCTCTCCTGCGCGGAGCCGACAAAGGGGAATGAGATCGACCTGAGTTTCCTTCGCTCTTGCCTGACCCGATGCCTTCATGCGTGGGCCTCGCACATTTCAGAGGGTCCGTGACTCTTGGGGCAGCGCCACCATCAACATTCTATCGGCCTGAGATTCGGTTCGACGTTAATTGAGATTGAATCTCAATAGCAATTATAGAACACGCCGGGGAGATGATCAATCACTTTTCCGGAAGATTCGCGATTGGTGACCGCTGCACGCGAGTTTGCCTCGCAAGTCCTGTCGAATTCTCTCGGCGTGGCATTGCGACATCAGCGCGTGGCATTCGGTAGCATCCAGGCCGAAGTCGCGGAACACGACCGCGAATCGACCGCGAGTGGCCAGCGTGTTTCGCCGCAATGATCCACCCGCTTGACGATCCCGTGCGGCCATCCCCTGTCCCGGCGCATAAGCGCCTTCTGCTCTCGTTCAATCCTCGACCCACGACAAGGTCAAGCTCAAGTCGCCCCACGCCACCGGGACCGTCATCTTGTGCTTTGACAGATCATCGGGCCGGTGCCGGGCCACAAACGCCGGGATCGCACGCAGGCATCCTTCCATCAGTACCAGTTCCCACGCCAGCGGGGGGCGTATACTCAGGCCTCGCTCTTTGCGAAAGATCGACGGGTACGCCTCCGGTCCTGCCACCTCCCAGCCGAGTCTCCTGCTGGCGTCCAGGTCGGCGCCGGGGACACCCGTCTCGTCATGGAACGTCACCGTCAAGGCCACCGTCTCTCGTGAGTTCTCCTCGTCCGACATCTCACCCGCCCACAGCTTCTCCAGCGTCTTCAAGTCGTCGTAGAGGGCCACACCGAACGTCAGCCCCGACTGCCCCATCACCACGGCGTACCACGGGCCACTCTCGAACCGGTCGCACTCGACCTTGATCGCCGTCTCGTCACCCAGCTTCCGCCAGGGGGCTCTCCGGTAGAACCCAGCCGCCGCTCGGTAGAAACCGGCCGCCTGCTCGGGACCGATCCCCGGCATCTCCAGGAGGCCGGGAGGGACGTTGCCGCCGATGTGCCGGGCCATATCCCTGAACACAACGTCCAAATGGTCCAGTTGCTCGGCCGGCACGACGGTGATCCCGATCTCGTCGAGGTGAGGCTTCAGTTCGTCCCACCGCTCGTCGGGACGCACCTGCAACTCGGTGGGGCGATGTGGTTCGCCCGCCGCTGGCTTCCTCACGGCCTTGGCCAGAACATCCCAGAGCAGGCCGGAGGACGGCGGCTCCCAGGCGATCTCATGGGCCAGGACCAGGTCATCGCTCAGGCTGGTGATCAGCACGACCCACGGCCGTGCGGGTTCGCCTCCGATCGTGATCCAGTTGGGCGTCGGGCGGAAATCCGCCTGCCAGACATCAAAGACTTGCGAGAGATGTTGCAGTTCTTCCTTGACCGGAGGGGTTGGGCCTTGTGAGTCGGGGGTTGGGGCCTTCGACCGCTTCGTTCCTTGTTCCGTCGCTTTCAGCCATGCGGTCGCTCCCGGTATCTCCTTCCATCCGCTCAGGGCGCTGACCGCGTAGAGGATCGCCTCGTTCCGATCGCCTGGGCTGTAATAACCGGGTCGCTCCAGCGGTAAGGGCTCCTGGCTCAACAGGTAGGCCGGGACGTGCTTGTTCGCCTCCTTCGCCAATTTGAGCAGCTTCCGGGTCTCGGTCGTGTCCCCGTTCTGCCGGAAGGCCACCAGGGCCTTCGTGTAAACCCAGGTTGCCGAATCCTCGTCGTATTGCTTCAGAAGCCGGACCAGTTCCTCGTACGAGCCCTCGGCCAGCAGCCACCCGGCCAGGGTGTATCGTACCCCCTGGTTGTCGTTGGGATTGAGACGCAGCATGTCCTGGAGATGACCGATCGCTTCGTGCCGCCGCCCCGCCGTCCAGAGGAGGCTCGCCAGTCCCTCACGGGCACGCATGTAGGGGCGGGTCTCGATCAGGCCCCAGAAGTGCCCCACGTTCTCCTGAAACGCTTCCGGCCCCAGCGCCCGCTCGCCAGCGGCGACCCCCTTCTCGAAGAGTTCCAGGGCTTCCTTGCGGCGTTTGGTTTGCTCGGCCAGCAGCACGTAGGCATCGGCGCAGTCGGGGGAGAGGTCGAGGGCCTTCTTGGCGAGTTCGACCCGCTCCATGGGGTCGTGCGACTCGAACGCCTTGTACATGAGGTCCTGCGCCTTGCTCAACGGTGTCTCTTCATGGGAGCCGGCCAGCCCACCCAAGAGACCCCGCATGACCCCTTCCATGGCACGCCGGTCGGGGAGTTCGTGAACCGGTTCCTCCATCGGGATCGGCTCGGTTGGTCGCTTCAGGATTCGTTTGGGAAGTTTGCGTTTTTTCTTCGCCATCGCTCAGCACCCCTGGCAGGTTTTCGTTGTGGCATGGGCTTGGTGTCCATATTAGTCGGGTCAGCCGAGGTTCTGAACGGGGCTGTGATGGAAGTGCGCCGTAAAAGCCGCCGATCAGCAGCGGCAGTGATGCGATCGCCCGGCCACCCCAGCGGCCCATGTCGAGGCGCACTCCTTGTCGGCTCGTCGATCGAGATCGACGTTGCGACCTACGAAGAGACCAAGGCGGATTGCTCGGCGTCCGGCGGAGAGGGCGACGGTGGCATATCCCGGGTTGAGCGAACCGGTCCCCGTCCGATACGCTGGGGGACAACCAAGGATTCGCTCCGTCCGTACAGGCGAAGGAACCAAAAAGCGATGTCAAAACTCCCGTTTCGCCCCGAGGGCCACGAAGGCTCGGTGGAGCAGTACCTCCCCAAGGTTCAGAACGCGATCGTGAAGGCGCTCACCCAGGCGCAGAAGGGCTTGTCCCACGACACGCTGAGACTCGACAGACCGAACCTCAAGGCATTGGCGGGGATTCTGGTCGAGTTCGTCGAGGACCTCCATTGCGAAACCGGCATCTGGCGAAGTCTGGAACGATACAACACGGAGTTCTTCGGGACGCCCTTGCCTTTCCTATTCGAGCCCAGGACCGTGTTTCCCCTGGATGCGATTTCCCCAACCCGCCTCCAGCACTTTCTCTGGATCCTGTATCCGCAGTTGATTCCCGATCTGCTCCTTCGCCCAGACCACACCGATCTGGTTCGTCTGGCGCAAGTCGCCGCCGAAGTCTTACAGGAGCAGTTCGCCGATCTCCCCAGGGACTCGGGCGTCAAGCACTTCCTGGGGACTCCCCACAAGCACGGCTGGGAAGTCAAGCGAAAGCTGGTCTGGCTCGGCACCGGATCGTATCTCTTCCGCATTTTCCACCAGCGGTACATTGAAGAGCAGAACGCTAAGTTTTCAGACATCGGGGCCATCGACGACTTCCTCTGCCAGCAATGCACCGAATGGGCGGGGCTTGGGGCGCTTGAAGTCCTCGCCAGCGTGCTGGACCTTTCTCCGGAGCGGCGCGTCGACCTGCTCTCGTGGTCCGAGCGGCACAACGCCGTGTTCAAGGTGCTATCGGGCAACAAGGAGAAGATCGAGGTCTTGAACCTGATCAACGATGTGAAGTACCGCGTCCGCTTGAACCTGGAGCGGAACCCGTTCGCCCGTGGTGAGTTCGTCTACGGCAGCTTGGTCCCCTGGGACGGGGAATGGTACTGGTCCGGAATCCAGAAGATGTTCCATCGGTTGGACGCCGCTGCGATCGAGCTGGCGAAGCAGCATTATCGCAAGCTGCCCACGATCTATTACCGCTATTCCCCGGAGGACCTGAAGAAGGCGCGGGAGATGGTCCGCCAGCAATACGAGGAATTCGTGGCGAGCCGCGGCAAGGACTGGGTTGTCTACCCCGACGGTCTGATGATGGCTGCCGACTGGCAGAAATCTGCCAAGGCGAAGTTCGCTGCGCTCCCAGAGGACAAGCGGAAGCGGCTGGTGGAGAAGCATGGGTTGAAGGTAGCTTCGCCCGAGATGAACATCCCGCGCGACCTGTTGGAGTCGAAGAACGGAATCGGGGTGTATTTCAACCCCATCGAGGGGATGGAGATCATGCCGGACTTCAACGACATCCTCTCGGGGCTGAAGAAGAAGGGCAGAGGACTGACGGGGGGCGAGGAAGTGGCGATACGGGGATGGGTGACGAGCCAATCGCTCAGTCCAGGTTTCGTCCGCCGCCTGGCAGAGGAACACGGTAGCGAGTCGATCGCAGCCGCCTTCTTGCTGGAAAAGCAGAAGGAGGACTACGTGCTCGAGTATCTGCTGCGGCGGTACAAGGGGCGGTTCTACCGACCGAGGTATCCGACCCTCACGATCGTGAAGTGAGGGAAGGGCCATCATCGAAGATGCGCTCCTCGAGCGGCGGCATCAGATCGGCTGGGGCGGGAGCAGGTGGACCGTCTCGCTCGCCAAGATCTGGTGGGCCAGGAAATCCGGTCTACGAGATGGCATCGATCCTACGGGCCATCGAGGAGCCCGTCGGGCGTCGCGCCTCGTCGTATCTCGCCCGACATGCCCCGGAGTGGCTCCCCCGCATCACCCAGCATCGCGGGCGACGGACGGAGCGGCACTTCTGGCAACCGGGCGGCGGTTGCGATCGCAATATCATCGAACCGAGTACCCTCTCGGCGAGGATCGACTCCATTCACCTCAACCCGGTGCGTCGTGGGTCGGTGGATCGGGCGCGCGATTGGCGCTGGTCGAGCGCAGCGTGGTTCAAGGGGCAGGAAGGAAGCGCTCTGGTTCCCGACCCGATCCCGCCGGCGTGGACGGCGGGGTGTGACCGGTGACCCAACCTACGTCCAGGGCCGCCGGGGCACGAAGACTTTGCCCCGGCCACCTGCCGCTTTCGGGTTGTGAACGGCTATCACTTGACCGGAATTCCTCTGAGATGTTAACATCATGTGTTCTTGCCCTCGGTCGCGCCCCGGCCGCTCGACGTTCGGCGGGGGCCGGTAGGAGCAAACCGATGTTCGGTGTTGCACCGGCAGCCCAAAAGACCCCACGTACAGGAGATCCATAGGCTATATTCCACTTTACGGGATTTCACAGGTCCTCACTGTAGCATCAGCCGTCGCTGTCCCCGAGCCATCAACCCTCTGGATGGCGGCTAGTGGAATCTGCGCAGGCGTCGCCTTCCGTTGGTCCCGCAGACGCCGTCAACAGCGGAGGTAGAGGCCAGTGGGGCAACACGCCGCGACCAAGTGCGCGGCTCACGCAATCCCACGCTCGCTCGGA
>Ga0208199_1000553_pt1 | contig 15139 bp, 10 predicted proteins | sample Sb_taG_FD_187705 | JGI IMG/M metagenome (GOLD analysis project Ga0208199, IMG submission 187705) | Peat soil microbial communities from Weissenstadt, Germany - Sb_50d_1_NS metaG (SPAdes) (version 2) | ecosystem: Environmental > Terrestrial > Soil > Wetlands > Peat | place: Germany: Weissenstadt... | reverse complement strand
CGTCGACGGCCGCACAGTACGCGACCTGCTGCAAGACGGCCACCGGCTGCTGCCGGAGCGGTCGCTGGAGATCATCGACGGCGTCCTGCGCGCTCTGGACTACAGCCACCAGGCCGGCATCGTGCACCGGGACATCAAGCCCGGCAACGTGATGGTGACCCGGAACGGCGACGTCAAGGTCATGGACTTCGGCATTGCCCGCGCGATGAGCGACGCTCAGGCCACGATGACCCAGACGGCCCAGGTGATCGGCACCGCGCAGTACCTGTCGCCCGAGCAGGCCCGGGGCGAGCGGGTCGACTCCCGCAGCGACCTGTACTCGACCGGCTGCCTGCTGTACGAGCTGCTCACCGGGCGGCCGCCGTTCACCGGCGACTCGCCGGTCGCGATCGCCTACCAGCACGTCCGGGAGAACCCGATCCCGCCGTCCCGGGTCGACCCGGACGTCCCGGCCTGGGCCGACGCGATCGTGCTGAAGGCGATGGCCAAGTCTCCGGCCGACCGGTACCAGACCGCCGCCGACATGCGTGCCGACCTGCAGCGGGCCGCCTCCGGCCTGCCGGTGGCGGCCGCGCCGCCGACCAGGGTGGACATGTACCAGGGCACCCAGCGGATGGGTGCCGACCCGATGACCGGCGGGACGTCCGCGATCCCGCCGGTGGCCGACTACGAGTACGCCGGCGCCGGCTACGACCGCGGCCGTGGCGGCGGGCACCGGTGGATCCCGTGGGTGCTCGGGCTGGTGCTCGTGCTCGGCGTCGTCATCGGCGTGGCCTACTACCTGCTCGCCGGGGGCAAGACGACCTCGGTGCCGCTGGTGGACAACCAGCCCGTGGCTACTGCGCAGCGGGAGATCGCCGCCGCAGATCTGCGTTCGACCGTGGTCGACCAGGCCAGCAGCAGCGTCCAGAAGGGCCTGGTGGTCAACTCCAACCCGGCGCAGGGCAACAACGTCGCCGCGAATACCCTGGTGACGCTGTACGTTTCTACGGGGGCAGCTCAGGTAGCGGTGCCCGACGTGGTGGGCCAGCAGGAAAACCCCGCCCAGAACGAGCTCCAGTCCAAGGGATTTCAGGTCTCGGTCAAGTCTGACCCCAACTCGACGCAGCCGTCGGGCACGGTGGTCAGCCAGAGTCCTAACGGCGGTACGGCCGCGCCCGGGTCCACGGTGACGATCACCGTCTCCGGCGGCGCCGTGCCCGTGCCGTCGGTCGTCGGTGACTCCCAGCAGACCGCCAACCAGATCCTGACCACGGCCGGGTTCGCCGTCAACGTCCAGCAGGGGTCCGGTCCGGCCCAGTACGCGAACGGCACGGTCTTCTCCCAGCAGCCGACGGCCAACAGCACGGAGCCGAAGGGCACCACCATCACCATCTTCGTCCAGAACGGCGCGTCGCCGTCGCCGTCGCCGTCGGTATCTTCGTCACCCACCCCGAGCCCCAGCGGCAGCGGCGGGATCCTCCCGGGTTTCTGATTTCGGCCCCCGGGGCGACTACTGCCGGGAGCGGCTACGCTTAGGTTCCGCACTGTATTCTTCCCCCGGGGGACGGACCCGTAGAGCCCCCGGACCCCGCGGGGTTTGCCATGCAGGAGGCCGTCGTGCCCAAGTCGCGTGTCCGGAAGAGGACGGTCTACACGCCCCCGCCGCGGAAGTCGGCGCGGCGGAAGGCCAGCCCGCCATGGGTCGGCCCGACCATCGTCGCCTGCCTGATCCTCGGCCTGGCCTGGATCGCGGCCTACTACATCACCCAGGGGACGTTCCCCGGTATGTCGGCCCTGGGCTCCTGGAACCTGGTGGTGGGTTTCGCGCTCATCATCGTCGGCGTCGCCCTGGCCACCACCTGGCGCTGAGCTGTGTTATCAGTTATTTTCAGAAACCCGCCGCGGCGGTCAGCTGGCCGTTCCTGACCGCGACCGCGATCACGAGCGCGGCCACGACGGCGATGGTCGCGAGCATCTGCAGCGCGGCGCGGTTTTTGCGCGGCGCGTACGCGTAGGCCGCGGTGAGGAGCGCGCCGGTGAGCAGCCCGCCGATGTGGTCCTGCCAGGCGATGATGTTGTGCAGGAACAAGCTGAGGGCCAGGTTGATGGCGATCAGTATGACGATCCCGCGGGTGTCCAGGCGGAGCCGCCTGGACACCACAAACCACGCGCCGAACAGGCCGAAGATGGCGCCCGAAGCGCCGACCGCGGCGGCGTTCGCCGGGGCGAGGAAGTAGTACATCACCCCGCCGCCGACGGCGCTCAGCAGGTACACGGACAGGAAGCGCAGCCGGCCCAGGAAACCCTCGAGGGCCGGGCCGACGTAGATCAGCGCCCACATGTTGAACACGATGTCCGCCCAGCCCAGGCCGCTCTGGCCGGTGGCCGGGGCCAGGAACGCGGACGTGATCAGCCGGTACCACTCGCCCGCGGCGACGCCGTGCAGCGGGCCGCCGGTGGCGTACGAGGCGTATCCGAGCATCTCCAGGTCGTAGACGATGCCCGGGCGGATCCAGGTGAATAGGAAGACCGCGACGTTGATCGCGACCAGCGTCCAGGTGACGACGGCACCGGAGGCTAGGCGGCCGCCGAACGCGGTCCTGGCCTGCCGGGTGCTCCGCGCGCCCTGACCGATGCAATCGACGCATTGCTGGCCGACCGAGGCCGATCGCATGCAGTCCGGGCACGCGTAGCGCCCGCACCGCACGCACGAGACGTAAGTCTCCCGGCCGGGGTGCCGGTAGCAGGCCGGGACCTGCGACGGGGCTCCCTGCTCTGGCTGGTCCCCCTGGCCCGTGCTCACGCCTTCGGCCCAGTCAGCTGGTCTTCGGGTCCGCGCGGTCCACGGTGACCGACTCGACGATCACGTCATCCGCCGGGCGGTCCTGACTGCCGGTCTTCACCCGGCTGATCTTGTCCACCACGTCGGCACCCTCGATGACCTCGCCGAAGATGGTGTGCTTCCCGGTGAGCCAGGGAGTGGGGACGACGGTGATGAAGAACTGCGAGCCGTTGGTGCCGGGCCCGGCGTTGGCCATGGCCAGCAGGTACGGCCGGTCGAAACGCAGGTCCGGGTGGATCTCATCGGCGAACTGGTAGCCAGGCCCGCCGCGGCCGCTGCCGAGGGGGTCCCCGCCCTGGATCATGAAGTCGGGAATGACCCGGTGAAAGAGGGTCCCGTCATACAGCTTGCTCGTGGTCGCGCGGCCCGTGCGCGGGTCGGTCCACTGCCTGCCGCCCTCGGCCAGTTCCACGAAATTGCGCACGGTTTTCGGTGCGTGGTCAGGGAAAAGGCGGATCACCACCCTGCCCTGGCTCGTCTGCAACGTCGCCGTCAGCGTCTCTGCCATGCCAGTGACTCCTCGTGCGGCCATCCGGTGGCCTTGTATTTCGTCGCTGTAAACATCCTTCCGTCATCACCGTACCGGTAGCGCGGGATGGTTGAACCCAGCCGGGACGGGAACTGTGTGATAACGGGATTACGCTCGGGAGGTTAACTGTGTCCCTCATCAAGACCAACCGCACAACCGCCGGGATGGCGGTGATCGGCGCGCGTGCGAAGGACGCCGCCGCCCAGGCCGTCCCGATGGGAAAGCGCGCGGGAACGACAGCGGTCCAGGGAGCCCGTCAAGGCGTTCACGGCGCGAAGGAATGGACCGTGCCACGGGTCCGGAGCGCCCAGGAATGGGCCGCGCCACGTGTGCAGGACGCCGTCCGGGGTAGCCGGGAATGGGCCGCGCCCCGGCTCGAAGGCGCCGCGGACGCCGTCGACGCCGCGGTCGCGCCCGCGGTCTCGTCGGCGCTGCGCTCTGCCGCCAGCCAGATGCGGCCGGCGGGGAGGCCCGCCAGGACCGGCGTGCGCAGGCTGCTCGACTGGCGCTGGCTGGTCGGCCTGGGCGCCGTGATGGCCGCGGGCGGCACGGCGGCGGCCATCGCGATGCGGCGCCGTTACGCCAGTGCTACCGCCGCCGCGGAGGAGGCTACCGAACCGGACGCACGGGCGCCGGCCGACGGATCCGATGCCGAGACCGCGGACCGTTCGGAGGTCAACGGACAGGTCACGGCCCCCAGGAAGTAACGGCAGACCGCGCCTGTCTGCGCCTGATCCGGTACCGTCTAGTCACGGGCCTCCATGGGGTGCCGCACCCGGGATCATGATCGGCAGGCGGGCGAATTGGCGAGCGAGAACGGCGGGGACGAAAGGACCAGTCCTTCCGGCTCGCCCGGACTGACCCGCCTCATCGGCTGGCTGGCCGCGGCCGCTATCGCCGTCTCGATGCTCGTCATCATCGGGATCTCGGCGGCGGGCCCGAACGTGTCGGTCCCGGTTATGCCCGGGGCGGCCGGCGGGCCACCCTGGTGGCACACGCTGCACCTGACGGCCACGTTCGTGACCGGGTCGCTATGGACCGCGATGGCTCTGGGCTGCGCCGGGGTGATCGCCGGGCTGGTGGCCGTGGCGCGCGGCGCGCGGCCACCGGTGCGTGCGGTCATCGCGGCCGCGTTCCTCGCGGTCGCGGTGGTCACCGTGCTGCCCTCGGCGGGTTCGACCGATGCGATCTCGTACGCCGCCAACGGGCGGATGGCGGTGATCGGGCACAGCCCCTACGTCATGACCCCGCTGCAGCTGCAGCGCAGCGGTGACCTGATCGGCCGGCAGATCCCGTTCAGCGAGATACCGTCCACGTGGACGACCACGGTCTCGGTGTACGGCCCGGTGGCCACCGGGGCCGAGTGGGCCGCGGCCGAGCTGGGCGGGTCGTCGCTGGCCCGGATCACGTTCTGGCTGAAGCTGGAGGAGGCGCTCGCCTTCGGCGCCGTGATCTGGGCCCTGGACCGGATGCTCCGGGCCGATCCCGCGCAGCGCCTGCGCGCTCACCTGCTCTGGTCGGTGAACCCGCTGCTAATCTGGGAAATCGTGGCCAGCGGCCACGTCGACGGGCTCGCCGCGCTGTTCGGGCTGCTGGGCGTGGCCGCACTGCGGGCCGGGAATGAGCAGAGCGGCGGACCGGGCCTCGAGCAGGGCCGCGGGCCGATCGGTGCGGGCGGCGCGGCCGTGGCCGGCGTGGCGATCGGCGTCGCCACCGGCATCAAGGTCGAGTACGCGCTCTTCGGCCTGGCCGTGGCCTGGGCTTGCCGCCGGTCGGTCAGGCCCCTGGCTGCCGCGGCGGCCGGCTTCGCGCTGGTGGTGATCCCGGCCTACCTCGCGGCGGGTACCCCCGCCATCAAGGTCCTCCTTACCCGCAGCCCGGGGATCACCTGGGACACCATGTACCAGCTGTTCTGGCGGCCGGTGCTCGGCTACACGCAGTTCAGCGTGACCAGCGTCCCGCCGCACCTGGAACTGGTCGCGTACCTGCTGTTCGCCGCCGTCGCCGTGCTGGCCGTGCTGCGCATTCCCGACCGGGTGCCGGGGCGGCCGGCCGTGACTCCGGCCCTGGCGCTGAGCCTGGCCTGGCTCTTCGTCACCGCCTACCAGCGGCCCTGGTACGACGTGATGGCCCTCAGCCTCCTCGCGCTGTACTCGGCCTCCCGGCTGGACTGGGTGGTCCTGGTCCGCCTCCTGGCGGGCGCGACCGTCTACGTCCAGGCGGTGCAGAGCCCGGCCGAGCCGCACTGGCTCGCGGATATCGCCCAGTTCGACGGGGCGTGGCTGACGCCCGGCGTTCGCCTGATCGCCACCGTGGCGTTGGTCTGGCTGTGCCTGTCCGGGCGCTGGGGCTGGCGGTCGGAGCCGGCACCGTCCTCCGGCCGGCTGCCCGAGCTGCTGCCGGCCACCTGACGAAGGTTCTCCACAAGCACGCACTGTGGATAACTCAGAACGTAATGTCCCAGGATGCATGCTGTCGCTGGCAACTAAATGCACCTGTCTGTGGATTCAATTGTGGACAACCCCGAGCTACAGTGTCGGCCTATAGGGGCTGGTCCGGGGGGTCTCCGAGGGCGTCAGCGGTCAGGTAAAGCCGCGGCCAACGGCAGTCGACGAACTGGTCGAGGTATCCGGTCAGCCGTTCCTCGAAGTCGTCGTCCTCCGCGGTGGCCCCGGCGGCCCGCTCGACGGCGGACGGGCCGTCCACGCCGAACGCCACCGCGCGGACCTCCCAGGCATCGCGTTGCGCTCCGTCGTACCAGCGCTGGACGAGGCCGACCTGCCGGGCACAGGTATCTCCGGCAATGGCTTGCCCGTACGTCCGCTCCCATTCCGGGCTGCGCGGGTGCGGGCCCGCCCCGGGGGTCTTCCGGTCCGCCGACTTGAGCGCGTCCAGGACGAGCGTCCACTGGTAGGCGGGCGCGAGCCACCTGGGCTCCTCCCGCTGGCAGAGCCAGCTTCCCCGCGACACGCGGGCCCGGATCGCGGTGCTGACGTGCGCGGCGAGGCCGACCGGGCTGACCCGCCGGGCGATGACCGGCACGCGGACGCTCACCGCCGCGTCCACGCCGTGCGAGATGGCGCAGTCCCGCAGCCGGGACGGCATCATCTGCAGCAGGGACAACAGCGCGGTCCTGGGTACGGGCATGGGCCAGCCGGTCAGGTGCGCGAGGACCGACAGTTCGGCCCACAGCCTGACCGCCGGGTACTCATCCAGGGCACGCTGGGCCACCCGCATGTCCCGCAGCGTGCACGGGCGCCCGGTGCAGTCCGCGCCGCACGTGGTGCTGCGCGGCCGGACCACCCCGGCCGGGGTCGCGGTGGCGGCCTCGGCCGCGGCTTCCCGGCCGGTCCCGTCGGGCATCCGCGCCAGTACCGGGTAGTCCATGCCGTCGGCGAAGACCGCCGCCTGGCCGGGCGGGAGCGTGACCAGGAAGCGGTTCTGCGCCCCGGTCATGTTCATGGTGGCGCCCACGGCGTCCCGGTCGTCGGCCGCCGGCAGGCGATGGGTTATCTTCACCGCGGTGTTCTTGATCACGTCCTGGACCAGCCGTTCGGGGATCTGCTCGGCGATGATGAGCCCCTCGCCGTAGGCGCGGATCTCGGCCAGCAGGCCGGCGAACATCTCCACCGCGTGCGCGGCCGCGCCGGCCGATCCGCTGCCCGGGGCTTCCGGGCGGCGCAGCAGCCGGTGAGCCTCCTCGATGACGGTGAGGTGGCGCAGCCTGACCTCGCCGGGCGGCCTGGCCTTGTGCTCCATCCGCAGGTGCTCGGCCAGCCTGATAAGCACGGTGCCCATGAGGAACGCCTTATCGCTGTCGTCGCCCACGTCCTCGATCTCGAGCACGGCGTTGGTCCGCAGCAGCCTGTCGAAGTCGAGCTGATGGCCGCCCTCCAGGAAACGGCCGGTGGTGCCCAGGCGGAGGCTGGACAGCCGTACCTTGATGAAGCCGAGCACGTCGTCGGTGATCCGCTGGCTGTAGCCGATCTCCCGGACGATCCTGATCGCGGCTCGCTGCAGGTCGGCGAGGTTCGGGTAGCCGGGGTTCGGGTCCGCCGCGATCGTCTCGCCCAGCGCCATGTCCCACCCGGTGTCCTCGTATACCCGGGTCAGAGCGGCGCTGAGTACCTGGGGAAACGGTTCCTCGGACCGGAACGACGCGATGAACAGCGCCTTGACCAGGTCCGCGTGGGTCTGCAGCGGGAACCGGCGGCCGGCGGTGTCCGGCGCCGGCTCGAGCGGGTTCAGCCCGGCCGCGATCGCGTCGGACTCGCCCGGCCGGATCCGCACCACCTCCGGGCCCGAGGCCAGGCGCGCGGCCATCAGCCGGTACTCGGCCTTGGCCGGCTCCACCACCAGCCATCCGATCCCGGCCCGGGTGGCCGCCTCGAGCAGGGCCCGGACCGTCTGCGACTTGCCCGAGCCGGTAGCGCCGCAGACGAACACGTGCCGGTTCAGCGAGGCCAGCGGCAGTATCAGCGATCCGGCCGGCCGGCGGCTACGGTCCAGGATCTCACCCACCGCGATCGCCTCGCGCCCAACCGGTGACTGCAGGGCCGCTGACTGCAGGGCCGCTGACTGCGGGGCCGCGGGCTCGGGTGTCACGTCGAAGTCCGGCCGCAGCACCAGCCGCACTCCCGGGACCTCACGCTCGGGCGGCCGGGCCAGCGCCGCGACTAGCTCGGTGCTGGCGTAGCAGGGATGGCTCGGCGCCGCGTCCCCGCCGGCCGACGCCGGCCCGGTGCCCGCCATGAGCTCGGACAGGCTGCGGGCGTCGCCGTCGGCCGGGGCCACGGCGTACGGCGCTATCGCGTATGGCAGGCCGGCCAGGTCGGCTGAGGCGCAGACCAGACCGGCCACCCTGGTCGCGGCGTCCGCGTCCGCGCCGCCCGCCGCCAGCCGGACCCGCCACAGCCCGGTCGAGGCGCCCTGGCGCAGCTCGGCGTGACGCAGGTGCAGCCGGCGAGTCTCCAGGGCACGTTCGGGGAATCGCTCGGCTTGGCCGGCGGCCTGCTCCTCACGGCGGGCCACCTGGTCGGCGATCTCCCCGATTTCGCCGCCCGTCACCGGCTCGGCGACCAGCAGCCAGCCGAACGGCCCCGGCCACACCGCCAGCAGGCACTCTTCCAGTGACGGCGGGGCCCCCAAGAGCCGCTCCCCGGTGCGGCGCTCGCCCTCGGGCAGGAGCCCGTCGCTGATCCCGCCGATGGCCCGCCAGCACGGCAGCTGGGACATGAGCGCGGCCAGTGCGCCGCGGGGCAGCGGCTGCGCCCTGGCGCCGCCGGGCAGGGTCAGCAGGACTTCGCCGTCGTCCTGGCTGCCGATCAGGCCGGAACCGGCCGCGAGAAACTGGACCGGGCCGCCGGCACTGTGCCGCACCCAGCCGATGGCCACCGCGCCCTGGCCGTTGCCCTTGGCGCCGACGCCGGCGTGGTAGGCGGCGATCAGGGCGGCGAGCCGCTGCGTCCGGCCGGGGTCGCTCGGCTGGTCCCGGGATGTTTCCGCGTCGCCGGTCTCGGGCCGCCGCGGTATTTCGGTGATCCGGTACGCGTCAAGCTCAGTCAGTTCGGGCCAGCCTGATGTCACGACGCGCCTTCCCGAACGCTCGCCATGTCCGGACACAAGTACCTTAAACGTGCCGCGTCACGCGTAAAAGCCCCCGTCCGGGACCGGGCAGGAATCCGTATCCCGGCCGGTAGGCCGAGCCTTCGTGCTGGCCGGCCACCGGGTCGCCTCCGTCGGCCCAGGGATCGTAACCGGGCGGCCAGGTCCGCCAGTCGGCAAAGGCCGACCAGCGGCGGCGCTGCGACCGCGCGACGACCAGCAGGACGGCGAAGGCGCCCACCGCGATGACCGCGATGGCGATCAGCATGATCCGGTCCGTCGCCGGTCCGCCGGCGTGCCCTTGCGGCAGGCTCACCGAGCCCGCGGCGGGCTGCGCCCGGGCCGGGGCGCTGGATACGCCGAGGACAGCCAGGGCGGCCAGCCCGGCCACCGCCAGGGCCGACAGGAGGCGCCGGTGCGCCGCCATCAGGTGCTGCTCGGCCCGGCGGGCACAGCACGGGCAGGGCAACCGCCCGCCCGGGCCCTCGACCGCCATCCCGTCACCTGCCCTTCCCCAGGCGTGACCTGCTCGGGGACCGGTGCCGCGGCCGCCATGGGCGAAAGAAGGCGGCGATCATCGGCCGGCGACCGCCACGTCCATGGGCGGCCGGCCGTGATCTTTCGCCGCGGCCGCGAGCACTGGCCACTAACCGGGGAACGGGCGCGCCGCCGGACGCGGTTCGGTGCCCGCCACAGCCGTCATGAGTCGGTAATGGATCGGCCCGCCGGGCCGAGGACCCGGCTGAGATAGGGGTTGCCGAACCGGTCCTCCGGGTCGACCTGCGCCCGGACCCGGCGGAAGTCGTCGAACCGGGGGTAGAGCGGGCCCAGCCGCGCGGCGTCGAGGGAATGCAGCTTGCCCCAGTGCGGCCGGCCCGCCACCCCGGCCACGACGGACTCGAACAGGTCGAAGTAGGCCCGGTAGGGCAGCCCGGTGTACTGGTGGACGGCGATGTAGGCGCTGTCCCGGCCGTACGCGGTCGACAGCCAGACGTCGTCGGCGGCGGCCACCCGCACCTCGACCGGGAACATGACCGGTTCGGCCAGCCGGGGCACCGCGCGGCGCAGCTCGGCGAGCACGCCGGCCAGTGATTCACGTGGAACGGCGTACTCGGACTCGACGAAGTGCACCCGCCGGGGCGTGACGAACACCCGGTGGGACGTGTCGGTATAGGACCGCGCGGACAGGGCGGCCGAGGACAGCCGATTGAGCGCCGGGATGAACCGGGGCGCGGCGCGGCCGAGCCGGCACAGCGTCCCGAAGGCGGCATTCTCCAGCACCTCGAACTCCCAGGCCCGGCGCCAGCCCGGCATCCGGGCCGGCGCGGCGGCCCGGCCCTGCGCCGGGAGCCGGTTGTTCCGCTTGACCAGGGCCTTCCGGCCGTACGGGAACCAGTAGAACTCGAAGTGATCGTTGGCTGCGGCGAGCGCGTCGAACTGCTCGATGACCTGCTCGGGCGGCATCGGGCGTTCGTCGGCCACCAGCGTGAACGACGGCACGCAGCGCAGCGTGACGGCGGTGATGACCCCCAGCGCGCCGAGCCCCACGCGCGCGGCCGCGAACAGCTCGGGCCAGGCCGACGCCGAGCAGGTGACCAGCGAGCCGTCCGCCAGGACCAGGTCGAGCGCCTCGACCTGGGTGGCGAGCCCGCCCAGCCGGGCGCCGGTGCCGTGCGTTCCGGTGGACAGCGCCCCCGCGATCGTCTGCGCGTCGATGTCGCCCAGGTTGGCCATGGCCAGCCCGAATTGGTCGAGCACGGCAGACAGCGCCCGCAGCGTGGTCCCGGACCGCACCGTGACCAGGCCCGTCTGGGGGTCCGCGGCCGTGATCCCGGTCCACAGGGACAGGTCGAGAGCCAGGCCGCCGGTCGCCGCGGCCGGCGTGAACGAGTGCCCGCTGCCCAGCGCCCGCACCTGGAGCCCGGCGGCAGCCGCGTCCTTGACCGCGGCGGAGATCTCGGCTTCGTTCCGCGGCTGGGCCCACCGCGCGGGACTCGCGGTCGCGGTTCCCGCCCAGTTCCGCCACTGTCTGGGCCCGGCAGGTTGCTGCATTTACCCGAGAGTATCTACTGTGCGAGCATGCCAGTCGACCAAGGCCGGAAACTCACGACGCGCACCGCGCGGGCCGCCAGCGGCACCAGGCAGGCCGAAGCCCGGCGCGAGCGGTACGACCGCGCGACCGCCGGCCTCGACCCGCCGCTGGCCCTGGTCGACCTGGACGCGTTCGACCGGAACGCCGCCGACCTGACCCGCCGGGCCGCCAACCGCCCCATCCGGGTCGCCACCAAGTCGCTGCGCTGCCGGTACCTAATCGAGCGCGCCCTGGCCCGGCCCGGCTACCAGGGCGTGATGTGCTACTCCCTGCCCGAAGCGCTCTGGCTCTACGCCGCGGGCACCAGCGACGACGTGCTGGTCGCCTACCCCACGGTGGACCGCAAGGCGCTGCGGGCCCTGGCCGCGGACGAGGGGGCCAGGCAGCATGTCACGATCATGGTCGACTCCGCCGAGCACCTGGACGTGGTGAACCGGGCCCTGGGTGACGGCCACCCCGAGGTCCGGGTCTGCCTCGAGCTCGACGTCTCCTGGCGGCCGCTGGCCGGGCAGCCGTTCGTGCACATCGGCACCCGGCGCTCCCCGCTCTACACCCCGCGCCAGGCCGCGGACGTCGCCGGGGCCATCACGCGGCGGGCGGGCTTCCGCCTGGTGGGCGTGATGGGCTACGAGGGCCAGATCGCGGGCTTGGGCGACGCCCCGCCCGGGCATCCGGTCCGGGCCCGGCTGATCCGCAGCATCCAGGACCGTTCGGCCGTCGAACTGCGCCAGCGCCGGATCGAGACCGTCCGCCTGATCCAGGATCTGACCAGCCTGGACTTCGTGAACGGCGGCGGGACCGGCAGCCTGGAGTCGACCGCCAGCGACGAATCGGTGACCGAGCTGACCGCGGGCTCGGGGCTGGTTGGCCCGACCCTGTTCGACGCGTACCGCCGCTTCACCCCAGATCCCGCGCTGCTGTTCGCCTTGCCCGTGGTGCGCAGGCCGGGCCCGAACATCGCCACGCTGTTCTCCGGCGGCTATGTCGCTTCGGGGACCGGAACGCGCGACCGGCTGCCCCGGCCGTACCTGCCGGCCGACCTGACCCTCACCGGCGTCGAAGGCGCCGGCGAGGTCCAGACGCCGGTACGCGGCGCCGCCGCCGGCCGCCTGCGGCCCGGCGATCGCGTCTGGCTGCGGCACGCCAAGGCCGGCGAGCTGGCCGAGCGCTTCACGGACTACCACGTGCTGGACGGCGGCCAGGTCACCGCCGTGCCGACCTACCGGGGCGAGGGCCAGTGCTTCGGCTGAGCCCGTAGCCGGCCTTTATACCGAACGAAACCCCGGTGAAAGCCCCTGGGCCATAGCCGCGGCTAGCGGCCCGGAGCCCGCCCGCGGGTCTCGATGACCGCGAACGCGGCGGCCGGGAGGGTGGCCATATCCTGCTGGATCGCGACCCCCGGGCTGGACGCGGCGAGCACCCCGGTTCCGGGCTGCCCGAGCGCGAGCCGGACCGGCCCGGCGCCGAGGTTCGCCGCGATGCGCAGCGGTCCCCGCCGGACCATGATCCAGCGGGCGTCCTCATCGAAGTCGGCGCTCACCCGGTCGAGCCGGGGATCGGTCAGCTCGGGCCGGGCCCGGCGCAGCGCGATCAGCTCCCGGTACCAGGCCAGGATGCCGATGTACGGGTCGCGGTCGAGCTGGGCCCAGTCGAGCATGGAGCGCAGGAAGGTCGCCTCATCCTGCGGATCGGGCACGTCGCCAGTCCAGCCGTGCTCGGCGAACTCGGCCTTGCGGCCCTCAGCCACGGCCTTGGCCAGCCCCGGGTCGACATGATCGGTGAAGTACTGCCACGGGGTGTCGGCGCCCCATTCCTCGCCCATGAACAGCATCGGCGTGTACGGCCCGGTGAGCACCAGGCCGGCGCCCACCTTGACCAGGTCCGGCGGCACCAAGGCGGCGATCCGGTCACCGGTGGCCCGGTTCCCGATCTGGTCGTGGTTCTGCAGGTAGCCGAGGAACCGGTGGGCGGGAACGCGGAATACGTCCACCTGCCGCCCGTGGGTCCGGCCGCGGAAGGCGGACCAGATGCCGTCGTGGAAGAACACCTTGGTGGAGGTCTTGGCCAGAGCGGCCATGGACCCGAAGTCGCAGTAGTAGCCCTGCCGCTCGCCGGTGATCGCGGCGTGCACGGCGTGGTGGAAGTCGTCGCTCCACTGGCCGGTCAGCCCGTAGCCGCCCGCCTCGCGGGAGGTGACCAGCCGGGGATCGTTGGCGTCGGACTCGGCGACCAGGACGAGCTCGCGGTTCAGCAGCGCCGCGAGGGCCAGGACCTCGGCCGCGAGTTCTTCCAGGAAGTGCAGCGCGCGGTGGTCTTCCAGCGCGTGCACCGCATCCAGCCGCAGGCCGTCCAGATGGTAGTCGCGCAGCCACATCAGCGCGTTGCCGATGAAGAATGCGCGGACCTCATCCGATCCGGGCTGGTCCAGGTTCACCGCGCGTCCCCAGGGCGTCACGTGCGCGGTGGCGAAGTACGGCCCGAACGCGGCGAGCCGGTTGCCGATGCCGACGTGGTTGTACACCACGTCGAGCAGGACGGCCAGGCCGCGCGCGTGGCAGGCGTCCACGAACCGCTTCAGCCCGTCCGGGCCGCCGTACGGCTCATGCACCGCCCACAGGTTGACTCCGTCGTAACCCCAGCCGTGCTGGCCGGGGAACGCCGCTACCGGCATCAGCTCCACCGTGTGCACGCCGAGCCGCCGCAGGTGATCCAGCCGCTCGATGGCCGCGTCGAAGGTCCCCTCGGGGGTGAACGTGCCGACGTGCAGCTCGTAGATCACCGTCCCGTGCAGCGCCCCGCCGCGCCAGCTCCGGTCCGTCCAGTTGAACGCCGAGTGGCCGTAGGTGCGGCTCGGCCCGTTGATACCGAACGGCTGCCGCGGCGACCGGGGGTCCGGCAGCAGCTCGCCCTCGTCCAGCCTGAACCCGTAGTCGATCCCGGCCGCCACGTCGGGCACCTGGGCGCTCCACCAGCCCGGACACGAGCCGGAGGTGTCCCGGTCCATCGGATAGCGCTGCCCGGCGACCTCGACCTCGGCCTGGACGGGGATCGGGGCCCAGACGCTGAACGTGGTCATCGGGCGCTCTGGCCCGCGAGCCGCTCCTGCTCGGCCAGGAAGACATCCTCCGGGATCAGCAGCGCCACCGGGAGCCGCCGGGTCAGCTCGGACAGCAGCGGCCGCAGGCCGGCGTGCCTGACCCCGGTCAGTACGTCCCGCCAGTGCAGCTCGGGCAGCGGCAGGACGGTATCGGCCCAGCCGCCGCGCCGCCGCAGCCCGGCGGGCAGCCGCGTGACGACGGTGACCGCGTGATCGCCGCGCAGGAAAGCGACCGCGTGCTCGGCGGCCGGGCCTTCGCAGGCCAGCGGGGTGTATCCGCCGGCGAACCACTCCGGGTGCTCGCGCCGCAGCTGCAGCGCACGGCTGGTGAGCAGCAGCTTCTCCGCGTCAAGGCCCACCACCTCCTGGCCGGCCCGCAGCGCGGCCAGCAGCCGCCTGCGCCGCCGGTAGTCGACCGGCCGGCGGTTGTCCGGATCCACCAGCGACAGGCCCGTGAGCTCACAGCCCTGGTAGACGTCGGGCACCCCGGGCATGGTGAGCTGGACGAGCTTGGCGCCGAGGGAGTTCACCCGGGCGTCCGGCGCGACCCTGGCCACGAACTCGGCGATGCCGGCCACCAGCTCGGGGTCGGCCAGCACGGCGTCGGCGAAGCCGAGCACCGCCTCCTCGTATCCCGGGTCGCGCACGGCCCACGAGGTCCGCGTCTTGGCCTCGTGCATCGCCTTGCCGAGGTAGGAGCGCAGGCGCTCCTCGCCGACCAGCCAGGCCCCGGTCAGGGTCTGCCACATCAGGTACTCGAGGTCGGGATCCGGGGCCCGCTCGGTGGCCTGGGCCGCCGCGCCGTCGGTGAGCCAGATGGCCAGGCCGTGCCACTCGGCGACCTTGTGCGCCCAGTCCTCCGGCCATTCGGCGAGCACGGCCAGCCGGGCGCGCACGTCCTCCTGCCGCTTGGTGTCGTGGGTCGACAACGTGGTCATGGTGGCCGGCCACCGGACCGCGAGACGGCCGGCGGCGTGGTGGAACTCGTCCGGG
>Ga0208199_1000544_pt1 | contig 15293 bp, 18 predicted proteins | sample Sb_taG_FD_187705 | JGI IMG/M metagenome (GOLD analysis project Ga0208199, IMG submission 187705) | Peat soil microbial communities from Weissenstadt, Germany - Sb_50d_1_NS metaG (SPAdes) (version 2) | ecosystem: Environmental > Terrestrial > Soil > Wetlands > Peat | place: Germany: Weissenstadt... | reverse complement strand
TGGTCCGGGCAGTGCAGGACGACCTCGTGACGCCCGCCGGGCAGGGCGGGCCAGCGATTCGGGATGTGCCGGACGTCGTACGGCCCCGGCGCCTCGAGGCCGCCCGGGCAGAACGGGCACGGCCCTCCCGGGAGGTTGGGACGCTGCTGCCGCCAGGGGGTGACCACGACATGGCCGCCCGTCAGCGGGTCGATGCGCAGCTCAGCGTCGCTCACGAAGCCCAACCATATGCCGCGTCCCGGAACCACCGGGGCGGGCGGGACAGCCGGCTCCGCTGCCGACCTGAGCGCCCAGTTCGGGCGGCTCCTGGACCGGATCCTGGACGGCCTCGTCGGGGCGGTCAGCGGTGGCTGACTTCCTCGACGGCCACCGCGGGCAGCAGGCGCCGCAGCCGGGAGGAGACCGAGCCGTGGGCCAGTTCGGCCAGCCGGGACCGGTGGCGACCGACGACGACGGTGGAGGCGCCCTGGGCCTTGGCCGCGTCGGCCAGCGCCTGCACCACCGCGTGCCCGTCGACCTTGGTGTAGGTGCCGCCGAGTTCGCCGGTCAGCTCCCGGTGGCCAGCCACGTCCTGGCCGGGGCGGGCCAGGCCGTCGCCGAGCTGGACGTGCACGACCAGGAGGTCGGCGTCGTCGGCCCGGGCCAGTTCGGCGGCGCGGTGGATCACCGCCTCGCCCCAGCGGGAACCGGAGTCGCCGGCGACGACGACCGGCTGCACCGACGGCCCGGCCAGCCCGCGGCGGACGAGCAGGTCCTCTCCCACGGCCTCGGCGGTGCCCGTCATCCAGGCCCGGGCCAGCTCGCTGAGCGCCTCCAGGTTGGCGACCCGGAAATAATCCGCCAGCGCCCCGCCCACCTGGGCGGCCGAATACACCACCCCGGCGGCGATCCGGGCCCGCAGCGCCTCCGCGGGCGGGTCCAGCAGCACGACCTCGCCCGAGCGCACGAACTCGTCCGGCACCGACTCCACCGTCCCCACCCCGGTGATCCGGGCCGCGTAGTCACGGACCGAGCGCAGGTGCGCGACGTTGGCGGTGGTGACGACGTCCAGCCCGGCAGCCAGCACGTCGGCCACGTCTTCCCACCGCTGCCGGGACCGGTCCGGCGTCGCGTGCGCGAGTTCGTCCACCAGGACCACCCGGGCGCCCGAGGCGATCGCCCCGGCCGGGTCGAAGTCGGGGAAGACCGCGCCCCGGTACCCGAGGGACCGCGGGGCCACCACCTCCAGGCCATCGGCCAGCCGCCTGGTCGCGTCACGGTCCTGCGGCTCCAGCCAGCCAAGCACTACCTTCTCCCCCGCCTGGGCCCGGCGCCGTCCTTCGGTCAGCATGGAGAAGGTCTTGCCCACCCCGGGCGCGGTGCCCAGGTAGGTGCGCAGCGAACCGGTCCGCGCCACCCCGCCCTCCCCCGAGGTCAGTAGACCCGGACGCGGGTCGGGGTGATGCGCAGGGCGGTCGAGTACTCCGCGTTCAGGTTCAGCACGCCCGAGATTCTACAGCGGCCGCGCGCCCGGCCACGGGTGGCTGGAGACTCGGCGGGGGAAGGAGCGCCACGCTCCGTTAGGTCACAATTCAATTAGCCCGAACGGGCCGTCGCGCGACGGTCCGGGCCGGTGCGAGTGCCGCCTCGTCGGGCAGGTAGATCCAGGCGTGCACCGGGGTTCGCTTCACCCGGGTCCGCACCGGGCGGAACGAGCTGCGGTCGGCCAGGCTGTGGCGGCGGACAACCAGCTTCTCGTAGACGTAGTCCGAGATGATGAACGCGAGTTCGCTGCCCGATTCGGACAGGGCCCGGCGCAGCGGCGGCGCGTCGAGCATCCGGCACAAGAACACCACGTCGTCGCCGGAGAAGCCGTGCTCGTCCCCGTACACCGGACCCACGTTGGCCGCCACGCGCAGCTGCATGCGGGCGGGCTCGCACGAGAAGCGGTTGTGCCGGCGGACCAGGCACCTGAGCCGTTCCGGGAACGAATCGATGACGGGCTGCGCCGCCACGTCGGGCGGGAAGATCACGACCACCCCGTCGCCGCGGTCCTCGTACTGGCTCTGCTCCCAGGGCATCCCGGACGCGGCGAGGGCCTCACGCAGTATCCCGTACAGCGACGTGCGCAGGTGGAGCTGGATCTCGTCGTCCCGGTCCGCCCGGGTGAATTCGGCGATGTCGACGGCCAGCATGGCACAGACCTGGCCGCTGATCCGCGGAGCGGCGTCGTGGACGGTTAGCTGAGTCACTTGCGTCTCCCCGGGCTACTGCAAGGTGACAGCCAGTTACCGGCTGAGGTCATCGGCCCGGCAGCCCGGGCACGGCTCACCGCCGCCTGGCATATCAGGACTAATTTGGGCATAACGGCTTTAGGTAATATTTAACAAATCTAATACATGTACGGTTACATCTGTTCCGGCATCTCGACTGTGATGGACATGCAAATGCACGTGCAGCAACGTTATTATAATGCATACGCGGGCGTACGACCGGACATTTCCCGCGCGCTATCTGATGATTTCGGCCGATGATCGCCATCAACTGCAGCGATGCGGATATCACGGTTTGTTCGGGGAAAAGAGATTCTAATTTCCCGGACAGTCACTGGCGCTACGGGGATGGAGCCGGTCTCCCTAGAGCATCAGGATCAGCATGTAACCCATGGTGATCCCCATCGCGATCTTGCCCAGTGCCGCGCACCGCGGGCCAGACAGCGGAATCCCGCCGGGTGCGGGCAGCGCCGCGGGCTGGCCGGGACGCGGCGAGCGCGAGCCTGGCCGTGGGCGCCAGGCGATGCCGAGGCCGAGGCGGCGTTCACATACGCAACCGGAAAACCCGGGCCGGGTATTCGGGAAACCCTGTTCGGGTACTGAATAAACCGGCCCGGGGTATCGCATTTCGGGGTCAGCTGGTGAACGTGGGGTCGCCGCCGCGGACCGGGGCGACGCGGCCCTTGGGCTCCTCCCAGTCCTCCTGGCGGCCGAGGGCGGTCAGGTCGAGCAGGGTGTAGGCGTTGCCGAGGTATTCGGTGCCGCGGCCGTAGGTCGAGTAGGTATAGAAGATCTCCTCCCCCTCGCGCAGGAAACAGCTGAGGCCGGGCATCTCGGTGGATCGTTCGGTGCCGATCAGCTGCGGTTCGGGGCGGTAGTTGTAGTCGACCTGGCCGCGGGAGGCGTCCAGGGTGACCTCGAAGTCGTAGTTGAAGTCGCTGCCGTGCGTGGAGTACCAGGGGACGGACCAGCCACGCTCCTTGGCCTGGGCGGCGATCTTGTCGTAGGGGGCCCGGGAGGCCAGCGCGAAGGCCGTCTCCCGCGAGGCCAGGTGGTCAAGCACGCCCTGGGAGAGTTCGTCGATGGCGGCCGAGCAGCCGGGGCAGGGCTGCTCCCAGTCCGGGCCGAACATCACGTGCTGGACGATCAGCTGGCGCTGGCCTCCGAACAGTGACCGCCGCGCGGCCCGAGCCGGAGCGGAGTGGACACGAGACGATCACGAACGCGTCGCGGGGCGGGGGCAAAGCGCTATGATCTCGGCGCAACGTGCCATAGCCTGCTCCATCACCAGATAACGGGACAGGAGTTATCGCCCGGGTGGCCACATGGGGACAGGAGGCATCAATCCTGGTGGCCACTTGGAGGTCTTTCCATGGCGAGGGCGCGCCTGGCTGGCGTGGCCAGCGGGTTCGGCTGGCGGAGCGTGGCGGCTGCTGCGGTGCTCATCCTGGCGGCTGGCGTGGCCGGCATGGTCGTCCCGCCGGTGGCGGGCGCCGCGTGGGCGGGGATGGGCACGGCGGTGGGGGCAGGCACGGCGGTGGGGGCAGGCACGGCGGTGGGGGCAGGCACGGCGGTGGGGGCAGGCCGGACGACCGCGGGGCAGTCCGCCGCCGCGTGCGGCAGGGCGGTCGGGCCGTTCCGGGTTAGCGGGACGCAGGTGCTCGGAGCCGGCGGCAGGCCCTTCGTCTCCTACGGGCTCACCGTGGCCGGCCTGCAGGGCCCAGACTGGACCGGTTCCGTCGCGCTGGACTGGGCGGAGATCGCGGCCACGGCGGACCAGTGGTGCGCCAACACGGTCCGGCTGCAGCTGAACCAGGACGACCTCCTCGGACCGGACGGGACCGGGTTCAGCCGGGCCTACATGGCGGCGATCGAGTCCGAGGTCTCGCTGGCCGAGAGCCGTCACCTGGTCGTGGTCCTCAACGACGAGACCAACCTCGCCACGCCCGCCGAGCAGAAGGTCCAGCGGGGACCGACGCCCGGCACCGAGACGTTCTGGAAGGACCTGGCCGCGGTCTACGGCCACGACCCGCAGGTGATCTTCGACCTGTTCAACGAGCCGCGGATGTACTCCGCCGGCATGTCGCTGGCCCAGGAGTGGCAGCTGTGGCTGGACGGCGGCACCTACGACGGCGTGTACTACCCCTTCGGCATGGCCCAGCTGGCCGCTTACGTGCGGACCACCGCCGGGGCCCGGAACCTGTTCTGGATCGAGGGCCCGAACTTCTCCGCCTCGTTCGCCGGGATGGTCCAGCAGCATGCCCTGCTGCATGTGAGCGGGGTCGTCTACGCGGTGCACCATCCGGCGGGCCCGGCGGACGCGGGCTCCTGGAGCGACGACTTCGGCTACCTGATCACGGCCGGCGTGGCGCCGGTGGTGGAAGGCGAGTGGACCAACTACGAGCCGGCGCCGACCGCCAGCCCGACGACGATGCCCACGTCGTGCTGGCCCGACGCACCGGCCATGGTGCCCGCGTTCCTGCAGTACCTGACGTTGTACGGCGTCGGGCTGAACGCCTACACACTGCAGCCGGGCTTCCTGATCCGGTCCTATAGCAACCTGGCCGACCCGACCACGATGAACTCGGCGACCTGGACCTGCCAGTCGGATTCCGAGCCGCAGCCGGGCCAGGGCGCCGGGTCGGCGGTGCTGGCCTGGTTCCAGCAGCAGAACGGCTGACCTGGACCGGAGCAGTGGAGGGGGCGCCCGGGCCATTCGCCGCTAGAATCTCAACACGCCGCAACGGGCATGATCAAAGCGTTATGATTCCGGCGCGACCATGCCATAGCCCGCTCCATCACCCGACATCGGCACTGGAGCTCTCTTCCCGGCGGCCATGGGGACAGGAGGAAGCTTTCCGGTGGCCACATGGAGGGGGTCCGTGACGGCGCCAGGATCGGCCCGGGCCGGCCGACGGTTCAGCTGGCGGTTCAGCTGGCGAGGCCTGGCCTCGGGCGCGGCGCTGGCGGCGGCCGCGGTGGCGGTCGCGGCGGTGATCATGCCGCTGGGAGACGCCGGGACGGCCGCGGCGCGCCCGTCGTCGTGTGGCAAGGCGGTCGGGCCGTTCACCGTCCACGGCACGAAGGTGCTGGCCAAGAACAGCTCGGTGTTCATCTCTTACGGGATGACGGTGTCCGGGCTGCAGGAAGGGAACTGGACCGGCCTCATCACGGCGGACCTGGCCAAGATCGTGGCGACGGCCGACGACTGGTGCGCCAACACGATCCGGATCCAGGTGAACCAGGACCTCCTGCTGGGACCGAACGGGACCAGCTTCGACCCGGAGTACATGGCCGCGATCGAGTCGGAGGTCTCCCTGGCCGAGAGCTGCAACCTGGTCGTGGTCCTCAACGACGAGACCAACTTCTCCCCGCCGGTGGTCCGGCATTACCAGGCCGACCCGACCCAGGGGACCTTGGTCTTCTGGAAGGACATGACCAAGCTCTACGGCGACGACCCGCAGGTGATCTTCGACCTGTACAACGAGCCACGGACATCTGTGCCCGGCATGCCGGACGCCACGCTGTGGCGGCTGTGGCTGAACGGCGGCACCTTCAAGCACGTGGACTACGCCTTCGGCATGGCGCACCTGGCGGCGTACGTCCGGTACACGGCGGGCGCGCGCAACCTGTTCTGGATCGAGGGCCCGCGGTACTCCCTCTCGTTCGCCGGGATGGTCCGCTACCACGCGCTGATCCACGTGAGCGGCGTCGTGTACTCCATCCATCACGCCCAGGGCCAGCACGACGTGCCGGACTGGAATGCCGCCTTCGGCTACCTGGTCACCGACGGCATCGCCCCGGTGGTGAACGGGGAGTTCACCAACTACGAGCCGCTGCCGAACCCGGACATAAGCCTGATGCCCGGCTACTGCTGGCCCAACGCCCCGACCGCGGTTCCGCAGTACCTGCAGTACCTGGCGTCGCTCGGCATCGGCATAAGCGCCTACCAGCTCGTGCCCGGCTGGCTGATCAAGTCCGACAAGCGCCTGGGCAGTCCCACCTCGATGAACCCGCGGACCTGGAGCTGCGAGCCGGACCGCGAGCCGCAGCCGTACCAGAGCGCCGGAGCGCTGATCATGGCGTACTTCGAGCAGCACAACGGCTGACCGGAGCCGCAGGCGGCCGTTTGACACGCACGTTTACTCGCCGGATACCCCGATGCCCAAGGCCGCCCGGGCCCGGCGCTATAGGGTGAGCAGCGTGATACTGGTGACCGGAGCGACTGGGCGGGTCGGCTACCGCCTGATGGAGGCGCTGGCCGACGCCCACGCCGACGTCGCGGCCATGGTGCGGGTCGAGGCGAAGGCGGCCGATCTGCCGGGGACGCCGCGGCACGTGGTGGCGACCTTCGACGATCCGCCGCCGGCCGAGGTCCTGCGGGGCTTCGACCGGGTCTTCCTGCTGAGCCCGGCGATCGAGGAGCAGGCCGAACTCGAGACGGTGTTCATCGACGCGCTGGTGGCCGCGGGCCACCGCCCGCACGTGGTCAAGATCGCGGCGGACGGCTTCGCCGACCCCGGCTGCGACGTGCGGTTCATGCTCAGCCACCGGCAGGTCGCGCTGCACCTGGACGCCACCGGCCTCCCAGCCACCTACCTGGCCCCCGCCCTGTACCTGGAGGACCTGCTGGCCGCCGCGGACACCATCCGCGAACAGGCCGTGCTCGCGCTGCCCGCGGGCCACGGGCGGGTCGGGTTCGTGGCGGCCGGCGACGTCGCCACGGTCGCGGCCCGGGTGCTCACCAGCCCCGGCCACGAGGGCGCGACTTACGTGCTGACCGGGCCGGAGACGCTGCGGTTCAAGGACGTCGCGGCGCGGATCTCGGCCGTCTTCGCCCGGGAGGTGGACTACGCCGACCAGCCGGCCGAACGGGCGCGAGAACTCATGCTGGCCAGCGGGCTCAGCCCGTGGAAGGCGGACGGGAACCTCGAGCTGTTCGACTGGATCCGGCAGGGCGGCGCGGACACGGTGACGGCTACCGTGCGCGAGGTGACCGGCGCCGATCCGCAGACGGTGGAGGACTGGCTCGACGAATCGCGGGCCGGCTTCCTCCTGCCCACGCCGGGCCTGCCCCTGTCAGTCTTCTAGGACCGGCAGGCGCGCACCACGTTCCGTTCAGTCCCTGATCTCGATCTGGCGGGTCTGAGCCGCGGTCGCCTTGGGCAGGTGCACTCCGCGGGCACAGTGGTGCGGGTTAGGACCGGACCAGGCGGGCAATGGCCTCCGAGGCCTCCTTGACCTTTTCGCCGGCTTCCGGGCCGCCCTCCTCGATGGCCTGCGCCACGCAGTGGCCGAGGTGATCTTCGACCAGGCCGAGGGCGACGGCCTGCAGCGCCCGGGTCACGGCCGAGACCTGGGTCAGGATGTCGATGCAGTAGGTGTCGTTCTCGACCATGCGCTGGAGCCCGCGCACCTGGCCCTCGATGCGGCGCAGCCGCTTGAGATAAGCATCTTTGTCCTGCGTATACCCGCGCATGATCCAACTCTAGGTGATGCTTCTCGATAACCTCACGGTATGCGCGACGAGACCATCACCGCCTTTCTCGACCAGCTCGCCGCCCGGGTGCCCGCCCCGGGCGGCGGCGCGACCGCTGCCCTGCACGCCGCGCAGTCGGCGGCCCTGCTGGCCATGGTGGCCAGGTACAGCGACGGCGCCAAGTACGACGCCGAGAGGATGAAACACGTCATCACCGAGGCCGACGGGATCCGCAGCGACGCCCTCACGCTGGCCGAGGCGGACGCCGCGGCGTTCGGGGCGGTGGCCGATGCCTATGCGCTGCCCAAGGGGACCGACGAGGAGAAACAGGCCCGTTCGGCCGCCATCACGCAGGCCCTGGCGGAGGCGGCGCGCCCGCCCGCCGACGTGGTCCGCCTGGCGCTGCTCCTGGTCAGCCTGGCCGAAGAGCTGCTGCCGGCCGGGAACCGCAACGTGATCACGGACGTCGCCGCGGCGGCCGAGGCCGCGCGGGCGGCCGCGGTCACCGCGCAGGTCAATATCGAGGTCAACCTGCGCGGGATGAAGGATCCGGCCGTCGAGGGCGAGCTGGCCGCCATGAGCGAGGTCACCGACGAGGTCGCCGGCCGCGCCGACCGGGTCGTCGCCGCCGTGCGCGAGGAGATCAGCCGGTGACCATCCCGTCGGTCCTATCCGGACGGGAGCTCGCGGCGGAGATCCGGGCCGGGACCGCGGCCGCGGCGGCCGAGCTCGCGGCCGCGCACCGCCCGCCGCGGCTGACCGTGGTCACGGCGACGGATGATGAGGCCAGCGCCTGGTATGTCCGGTCGATCGCCTCGGCGGCGGCCAAGGCCGGCATCGGCTGCGAGGTGGAGGACCTCGGCCCGCAGGCCTCCCCGGCCGGCATCGAGGCGCAGCTGGCCGCGCTGTCCGCCGATCCGACCGTGCACGGGATCATCCTGACCACCCCGCTGCCGGGCAGCGCGCGCCTGGCCGAGCTGGCCGCCGCCATCGACCCGGCCAAGGACGTGGACGGCGCCAACCCGGTCTCGCTCGGCCGCCTGATGACCGGCCTGCCGGCCTTCGCCCCGGCCACCGCCGAGGCCGTGCTGCGGCTCCTGGATCATCACCGGGTCGAACTGGCCGGGCAGCACGCGGTGGTGGTCGGCCGCTCCGCGGTGGTCGGCAAGCCGGTGGCTCACCTGCTGCTGGACCGCAACGCCACGGTCACCATCTGCCACTCGCGCACCCGGGATCTGGCCGCGATCACGACGCAGGCCGACGTGCTCGTGGTCGCCGCGGGCCGGGCGGGGCTGATCGGCCCGGACCACGTGGCCCCGGGCGCCATCGTCGTCGACGTCGGCACCAACGCCACGCCGGACGGCGGGCTGGCCGGCGACGTGGACCCCAAGGTCGCCGACGTCGCGGGCGCGCTCAGCCCGGTGCCGGGCGGCGTCGGGCCGGTGACCACCGCGCTGCTGCTCCGGCACGTGACCGACGCCGCGGGCTAGCAGCCGGCGCTGACGAGCGGGCGGGTAACGCCCGGCCCGCCGCGTCCTCGTCGTCGGCCGTGGCGAGCAGGTCCAGGAACGGGCCCACCCGGAGCCCCTCCTGGGCGGAGTGCCGGAACAGGCTGTCGTGGTTCACGGTGTACCGGGTGCGCCGGCCGTTCCTGGTGCGGGTGAGGTAACCCTCCGCCTCCAGGTCGGCCACGATGGCCTGGACGGTGCGCTCGGTGAGCCCGACCGCCGAGCTGATGTCCCGGATCCGGGCCTCGGGGTTGCGGGCGATCTCCACGAGCACGTGCCCGTGCCCGGTCAGGAGGGTCCAGCTGCCGCCGCTCGGGTCAGGATCACTCATGCCATCTGATCTTATACTCGCGAGAGGGTTCGCGCGATAAAAAACACGCGAAATTTTTCTCGCGCTTGTATTGACAGCCGTCTACCCGATGCCGATCCTGGGAATGCATCCGAACGGGGGCCGCGGCCATGGGAGGTGATGCGGATGCGGGACGTCAGCTTCCCCGTCGAGTTGACCGGGGACGTGCCGGTGGTGGTGGTGCCCGAGGAGATCGACATCACCAACGCCGATGGGCTGCGCGCGGCGCTGCTCCAGGCGGCAGATCAGGGGCGCGGGACGTTCGTGGTCGATATGACCCGGACGCGGTTCTGCGACTCGGCCGGGATCCACGCGCTGGTGGACGCGTATAAGCGCGCCCGGGACGGGGGCGGCCAGGTGCTGCTGGCCGTCGCCGGCGCAGCCGTGCCCCGCATCTTCGAGATCACCGGCATCGACCGCGTGATCCCGCGCTTCCCGAGCCTGGCGGAGGCTCTCGAGCACATCCCGGCCGCGGAAACGCCCGGGCCCTCGGCGGGCTAGCCCTCGGCGAGCTAGCCGAGCATGCTGCGGTAGACGGCGATGAGGGCCGTCTTCTGCTCCTCGCTGAGCCGCTCGTCGGCCCGGATCGCGTCCTCGGTCGGCGGGGCCCCCAGATCGGCCTGTCGCGGGTCGGCCCCGTCGGCGGCGACCGCGTCGATGAGGCCGGCCTGAGCCATCAGCGTTTCCGCGGACAGGTTCAGCGCGTCCGAGATCTGCTTGAGCACGCGCACCGACGGCTGGTGCAGGCCGCGCTCGATCTGGCTGAGGTACGGATTCGACAGGTGGGTCAGCTCCGCGAGCTGACGCAGGGACAGGTTGGCCATCCGGCGCTGGGTGCGGATGAAGGCGCCGAGCGCCTCCCGCTGTGCCTGCCAAGGATCCTTCACGGCCGCCTCCTTAGTCTCGCAGACTGTAGTACGCGGCAGCTCCGGGCTTCCGGCGCTGCCGCGTACGGGGAATCCTTGTGTCTCAGGAGGTGCCTTACTTGGCGGCCTTGGCCTTGTCGCCGGACGGCAGCGCCATGGCCTTCACCACGTCCTCGGCGAACTTCCGCTGGCTGGCCAGCAGCTTCTCGGCGAAGTCGTACGCGTTGGCTATGACTTCCTCGGGCTTGGGCAGTTTGTCGGCGAGCGGCACGTTCACCGACGGCAGCTTGGGGGTGATGGCCTGGACAGCCTCGACCCAGGACTTGATGGCCTCGACGACGGTCTCCTGGCTCTTGCGGACGGTGCTGAGCAGCTCTTCCTGAACTTCCTGCGGGGTGCTAGGCATGGTCTGTTTCTCCTTACTCGGTTCTTCTCTTGCTAACTATACCAAGCACTGGATTGGGATGTCAAGCGTTTTGCTTGGCATACATAGCACGGTTTGGCCTGGGCCGCTCAGCATCGCCAGCGCCCGCTCCCCGCGCTCCCCGCGGCCGGCCAGGCACCCCGCCTGCCCCGGCAGCCTCACCCGCCCCGCGCCCCGCGGGTACGGTCATGATCATGAAGGGTTTACTACTCCCCTCGGTAGTGAAGTCTCCGCGATCATGGAAAACGATCCTCAGCCGACGCACGAGGTTGGCTGGACCGGCGTAGGACTTGGACAGCACCCGTCTTCCCGGCATCGTTCACTGGTTACTGGGATGCTCCGCACCGGGGTGCGGGCGGCATCGTTGCTTCAGCTAACCATCGGAGACGCAGCTGGGACCGGATCGAGATATGCCGGTCGTAGGGGTTCGTGGTACTGAGCCCTAATCTTGGGGTATCTAGCGGCTAGAGGGGCGCCAACACTTGCTTTGGAGTAGGTGCGGAGGTTGACGATGCGACGCCTGTGGATGTCTGCTCTGCTCGCGCCGGTACTGGCCCTGGCGGTCCCGGCCGTGGCCCTGGCGGCGCCGTCGGCCCCCGCGGTGCGGGCGGCCCCGGCCGCGACGCGGACCCTGCAGCTCGGCATGCACGGCTTGTCGATGCGGGCGCTGCAGCGGCGGCTGGCCGCGCTCAAGTACTACCCGGGCCCAATCGACGGCGTCTTCAGCACCGACACGCTGGAGGCCGTGTGGGCGTTCCAGGAGGTGCAGGGGCTGCCCGGTGAGGACTTCGTCAGCTCCGCGATGCAGCGGGCGCTGGCCCACCCGCGCGCGCCGCGGGTGCTCGACGCCGCCGCCGGGCCCAACCGGGTCGAGGTCAACCTGGGCATCGAGGTCCTCGTCCTGTACCACCACAACCAGATCGAGCTGATCAGCCACGTGTCGAGCGGCGGCGGTTACTACTACTGCTCGCCCGGCGGCGGCTGCGGTGTGGCCATCACGCCGACCGGCAACTTCACGACCCTCTCGTTCTTCCCCGGCTGGATCTCGGTGCCGCTTGGCTACATGTACAACTCGGTGTTCTTCATCGGCACCGCGTTCGCGATCCACGGCGATACGTACGTGCCGCTGGCCCCGGTCTCGCACGGCTGCATCCGGATCCCCATGGACATCGCGGCCTTCTTCCACACGCTGGTGAAGGTCCCCGGCGAGCCGGTGATCGTCCGGCGCTGACCGCGGCTAGCGAACGGCTGGGGCTAGCGAACGGCTGGGGCTAGCGAACGGCTGGGGCTAGCGAACGGCTGGGGCTAGCGAGCCGGCTCGGCGGCCGGCGGGGCGGCGGGCTGCGCCCCGTGGACCATGGCCAGCGAGCGGGACAGCTCGATGCAGCCGAGGGCGATCGCGATCAGGGCGGCGAACTCGACCACCAGCAGCCAGCCGTCGGTCCGCACGTTCTCGCCGTAGATGGTCACCCCGTACGAGACGCTGATCAGCGCGTCGCCCAGGGTGAGCGGCGGCTGGACGGCGACCAGCGTCCCGGCCTGCAGGGCGTTCTGCAGCAGGAACAGCGCGCCGACCCCGGCCGCGGCGGTCGCGTACAGCTGCCACGTGGTGAAGAACGCCCCAGCGCCGTGCGGCAGGGCCGCCACCGCGCTCTTCATGAGCGTCGCGGTCAGGGCGTAGCCGCAGGCTGCCGCCAGCCCGAACGCCGCCGCGCGCGCGTTGCCCCTGGTCCGGACGCCCACGGTGATCACCACCGCCTCGAAGAGGCCGGTGACGATCAGCGCGGTGATCCACACTCTCGTGCTGGCGTAGTTCGATCCGCCCGACGGCGCGGCGGCCGCGAGCCCGGCCCCGAGGCTGACCGTGACCAGGCCCACCGCCCCCCAGGTCCTCCGGGGCAGCCGGCGCCGGTTCACGCGGCTGGCCACCAGCAAGGTGAACGGCAGCTCGATGATGAAGATCGGCTGCACCAGCGCCACCGGGCCGGTGGCCAGCGCGGTGGCCTGGCAGACCGCGGCCAGGATGACCATCCCGATCCCGGCCAGCCAGATCTTGCGCCTGATCAGGTAGCCGAACAACGACAGGTGCAGGGCGCGCGACTGGGGCGCCGTCGCGGCGGCCTGGCGCTGCAGGACCGACGCCAGGCCGTTGAACAACGCCGTGAGCAGCGCGAACAAAACCGACACCATCGCGGCATCCTAGCCGGGCGCCGGGCGAACGCGGACACCGGGCTGCGGCGGGCCGGTCAGCGGGCCGGTCAGCGGCGTGCCGGTCAGCGCCGTTGGCCGACGTAGCTGCCGCGCTTGGCGACGGTGAAGATCAGGCCGGCGTCCCGGAGCAGCTGCAGGGCGTGCAGGACCGTGTCCCGGCCCACGCCGTACTGCTGCTGGAGGGCCTTGACCGACGGCAGCGGGCCCGTATGCCACTGCCCGGCCTCGACCTGGCGGGTCAAGATGCCCGCTAGCTGCTGGTATGCCGGCTCAGGCAAATCATGCCGAACTACCTCAAGTGCGGTCACGCACCAAACTTAGCAGACCTAAATCGACCAGGTCATACATCTAGACTGATCTGATCTGGTCTGATAGCGTGATTGTGAATCCCAGAGGGGGGATGACAGCCCCGGTACCAGCTCCCACTCCCAGGTACCGGGGCTGTTCAATGTTCCGGGCGGCGGGTCTACTGGGGGTCGACGCGGAAGATGCGGAGCTGGAGGGCCAGGGTGGCGTAGTAGCCGACCAGGGTCGACAGCTCGACCAGGGCCGGTTCGCCGAGGGTGCGGACCGCGGCGTCGTACTGCTGGTCGTCCAGGTCGGCCGGGCCGACCAGGGACCGTACGACCTGGTAGGCGACCCGCTCCCGCTCGTCGGCGAAGCCGGGATCGGCACCGGCGCGCAGCGCCTCGATCTCGGGCTCGGTGAGCCCGGCGTCCCGGCCGATCGGCTCGTGCGAGGACCGCTCGTAGGCGCTGTCCCAGGCCTGTGCCACGACGAGGATCCCCATCTCGCGGATCCGGGGAGGCAGCTTGGTCCGGAACCTGATCGCCGCGCCGAGTTCCTGCAGCGCGTGACCGACCTCGGGCGCGTACAGCATGGCGTTGAACGGGCCGGCCAGGCCGCCGGCGCCGGTGTCGAGCAGGACCGCGCGCGGGCCCTGCCCGCGCGGGCCGCTGAGGATCTCCCGGTACAGGCCGACCTGTTCCGGCGTCATCTCATCGGACGACAGAGCAGCAAGGCGCATCGGGTCCTCCTACGTAGCGGTGCGGGGGTTCCTGGCCCGCGCGACGGCGGTGACGGCCACCGCGGCCAGGATGATGAGCGCGATCACCAGCGGGTAGACGATGTGGACGTGCAGCACGAGCAGGGCGCCGGCCAGGGCGCCGATCAGCATCGCGGCCACCGAGATCAGCCGGCGGCCCACCCGGGCGCCGGTCGCGCCCGCGATCGGGCTGTCGGCGGCGATGCCGGTGATGGTCAGCGTCAGCACGGTGGTGGTCAGGTCCGGGACGGCGAGCTTGCGGGCGGTGGCGTTCTGCGCGCCCATGGTGAGCGAGAGCGCCACGATCAGGGCGTAGCGCAGGCCGGCGGGCAATGGGTTCGCGGCCAGCGCCGTCATGGTCACCGTCTCGGCCACGATGACCGCCTGGATCCCCGCGGTGACGCCGAGCAGAAGCTCGCGGCGGCCGGCCAGGGACCGGCCGAGACGGCCCGTGACCAGGGCGCCTAGCGCGAAGCAGCCGATCGCGGCGACCGACGCGGTCGCGGAGAACCCGCCCACGCCGGCCAGGGCGAACGCGAAGAACACCACGTTGCCGGTCATGTTGGCCACGAAGACGTGCCCGAGGACCAGGTAGCTGAACGAATCGACCAGCCCGGTGACCACGGTCAGCGCGACCAGCAGGGGCGGCAGCAGCCCGTCCCTAGCGTCCCGGGATGGCGCGACCGTCTCCCTGACGTCGGCCAGGAACGTGCTCATCCACGGATAACTGCCCACAGCACCTGATCATGCACCACGGACCGTTCGGAATGAGTGATTGTTACCGCGTACGGCCCGCAGATGGCCTCCTATCTGGTGGGGGAGGACTGGCCGCGGCGGGCGGTGGTGTCGACGGCGACGGCGACGAGCAGGACCGCGGCGGTCCACAGGTTCTGCTGCGCAGCGCCCAGGCCGAGCAGTCCACCAGAACCACCAGCACCACCCACGGCGCGCCGTGCAGGGCGGCGATGAAATGCCCGCGGTTGGTGTTGCCGAGGAGGTCACGCTTGGCGCGGCGCGCCTCGGCGCGAGAGGACATCGATGGCCGCCGCCGCGAGTAGCACCGCGGCGACCACGACGTCAATCCACTGGCTGGACACGCCTAGCAGGTAGAGGCCGTTGTAGATGCCACCGATGACGAGGCCGCCCAGCACGCCGTGGA
>Ga0208199_1000537_pt1 | contig 15356 bp, 14 predicted proteins | sample Sb_taG_FD_187705 | JGI IMG/M metagenome (GOLD analysis project Ga0208199, IMG submission 187705) | Peat soil microbial communities from Weissenstadt, Germany - Sb_50d_1_NS metaG (SPAdes) (version 2) | ecosystem: Environmental > Terrestrial > Soil > Wetlands > Peat | place: Germany: Weissenstadt... | reverse complement strand
TCCGAGGGTTCGTATATGTCGCGGTGGTCGACGCCCACGCATGCCCGACCTGCTGCTGGACGAACAGCGGGTCGACCCCGTCCTCGATCAGGTGCGAGACGTACGAATGCCGCAGGCAGTGCACCGATAGCTCAGCTGGCAGGCCCGCCAGCGCCCTGAACTGCGCGAACCGGTCGCCGACCTGGCGGGCCGAGATCCGCACGGCCCGCTCGGTCAGCCAGATCGCGGGATGGGCGCCGCAGCCGTACTGCGGCCGCACCTCGGCCAGGTACTGCTCCAGCGCGCGGGCCGCCCACGGCATCACCGTGGCCACCATCCGGCGCTTGGGCGGGCTGCCCCGCATCGCCTTGCCGAACCGCACCTGGCAAACCCCGAACCCGCCCAGCTCCGGAGCGGCAGGGTTCACCGTGAAGTCGCAGACATCCAGCATGACCGCCTCCCGCCGGCGCAGCCCCCACCCGTAGACCGTCTTGAACAACGTCGCGTCCCGGAACCCCGCCAGCCAGCCCTTCCGCCGGGACGACGCAGCGCTCTCCACCCGGTCGTCGGCAGCGTCGAAGAACGCCTGCAGCTCTGCCCGCGTCAGCGGCCGCCGCTCCGGCCGGCCCTCGTAGTCCGCGACATGCACCGCGGTGTTCCACTCATGGCACACCTGCACCGGGCGGGCACCCACCCGCTGCTCGCACTCAGAGATCCAGCCGTACCGGGCGTCGCACAGGTAATCCAGGAACACCGCCAGCGCTCCCTGATACGACCGGATCGTCGAATGCGCCCAGCCGCCCGAGACGCTCCACCCCTCCACCTGCTCAGGCGTCCAGCACCACGGCCACACCCCGGTGAACGCCTGGAACCGGCGAACCAGCCGCTCCCTGCCCTCAATCAGCGGCACGCTCAGCCGGCGGCTGCGCTGCTGGCGTCCCCAGCCCTCCAGCATCGCCTCGAACAGCTCCGGCTCGGGCCGCAACGGCGTCACGCCGTCCACCAGCACCAGCGCGGCTGCCCCCGCGACCTTGCGCAGCTGCGACAACGGGCACCTCCACGGCACCCGGATCAGATGCAACGAAACCGGCATTCAACGCAACCGGATCAGATGCCTCATCATGGCAGCAGCCGCAACCACAGGCATTCAAGACCAGGTCAGGCCGCGTGGCGTCCAGCCCCCGCACCCTCCCCGCCCGCAAGCCGCTGACCTCGAAGGCCAGCTCCACGACGTTCACGCAAACTGCCGAATGATGCAGCTGATGCAACTCCGCTCATTTGCCACCGGGTCGCGGCACCGTGCCGGAACCAGTGAGGATCGAAAGAGATCCCGGTCCTGGCCCGCAGCCGCAGGACCAGGTCATAGGCCGCCTGATAGGACCACGCGTGCCCCTTCGGCTCCGCCCAGATGTTGACGAAGACATGGCCGCTGTCGATGCTGCCGTACTCCTCGTGCAGGTAGTCGGCATACAGCCGGATCAGCTCCGGCCCGACGGGGACCGCCCGGCCGCCGGACTTGGCCCTCGCCCCGTTCGCGTTCTCCCGCGCCACGATGCTGATCTCCTGCTCCGCGGCGGCGATGTCCTCGTGGCGGAGGCCCAGGGCTTCTCCCGCGCGGCAGCCGCTCTCGTAAAGCAGGGCGAAGAACAAGCGGTCCCGCAGCCGAGTGCACGCATCCAGGATTGCCTGCGCCTCGGCGGCGGTCAGGATCCGCGGCAGCTTCTGCGGCGCCTTCAGCGAGATCGCCCGGCCGCGATACGGCTTCCCCTTGCCGATGTGGTGCAGGAACGGCTTCCACCCGCCTCGCCCGCCGGCCCGCCACGCGGCCAGCAGGTCGCCCACCTCAGCGCCGTTGCGGGCCTGGTGCGCATAGAACGCGCTCACCGCGGCGAGCTTGCGGTTCACCGTCGCGGCCGTCACCTCGGCTGCCGCGGACGGCAGCACCGCGACCTCGCCCGCCCGGCCCGCCCGGGGAAGCTGCAGCCAGGCGACGAACTCCCCGACGTCCTCCAGCCGGGCCTCGCGCCAGTCCAGGCCGCGGAAGCTGATGAACTCCCAGTAATTCTTGAGATCGAACGCGTAGGCCTTGACCGTGTTCGGCGACCGGCCGATGCCGGTGAGATAGGCCAGGAACCGGTCGACCGGGACGACCGGCACGTCGTCGTCCCCCAGCACCGTCCACGACCGGGTCCCCGAGCCGGGAACCGTCACCGGATGCACGAGCATCGTCTCCTCCTTGAACTGCGTCATGGACAAGGCAGTCGATGGGTCCTGGCGGCGTGGGGTTCCCGCGAAACTTGGGGCTGCGGAGCTGCTGCGGGTGGTCACGGGCCGGCGTTTGTCGGCGCCAGGTGTGCTGTCGGTGCGCCGGACGGCGCCGTGACCGGTTCCGGGTGGCCGGTGCCGGGTGTGATGTCCAGCCGGGAGCAGCCGGGTTCAGGCGGGCCGCGGGAACCGGTCGCGGGCGTGAGCGGCCGTCGGCATGATCGTGGGCGTGCTGCCCGTGACGCCGTATCTCCATGGTGCTTCGTGCCCGGAAGGCAGTCTGGCGCTGGGGGCGATCATGCGGGCTGGGGTACTGTCGCTTCGAGCACGCCGATCAGATTCGGCTTTCTCCCGTGCCGCTCCCCGGGCAGCCTGGTTCCTGCTGGCATACCAGGGAAAGCGAGGCGGCGATGGCCGCGGGGAAGAAGAAGGACACAGACGTGACTGGCAGCGCGGCGGGCGGTCCTGCCGCCGTGGCCGCCGTGGCCGCCGGGGACGGTGGTGACGGCGCAGAGGTGTCTGAGGACCAGGTGCGGGTCATCGAGCGCGCGGCCGCGATCGACGTGGCCAAGGGGTCGGGGATGGTGTGCACCCGGGTGCCGGGCAGCCGCCCGGACCGGCGGCGGCAGAAGGTGTGGCCGGTGACAGCCACCTACCGGGAGGTGATCGCGCTGATGGATCACCTGCGCTGCGAGGGCATCCAGCGGCTGGTGCTGGAGAGCACCTCCGATTACTGGCGCCTGTGGTATTACCTGGCCGAGGCGGCCGGCCTGGAGGTGTGGCTGGTCAACGCCCGCGACGTCAAGCACCTGCCCGGCCGGGGCAAGAGCGACCGGGCCGATTGCGTTTGGCTGTGCAAGCTGAACGAGCGGGGGATGCTGCGCCGCTCGTTCGTGCCGCCGCAGGCGGTCCGGGACCTGCGGGCGCTGACCCGCACCCGGGCCCGGCTGGCCCAGGACCAGGCCCGGCACCAGGCCCGGGTGGAGAAGATCCTCGAAGACGCCCTGCTGAAAATCTCGGTAGTGATCTCTGACCTGTTCGGGGCCAGCGGGCGGCGGTTCCTCGATGCCCTGGTCGCCGGGGAGCGCAGCCCGGCGGCGCTGGCCGCGCTTGGCGATCCGCGGCTCAAGGCCACCCGCCGGGAGCTGGAGGAGGCGCTCACCGGGAAGTTCCGCGACATCCACGCCTTCGAGATCAAGACGCACCTGCGGATTCTGGACGTGATCAACGAGGAAACCGCCCGCCTGGACCAGGCGATCGGGGAGCAGCTCGCGCTGGTCCCGCGCACCGCGCCGGCCTGCACCGCCTGCGGCGTGGCCGACGGCGGTCATGCTCCCGGCTGCGCCGCGGCGGGTACACCCCTGCTGAGCCTGGCCGAGCGGATCGATGAGATCACCGGGGTCGGGGAGTGCAACGCCCGGGTCTTCATCGCCGAGCTCGGCACCGACCCGTCGCAGTTCCCCACTCCCGGCCACGCCGCCGCCTGGGCCCGGCTGACCGCCCGTACTCTGCAGTCCGGGCAGAGCGCCAGGCCCGGCCGCACCGGCAAGGGCAACCCGTACCTGCGCGGCGCGCTGGGCCAGTGCGCCATGGCCGCCGCGCATACCGATACCCGGCTGGGCGCCATGTACCGGCGCATCGCCCGCAAGCGCGGCAAGCAGAAAGCCATCGTCGCGGTCGCCCGCGTCATCTGCGAGATCACCTGGATCCTCATCTGCGACCCCGGCGCCCGGTTCGAAGAACTGGGACCGGACTACTACACTCCCCGCAGCCCCGCCCGCCGGACCCGGGACAAGATCCGTGAGATCGAGCGCCTCAACCCCGGCAAGAAGGTCATCCTCGCCCCGATCGATGCCGGGGCGGATACGGCCGCCTGAAGCCCGCAGCCCAGCGTAACCAGGCCATCACCGGCAACGTTCCGGAGTGTCACGCCACTTACCGTAATCATCGCAAGTCACGCATAACTCTCGCAGCCACGCTGCCGCGGGTGGCTGGCTGCTGCCCTCCGCATGGGGTCAGTTTCCGGTCAGGAGATAACCACGGATGAACCGCTATCCGGGCAGGTAAGAACGCTCGTGCTGGACGTTGAAGACACGCCAGTTAAGGCTGGAGATAACCACAAGCACGGACGGGCGCTGCGCACGGAGACCACCATCAACCAGGCCATGGACTTCGGCCTGGGCAAACGGCTGACTAATCTGCCCGCCCTGCGGGAGATCGGCTACACCGCCAACCGACGGCTGCTGGCCGTCCAGCGACTCAGCCACGACCCCATCGCCGGGGACAGCGTCCTGCGCTCGGCCTGCGATCCCGTCCTCCACGACAACGGCACCCGCGTGGCCGGGCTGCGCCTGACCGACCCGCGCGCCCAGGCACTGCTGCACATCCTGCTGATCTTCCGGCTGCACCCCGGCGGGTTCCTGAATAAGGACCTGCGCAGCCTGCTCGGCGAATACCTCGGCCGCCCGCCCCGCGGTCCGGGATCGATCACGCCCGGCCAGGCCACCTATGACCTACGCCGGCTACGCGAGCACGACCTCATCGAACGCATCCCGCACACCCACCGCTACCAGGTCACCAGCACCGGACTCCGGCACGCCATGTTCCTCACCCGCGTCCATGACCGGGTCTTGCGCACCGGGCTCGCCGAGCTCACCGGACCGGACCCGGCACCCCTGCGCAAAGCCGCCAGCACCTACCAGGCCGCCATCGACAACCTCGCCCAGCGAGCAGGAATAGCAGCCTGACCAGCCGTGCCCGGCCACCAGCGACAACTCCGCAAACCAGGCCAGGATCAGCCAAATTGACTCATTCTCGCCGGCTTCGCCGGCCCTAGCTCGGCTAGATGGCCGCGGCCCAGGGGCTGGCGTGCCGGGAGTATGCTCCCTGCGCCTGCCCGCCGAAGGACCGTGCGAGTGTGACCTCTACCTGACCTGCGCCAAGTTCGTCACCAACCCCCGAGTACGTCCCACGGCTGCGGGCCCGGCTCGAGGTCGAACAGCAGCTCGTCAAGGACGCCGGCGAACGCGGCTGGACCCCGCGAGGTGGAACGGCACACCGCTGTCGCCCGCCGCCTGAAAGGCCTGCTCACCGATCTCGGCGAGACCGCCATCCATAACGACTCCCCAAGGGAGCACGACCATGCACGTCTACCACTGAGCGAGCCGATCCACGACTTCGACGGCCTTACCCCGCTCAACGAGTGGCTCGACGGCGACGCCGAACGGCTGGCCTGGACCCTGCAGGTCGTCCTCGCGCTGGCCCAGGCGGGACCGACCCACCTCAGCCGGGCGCGGGAGTGGACCAGCGGGCCTCACCTATGGCACTTCCGGTATGTGGTGACAATTCAGGCACTCTGCCAACAGGCGCGGTATCACCGGCTGCTGGCCGCAGTTGTGAGGTTTTCTCGGCGTGGCCGTGGGGTTGGTGGTGTCGCTGGCAGCCGGGTTTCGCCGAAGGCCCGCCGGTAGGCGCCGGGAGTGGTGCCCAGGGCGGCGCGGAAACGGCGCCGCAGGTTGACCGCGGAGGCGAGCCCGACCCGGGTGGCGATGGCTTCGACCGGCAGGTCGGTCTGTTCCAGCAGGGTCCGGGCCGCGTCGAGCCGCTGGCCCAGCAGCCACTGCCCTGGGCTGGTGCCGAGTTGTTCGGCGAACCGGCGTGCCAGGGTCCGGCTCGACAGCCCGGTGCGCGTGGCGAGCCGGCCGAGGGTCAGCTCTGTGTCGAGCCGCGAGGTGACCCACTCCAGCAGCGGTGCCAGCGACTCGTCGGTCCTGTCGGTGCCGGGCTGTATCGCGTACTGGCGCTGGCTGCCCTCCCGGTGCGGCGGCAGCACCATGCTGCGGGCGATCTGGTTGGCGTACGCCGAGCCGTAGTCGCAGCGCACCAGGTGCAGGCACAAGTCGATGCCGGCACCGGTTCCGGCGCTGGTCGCGACGTCGCCATGGTCCACGTACAGCACGTCGGGGTCCACTTGGACTGCCGGGAATGCCGTGGCGAGCTGGGCCGCGCGGCGCCAGTGGGTGGTGGCGCGGCGGCCGTCAAGCAGCCCGGCCTGGGCCAGGACGAACGCCCCGGTGCAGATGGCGGCAATCCGCGCCCCGCGCCCGTGCGCGGCCCGCAGCGCCTGCAGGACGGCCGGCGGCACCGGGCCGCCGGTTGGCTCCCAGCCCGGGACGACCACGGTGTCAGCCTCCTCCAGGGCGGCCAGCCCGGCGTCGACGAGCATCGCGTAACCGAGGGTGGTCGGCAGCGGCCCGGGGTGCTCAGCGCACACCGTGAAGTCGTAGTGCGCCGGCACGTCCGGCCGGATGGTACCGAAGACCTCGGCGGCGCAGGACAGCTCGAACGGCGACTGGGGCGGGTTCAGCAGGGCCACGACCCGGTGACGGTTCATGGCACGATTGTACCCCTAGATGTCTTTGCAGACTCTTGGGCCGCGCGATCGCCGTGGCCAGGATGGGATGCATGACCGATACCCCGCCCGCCAGCGCGGTGATGACCGCCGTCCAGGTCGATGACATCGCACCGATTGAAGTCGCCGCCGGGATCATGCGCCGCCGGCTGCCGCACACCCAGAAAGCCCGCGGCTGGCTTATCGACTTCGCGCCAGGGACCGAATGGCCCCAAGTCGATGTGCACGCCACCGAGGAGCGCTATTACGTCGTGAGAGGGGAGGTGATCGAGGGTGAGGATCGCTACGGGCCCGGCACGTACGTGGTGTTCGCGCCGGGAAGCCGGCACCGGCCCCGCACTGAGACGGGAGCGCGGATGCTCGGGATCACCGTCTTGTAAAGCAGTTGGCCCGCAGTTAATGAGAGAACGACCGATGACCGGCGACCCACAACACGCACCGGCAGGAGAACACGAATGACGATCCCCAAGACCGGCCAGCTCGATGCCGGCGCCCCCGATGCGGCGAGCAGCTCGCAAGCCAAGCAGTGCAGCACCAGCCGGGTGCTCGTGATCGGCGCGCAGGGCGTGCTCGGCCGGATCCTCGCCCAGGAGTTCGAGACCGCCGGATGGGCCGTCGTCAGGGCCGGGCGCAGGCCCGATCCCGGCGTCGGCTTCCGCCACGCCGACCTGGACGAGCCCGAGACCGTGGCGGCAGCGATCGGCGCCGCCGACGTGGTCATCAACACGGTTCCCGACCCCGGGCTCACCGCCGAGACAATGGTGCTCGACCGGGGCGGGCTGCTCATCAACGTCTCGGCCATGCCGGCCGGGGCGGGCCGGCGTCTCCGGCACGAGGCCGGGACGGCGCGGGGCACCGTGGTCATGAACGCGGGCATCGCCCCCGGGGTGACCAACCTCATCGCCGCCGGCCTGCTGGCCGCCCACCCGCAGGCCGACGAGGTCGAGCTCGTCTTCACCGTCTCGACCAAGAGCACCAGCGGCCGGGCGGGCGGCGACTTCGCCCACCGCGGCCTGACCACCGCCGGCCGGCACCGCACGAAGGTCATTCCGCTGCCCCAGCCGTTCGGCCCGCGCCGCTGCCTCGGCTTTGCCGAACCCGATGGCGGCTGGCTGGGCAGCGTGGCAGGCGATCGGGTGGTCAGCCCGTACGTCTGCATCGCCGAGCGAACCACCCACCGCGCCATGCTCGCCATGAACAAGGCCGGTCTGATGTCCCGGCTGCCGCGCGCCGCGTTCGGTTCTCCTCCCAGCCCCGATGGAGGCGACGCCAGCGAGGAACCGGTAGCGCACTGGGTCGCGGTCTTGAGGCAGGGCGAGCGGCTCGCCGCACGGACCCTCGAGTGCCGCGGCGACTACCGCTGCGCCGCCGCAGCCGCGGTGGTCTTCGCCCGCACTCTGATCGCCGACGGCGCAGGCAGCGCTCTCCCACGCGGCGTCTTTGATCCCGAGGATCTGCTCTCCCTCGATGGCCTGGCCCCGGCGCTGCGCGAGCACGGCATCGCCGCGGTCAACCAGCCGGTGACCACGAGCCGGGCAGAGCCCGCCCGGGGCAGCATGCCGGCGAGAACGACGACCTGAATGGAAGAGAAAGGAGATGACAGTGAAGCGGATCCGCATCGACAGGCCGAGGGTTCGGCGCGACCGCCCCTGGCATGAGGTCCTTCCGCCCGACCCGCGGGATCCCGATGTGGTCCGGGCCAAGGCACTCGCCCGTTCCCAGCTGACCGGCTCATCCCGCAGCAACCGCACTCAATAGGTGAACACGATGCACCCCTGCATGATCGAACTACTCGCCCGCCAGCGCGCCGGTGGTCTCGGCATGATCGCCGAGCCCCGCGTGGCCATCGTCGCGGCGCTCTGGGCCGATGAGGCGAACCAGAGCACCCAGAAAGGCGCATTCGAGATGAGAGAGGAACGACCGATGACCGCGACCCGCATCCTCGCCGCCAGCGGCACCAACTACACCGCGATCGGCATCATTCTGGGCATCTTCGTCCCGATCTGCGCCGCCGTGGCCGCGATCGTGGGCTGCTACTACCGGCTCCAGCGGCACCGCGCCGACGCGGTGGCGATGGCCGCCTACCGCAAGCTCGCCGAGGAGGCCGTGGCCAGCCAGGCCGGGCTGCGCGACCAGCTCGCCAAGCTCACCGAGCACGTCAACGCGGCGGGGCAGCTCATGCGGGACGTCGGATGAACGCCGCATCGTCCCGGCTGCGGCTGTACCGCAACCCGCTGCGGCAGGGCTTTGCGGCCAGCACCTGGCGTGGCGCCTGGTACCTGCTGGCCTACCAGGTGATGGGCTGGCTGCTGTTCAGCGCGACGCTGACCGCGGCGAGCGCGGCGGCCGTGCTCTCGATCACGCTGGCCGGCATCCCGCTGCTGGTGGCCGCCGCCGGGGTCATCCACGGCTGCGCCGGGGCGGAGCGCTCGCGCCTGCGCGGGGTGCTGGGCGAGCCCGTCCAGAACCGCTATCGCCAGCCGGACCCGGCCGGCCTGGCCACCGCGCCGGGGCTGATGGCCCGGGCCCGCGCGTACTGGAAGGACCCGGCCACCTGGCGCGAGTCCGCCTACCTGGTGGGCATGTTCGTCCCGCTGGTGATCCTCGGGTGCGTCGTGCTCTCCGTCTGGCTCACCCTCGCCGCCGGGATCACCATGCCGCTGTGGTACTGGGCGCCGGTCGAGCACTACCCGCACGGGCTCGCGGTGCACGGCGTGCAGCTCGGCTACTTCCCGAACGGCCCGTCCGGCTCCGGCGCGGCCGGCTTCTACGTCGACACGCTGCCCAAGGCGCTACTCGCCGCCGCCGCGTGCCTGATCTTGTTCGCGCTGTTCAGCTACGTCCTCGTGCTGACCGCACGAGCCCACGCCCGGGTCGCGCGGGCCCTGCTGCGCGAGCCGGAAGACCCCCTCGCGGAGGCCAGGGACCTGCTCCGGCGTCCCGGCCCGCTGCCTTCTCTTTTGTTCCGAACGGACAGTGGTTCCAGCCCCGCCCGTGAGGGCCCAGCTCACGGGCGGGGCCGGGAACCGACCGCTCGCACCAGGTAACCGCTCCTCCGCCGCCAAGCAGAAAGAGGCCACGATGCGCCAGTCGCCGAGTCAAGTATTGCCTGTATCAGGCCCGTGGAGTCTGCACTCCGCCGTCATGGGGGGACGAGCCACGTCCCCGGCTGGGGCGAGCGCCATCGCACGGCGTTCGCCTGGGTGGTGTGAGGCGGCCATGGGGTTTCGGCCTGGCGTGCGCGAGCGCCGCAGGCGCCGCTTCGCCAGCGCGTCGCGGCCTGGCGGGCGCGTAACTGGCACCGAGCCCTGCTCGCCTGGTTCGTGCTGACCCTGGCCATCATGGCCGTCGCGGCCGAGCCGGCCGCCGGCTTCCCCCGGGTCCAGCTCGGCTCGGTACCCGCTGTCCGCGTGGTGCTGCGTGCCGGCGCCGTCCTCACCGTCTGCGGCGTCCCGGTCCTGCTCGCCGCCCTGCCCTGATCCTCGGCCGGCCGCGCCCCTTAATCACCAAATCCCCCTTTTACTCACTCAGCCCCTGTCGTCTCACCATCTTCCGGAGAGGTCATCATGCACCAGTCACAGAGTTCAGTGTTGCCACAAACAGGCCAGCCCGCCCCCGAGAGAGCGGAACGCCGGCCGTTCGTCGAGCGGATCGCCGGGTGGAGCGCCCGGCACAAGAAGACCGCGGTGTTCGGCTGGCTCGCGCTGGTCGCCGTGTTGTTCGTGGCCAGCCAGGCTCTGGGTTCCAGGAGCCTGCCCAATTACGATCCCGGCCAGGCCGGGCAGGCCGAGCGGGCCCTGCAACAGGCCGCGCCGGACTTCTACGGCTCGGCCAGCGAGACCGTGCTGATCCAGGCGCGCGCGCCGGACAAGACGTTCGCCGGTGACGCGAGCATGCGGCAGGCCGCCCGCCAGGTGGCAGCCGCCCTGGCCGCCCTGCCGGCCTCCGCCGCTCACATCGCCTCGCCGCTCACCGCGGGCACCCGGCAGGCCGGCCGCGGGTCGCCGGTGTCGGCGGACGGGCGCAGCGCCCTGGTCACGTTCGACGTCCCGGGCCGTACCAGCAACCAGGACCAGGCGGTGGCGGCTGACCAGCGTGCCGTGGCCGCCGTGCAGGCCCGCCATCCGGACCTGCTCGTCGCCGAGACCGGTGACGCGAGCATCACCCGCGCGATCGACAACTCGCTGAACTTCCGCCAGGCCGAGGCCACCTCGGTGCCGATCACGCTGATCCTGCTGCTGGTGGTGTTCGGCGCCCTGGTCGCCGCGGGCATCCCGATCCTGCTCGCGGTCTCCGCGGTCATCGCGGCCCTGTCGCTGGTGACGATCTCGAGCCACTGGCTGCCGGCCGGGAACTCCACCGCCGAGGTCGTGCTGATCGTCGGGATGGCCGTCGGCGTCGACTACTCCCTGTTCTACCTGCGCCGCGAACGGGAGGAACGCGCCAGAGGCCGGTCCTTCGCCAAGGCGCTGCGCATCGCCGCGGGCACCTCCGGGCGCTCGATCCTGGTGTCCGGCGTCACGGTGATGATCGCGATGGCCGGGCTCTTCCTGACCGGCATCGACCAGTTCACCGGCATCGCCCTCGGCACGATCGCGGTGGTCGGCATGGCGGTGGCCGGCTCGCTCACGGTGATCCCGGCGCTGCTGTCGTGGCTGGGCCCGCGGGCCGACCGGGGCCGGATCCCGTTCCTCGGCCGCGGCCGCGCCGCCGCCCGCCCGTCCCGGCTGTGGGCCGCGCTCGTGCGCCGCGTGGTCGCCCACCCGGTGATCTGGGGCGTCACCGCCGCGGCGGCCCTGATCGCGCTGGCCGCGCCCTCGCTGAGCATGCGGCTCGGTGAGCCGGCCGTCGACGTGCCGCCCGGCCAGGCCGTGGTGGCGACCACCAGCGCCATCCACCGCGCCTTCCCGCAGGCGCCCTCGCCGGCCGAGGTCGTCGTGACCGGCCCGGGTGCCACCGGCCCGCGGGTGATGGCCGAGGTCGCCGCGCTGCAGGGGCGCGCGGCAGCCGGAGGTGCCATCCGCGAGCCGGTGACCGCCACCGCGGTCGGCGGCCCGGTCAATGGCGAGGCCCTGGTCGTGGGTGTCCCGCTGGCCGGCACCGGGTCGGACGCGGTGTCGGACCAGGCCTTGCTGACCTTGCGGAACCAGATCCTGCCCGCCACGCTGGGCCGGGTTCCCGGGATCAGCTACGCGGTGACCGGCGACACGGCCAGCCAGTACGACTTCACCCACCAGCTGCACGACCGGACCCCGGTGGTGGTCGCGCTCGTCGCCGCCCTAGCCTTCGTGCTGCTGCTGGTCGCGTTCCGTTCCGTCGCGATCTCGCTGGTCTCGATCCTCTTGAACCTGCTGTCGGTCGGCGCGGCCTACGGGCTGATCACGCTGATCTTCCAGGACGGGAGGCTGCAGTCGCAGCTCGGCTACACCTCGTTCGGCGGGATCATCTCCTTCGTGCCGCTGTTCATGTTCGTGTTCCTGTTCGGGATCAGCATGGACTACCACGTGTTCATCCTGAGCCGCATCCGTGAGCTGTGGTCTCGCGGCTCCTCCGCGCACGATGCCGTCGTGGGCGGGATCTCCTCCAGCGCGGGCGTGGTGACCAGCGCCGCCCTCATCATGGTCGCGGTCTTCTCGATCTTCGCCACTCTGCCGCTGATCGACCTGAAGATCCTGGGCATCGGCACCGCGGCCGCAGTCCTCATCGACGCCACCGTTGTCCGCGGCGTCCTGCTGCCCGCCGCCTTGGCGCTGCTCGGGGAGCGGTGCTGGTACCTGCCGCGCTGGCTGCCCTGGCTGCCCGGCCACCGCCTGGACGCGCCCGGCGGCCGCGAGATCGAGCTTGCGGGGCGGTCATGACAGGTTCGGCGCTGGCGGATCTCGCCGTCGGCGTCGTCATCCTGGGCCTGCTGATCTACCGGCAGCTGAAAGTCCGCCCAGTCCGGGCCAGGGCCCGGATCACCCTGATCCTCGCGGTGCTCGGCGTCAGCCAGGTTGCGTCATTCCTGAGCGGACACCACGCAGATCCGGTGACTGTGGCGAGCCTGGCCGGCAGCCTGGTCCTGGCAGCCTTCTTCGCCAAGGTCAGGGCCGCCACAGTACGCGTGTGGCTGCGCGACGGCCAGGCATGGTCACAGGGCAGCTGGCTGACCGCACTGCTGTGGGCAGCGGCATTTGCCGTGCACCTCGGCTACGACTCACTGCTCGACATGAGCACAGCCGAACGGGGCGTGGGCAGTGCCAGCAGCCTGCTGTACCTGGCCGTCAGCCTTGCGGTGCAGCGGGTCATCGTCAGGGGCCGCGCGCGGCGCCTGCCGTCAAGCCCGGCAGCGATGCTCGCACACGATGGGCTCCCGCGATGACATCGCCGCAGACACCCAGCAAGAGACCTCCAAGACCGTCGCAGCCGCTACCCCTGCCCGCCCGACGGCCCAGCCGACCCTAGCCGACCGCGTGCTGGCATCCTCCGATCGGCGGATGCGGCCATGGCCCGATGCGGCAGCCAGCCGCGCCCAGCCGATCAATGTGCCCGGGACCCCTGCGGCGAATGCCCGGCGAGGCCGCTGGCGAGAGATCGTCCGCGGCTAGCTCGACTGGATGGTCGGCGTCAGGCGTGCAGGCATCAGCGGTGTGCTGGCTGCCTGCTCGCCGGGTCCAGGATGAACGGGCTGTGAGGCGGGTGCCGGAAGTCGAACATGCCGTCCAGGGTGGCGGAGCTGGCGCCGGGCGACTGGTCGCCGAGGCGTCCGAGCCTCCAGTTGACGGGCACGGCGAGAGCCGGACGACCAGGCCAGCTGACCAGCAGGAGAACGGCCACTGCGCCGCACCTACCGGGAGGCCGGCAAGGTCAAGAACGAGACCGTGGCCAACTTGTCCGCGCTGCCCGATCATGTCATCGACCTGATCGACGCCGGGCTGAAAGGCCAGCAGCTGGTGCCGGCCGCCGAGGCGGTCACCATCACCCGGTCGGTGCCGCACGGCCATGTCGCCGCGGTGCACGCGATGGCCGCCAAGCTGGCCCTGCCTGCGCTGCTCGGCCCGGCGGGCCGACCGCGGGACCTGGCCCTGGCGCTGATCATCTCCAGGGTGGTCAAGCCGGGCTCCAAGCTGTCCACCTTGACCTGGTGGGCCGATGTCACCCTCGGCGGCGACCTGGGGGCGGCCGATGCCAGCACCGATGACATCTACGCGGCGATGGACTGGCTGGAAGACAGGCAGGACGCGATCGAGGCCGGGCTGGCCCGCCGGCACCTGGCCCCAGACGCGAACCCGTCACGGATGGCGCTGTTCGACCTGTCCAGCTCGTGGCTGGAAGGCTCGCACTGCCCGCTGGCCGCCCGCGGCTACTCCCGGGACGGCAAGAAAGGCCGGCTGCAGATCGAGTACGGGCTGCTGACCGACCCCGAAGGCCGCCCGGTCGCGGTCCGGGTATTCCCCGGCAACACCGGCGACCCGGCCGCGTTCACCCAGATCGTCCAGGTGGTGCGGGACAAGTTCGGGCTGGCCAAGATGGTCATGGTCGGCGACCGGGGGATGATCACGTCCGCCCGGATCGCCGCGCTGAACCAGCATGAGGACGGCACCCCCCGCACCGGTCCCTGCCAATGGATCACCGCGCTGCGCGCCCCGGCCATCAAGAAGCTGATCGCCGACGGCGGCCCGCTTCAGCTGTCCCTGTTCGACGAGCAGGACCTGGCCGAGATCACCAGCCCGGATTTCCCCGGCGAGCGGCTGGTCGCCTGCCGCAACCCGGTGCTGGCCTCCGACCGGGCCCGCAAGCGCGAGGACCTGCTCCAAGCGACCGAGAAGCTGCTGGCGCCGATCATCGCCCGCGTCCAGGCCGGGCGGCTGTCCGGCGCCGGGCCGATCGGGGTCGAGATCGGCAAAGTGATCAGCAAGTACAAGACCGCCAAGCACTTCCAGGTCACCATCACCGATGACAGCCTGGCCGTGGCCCGCAAGCAGGACCAGATCGACGCTGAAGCCGCCCTGGACGGGTTCTACGTGCTGCGCACCCCCGTGGCCGCCAGCGAACTGGACGCCTCCGGCGTGGTGACCGCCTACAAGAACCTCAAATACGTCGAGCGGGACTTCCGGCACATCAAAGCCGACGACCTGGACCTGCGCCCGGTATTCCACCGGCTCGAGGAACGCGTCAAGGCCCACGTGCTGATCTGTATGCTCGCCTGCTACCTGACCTGGCACCTGCGCCGCGCCTGGGCCCCGCTGACCTTCACCGACGAGCATCCGCCCGTCCCGGCGAACCCGGTCTCCCCGGCCCGCCGCTCGGCGGCCGCCCAGGCCAAGGCCTCATACCAGTACGACCAGGCCGGCCAGCCCTATTACAGCTTCCACGGCCTGCTGGAGCACCTGGCCACCTTGACCCGTAACCAGGTCCGGTTCGCCGGCGCCCAGACCACCGTGCCGATGCTCACCGAGCCCACCAGCACCCAGCGGGAAGCCTTCCACCTCCTCGGCGCCCCGATCCCGCTCACCTTGAAGTAGCCAGAACACCACCAGGCCAGCCCGGCAAAACACCAGGTCAAACCCGGAAACACCTACCGAACTTGCCGTAACTTCGGGTTAGACCCTCACCCGCGCATAACGCACTAGCCCCCTCGGTGGCGGCGGCCTGCTCGCGGGCGTCGCGGAGCGCGGCGGCGGCCTGGGCCGTGGCCTGGGCGGCCCGGGCGGCGGCTGTG
>Ga0208199_1000535_pt1 | contig 15364 bp, 16 predicted proteins | sample Sb_taG_FD_187705 | JGI IMG/M metagenome (GOLD analysis project Ga0208199, IMG submission 187705) | Peat soil microbial communities from Weissenstadt, Germany - Sb_50d_1_NS metaG (SPAdes) (version 2) | ecosystem: Environmental > Terrestrial > Soil > Wetlands > Peat | place: Germany: Weissenstadt... | reverse complement strand
GTCCGAGTAATCCTATCGTAAACGGCAGAAATGATAGGTATTGGCCTTTGCGATGATGGGGTTCAAAGGGCGCAACAGTATCATTTGGTTCCTAAATGATACCTATTTTCCTCGATGACGGGGTTTTCTGGTGGCCGGCATATCCTCCAGTAGCCTCCTCCCGAGCTATGCACATCGGCCTCAACCTGATCTTCCTCGTGCCCGGTGAGACCGGGGGGATGGAGGTCGCCGCGCGCGAGCTGGTTCCCGCGTTGCTGGCCGAGGCGCCGCCGGAGACGCGCTTCACCGCGTTCGTCAACCGCGAGGCGGCCGCCGCCAAAGACGGGCCCTGGGGTGAGCTGCTGCCCGCCGTGACGGTGCCCGTGAACGCCCGCGACCGCACGCAGTGGGTGCGCGGCGAGCAGATGCTGCTCCCGCGCTTGGCCGCGCGCGAGGGCATAAATCTCGTGCACAGTCTCGCGAGCACCGCGCCGCTGTGGGGGCGTTTTCGCCGGGTCGTGACCGTGCACGATCTGATCTACGCGCGCTTTCCCGAGGCGCACGCGGGCATCCGCGACAAGGGCATGAAGGTGCTCGTGCCTCAGGCGGTGCGACGCTCGGACAGGGTGATCGCCGATTCGCTGAGCACGCGCGACGATCTCGTCGAGCTGCTCGGGGTGCGATCCGACCGGATTGACGTGGTGCCGCTCGGGCTGGGCAGCGTACGCCGCGAGACGCCGCTGGACGAGCGCGAGGTGCGTGCGCGCTTCGATCTCGGTGAGCGTCGTGTATTGCTGAGCCTGTCCGCCAAGCGCCCCCACAAGAACCTGCTCGCGCTGATCGGCGCGCTCGCGCGGATCCCCGCCGCGGAGCGTCCCGTGCTCGTGCTCGCCGGCTATCCGACCGCGCACGAGGCCGAGTTGCGCGAGCGCGCGGCGGGCGAGGGTCTCGCCGCCGACGTGCGCTTCCCGGAGTGGCTCTCTGCCGAGGAGCTGGAGGGCCTGTGGGCGCTGGCGCAGGCGTTCGTGTTCCCGTCGCTGTACGAGGGCTTCGGGCTGCCCGTGCTCGAGGCGATGGCGCGCGGCGTCCCGGTCGCGTGTTCGAACGCCTCCTCGCTGCCCGAGGTCGCGGGCGACGCCGCGCTGCTGTTCGACCCGCACGACGAGTCGGCGATCGCCGAGGCGCTGCGCCGGCTGCTGCGTGACCCCGCGCTGCGCGAGAGCCTACGTACTCGTGGTCTGGCTCGCGTGGCTGAGTTCACCTGGCAGCGCACCGCGCGGCTGACGCTCGAGAGCTACCGCCGAGCGCTGGACCATGACGGGTAAGACGAGGTCAGCGGGCTCTTTCAGCTTTTCTTTCCTGACGCGCATAGCTCCTCGATGGCGGCTATGAAGATGCCCGCCGGCGCGCGGCGTCCAGGAACTCGGTCGAGCGGGGGCTCATATTTCCCCCGAGAGCACGATCTTGTCGCGGTCTACCTCGGCGATGAAGAACGAGCGAATCCGGCGACGCTGTTCGAGCCACGCCGGCGTGTTGATATGGATGGAGAACGAGAGGGTGAGCGCTTGTAGGCCGAGCGCATGCGCCGCGGCTTGGAGGGCGTCGTGCACCCGCATCTTGCCTTCCCACGATGCGTCCTCGACGAGTACCAGCACATCCACGTCGGAGTACTCCTTCGGCTGCTCGCCCCGAGCGCGAGAGCCAAATAGCCATATAGCACGCGACTCCACCTCGTTCTCGCGCGATAGCTCAGCGGCAAAACGCGTCAGCAGCGCCCGCTCGTCGGCACTTAACGACGCTTGGGCAAGCGTGGTCATACGTTCAATGTACCGCCGCCGAGGCACCCACAGTGGGCAAATAGCTGGCGCCCGGACGAAAAGACGCCGCCCACTTTCACTTGCCCAGGAGCCCAATGACGCCGGCGGCGTCGGGGATCACGTGAGGCAGGTCGGGGGCCTCGGCGAAGGCCGTGTCGGTCGACACCAGGGCGTTTGCATTGACATCTATCGCCGCGGCTGCAAGCACAGCGTCGAACGCGCCCAGGCGCTGTGTGCCCTCGAACAGGGACAGCCCGCGCCGGAGGTGCTCGGCCGTAACGGTCAAGAGCGGTGAGAGCAGCTCGACGTAGTCGCTCCCGAGCATCGCGGCGTCGGTGCGATCGCGTCGTCGGGCGCGCACATGCACGAACTCCTGGATGGCCTCAACCGTGGTGGTCGCCTCGATCTGACGGTCCGCGATCGCGGCGATCAACCGGCGGCAGGGGTCTCGCAGGGGATGATCGGCGCCCTTGGCATAAACCAAGACGGTCGTATCGAGGACGATCACGCCCGGCGCCCGCGCAGGGCATCGAGCTCGGCGCGAAGCTCTTCTGGCTCGGGAACGGGCATATCCGGTGCTTGCAGCAACCGCCGGCCGGCAGCGGCGCGCTGTGTGTCGGTGTTCGTCACGCCGCGATCTATCGCCTCTCGAACCACCGTCGCCACCGAGACCCCACGCTCCTTGGCGACCGCGACGATCCGCTGGTGACGATCCTCATCGATCAACACCTGTAGACGATACTCCAAAGACATGCTCATACTGTAGCATGAGCCATATCCTACTAGTGCGCGTAACTCGCCAACACCTCACGCAGCGAGGACTCGAGCGACAGACGCTCGGCGTTCTCGGCGAACCACGCGGCCGTGCTCTCGCGCAGCGCGTAGCCGGCCTCGTGCGCACGGACGATCCCATCGGCGACGGTTTGCGGATCGGGGCTCCGGACGATCGTGCCGTTGACGCCCTCCTCGATCAGCTCGGTAGCGGCGTTGTCCTCGCCCGCGACCACAACGCTCGGCGTGCCCCGGGCGGCCGCCTCGACCACCACCATCCCGTAGCCCTCGCGCTGAGATGTGAGCAGCATGCACGTCGCGCGACGCATCTCCGCGTCGACCGTCTCCGTGTCGGTGAAGCCACGCGCCGTCACCACTCCCTCGAGCCCGTGCCTGGCGATCGCCGCTTCCAGGGCTTCACGCTCGGGACCGTCGCCGAGGAACTCGCCCCGCAGCCCCTCGATTTGCTCCACCGCCAGCGCTATTGCCGCCACCGCCAGCGTCACGCGCTTCTCTGGGATCAGCCGCCCGGCGAACAGCACCATCGGCTCGGCCGCTCGCGACGCCGCGTCCTGCGCTCGCCTGGCTTTAGTGATGGGCTCGGCCGGGTCGGTGTACAGACCCCGCAGCACCGTCACGTTGCCGCGCAGGCCCTCCTCGCGTAGTCGCTTCGCGTGCAGCTCGGAGAAGCAGAACGCCCGCTGGGGAGCCAACACGCACAGGCGCTGCACGAGCTCTCCCACGCGCCCCCTCGCGGCACCCAGATATTCGCGCCAGTAGGCGCGGCTCCACACCTCGAACCAGTCCACCACCAGCTCGAAGCCCATCAGCGGCCGCGCCGCCGCGGCCGCGAGCAGTGAGAAATACGGGAAGGCACACGTGTGTACGACGTCGTAGCGACGGCCATTGCGCAGAAGGTGGGCGAGCACGCCCAGCCCAAACACCAGCGGTGGCAGGATGCGCCGGCGGGCGGGGGTGGCGGGCGGGCCCTTATCCGTGTAGAGCACCATGCGTGGGCCGGCGGTCACGACACGCACGCGCTCGTCGATCTGGGCGTGCTCGCCCCGCTCCCACTGGCGCAGCGTCAGATAGGTGACCTCGTGTCCCTCGTGCGCCAGGCGCTCGGCGAGGTTGCGGTACCAGCGCTCGGCCCCGCCGACCGTATGGGGGAAGAGGCAGTCATAGATGACACAGATGCGCATGGGTGTCTTTCTTGAGGGATTTCGGGGCCGCGGGGAGTAGGTGCGGGTATGCGTTTAGCGAGCGGGCGGGTCGATCCGACTATCTGGCAACTCACCATGAGCAGCCTCGAGATCATGGAGGTCAACAAGGTCGCGCTCGCGACCGGCGATCCGCTTTAGTGCAACAAGGTCTGCCAGCGAGCAGATCGGGGCCTCCACGCCGTCGACTCGACGTGTCTCGGCACGCGCGGCGAGCTCGGCGAAACTGAGTGGCGGGAGTAGCTCGGCAAGGAGGTCGAGTTCACCATGGGGAGTTGAGAGATGGATAGTTCTTCCCAGCGCGACAGTATCGTCTGGGACCGGCGAACCATCCGGACGCGTGGCGGGCCACTCGGCGATCAGCGCTCGCAAGTGCTCGAGATTCTGGGGCTCTGGAGCGAGGATCACGTCGACATCGCGAGTGGCCCGCACTACTCCATGGCGAATCAGTGCGATTCCGCCGATGAGCACATAGCGAACGCGCGCGCGGTTGAGATCATCGAGGATCCTTCCGAAACCGCTCACTACGGCATACGGCTGGGTGTGGCTGACTCAATCGCGCAAGCACTAAGGGCGATGCCGTCCGCAAGCAGCTCGTTTGGATCGCAAGCAGCATCCCGGATGAGACGATAAATCCGCCAGGCCTCGCCTGCGGTGGCATCCTCGCCGGCCGCTTCGGCCGCACGAGCCGCGCGGGAAGCCTCATCCAGTCGCCTAGACGAACTCCGATCGAGCATCCCAGGAGCATAGCTTGGCTGTAGACGTGTGGCGCTCGGCCCCGCCGACTGTGTGGGGGAAGAGGCAGTCATAGATGACACACACGCGCATGTCGCTAGCATCTCATCTCCTCGGCACGGCGCCTGCCTCGAGGGCCTTTCCGCCTTCGTGCGCGTTATAACCGGATAGCTCGCCGTTCGCACATCTCCGAACATGGTCCTGACGAGCTTTGAGCCGATGAGCACACTCAGCCAGACAAGCGCTCCCGCTGCCCCCGTCATGCTGGACGGGGACGCGCTGGCCGTGTCGGTCGTGATCCCCTGCCTGAACGAGGCCGCGAACATCGAGGCCTGCGTGACAGCCGCTCTGGAGGCGCTGGCGGAGATGGACGTCGCCGGCGAGGTGGTGGTCGCCGACAACGACTCCGAGGACGACTCGGCGCGGCTGGCTGAGCAGGCCGGCGCGCGCGTCGTCGTCGAGCGCCGGCGCGGCTATGGCAGTGCCTACCTGGCTGGCTTCGCCGCCTCGAAGGGCCGTTACATCGTGATGGCCGACGCCGACCTGACCTACGACTTCAATGAGATCCAGCGCTTCGTCGCGGCGCTCGAGCAGGGCGCCGAGTTGGTGATGGGCGACCGCATGGACAATATCCAGCCGGGGGCGATGCCGTGGCTGCACCGCTACATCGGCAATCCACTCCTGTCCGGTCTGCTGAACCTGTTCTTCCGCACCGGCGTGAGCGACGCCCACTGCGGCATGCGCGCGCTGCGCCGGGACGTCCTCGAGCGCCTGGACCTGCGCACGACCGGCATGGAGTTCGCCTCGGAGATGGTGATCCGCGCGGCGAAGGAGAACCTGCGAATCGCCGAGTTCCCGATCGAATACCGCCCGCGCGGGGGGGAGTCGAAGCTGTCGAGCTTCCGCGACGGCTGGCGCCACCTGCGCTTCCTGCTCGTCCATTCCCCCAATCACCTGTTCGTCGTGCCCGGCACGCTGCTCGCCGGCCTGGGCACGCTGATCGTCGTGTTCGTCGGAGCGGGCCTGGATTTCTTCGGGCGCGCGTGGGGCCTGCATGCGCTGATCGGCGGTGCGCTGCTGATGATCGTCGGCACCCAGGTGCTCGCCCTTGGACTGTGCGCGCACGCGTATGGCACCTATTTCATGGGTGAGCGCGACCCCTGGTTCGATCGCATGCGGGCACGCTTCCGGCTCGAGCACGGTCTCCTGCTGGGCGGTGTGTTCGTGCTCGTCGGTCTTGTCATGGGGGTGGTGATCGTGGCGACCTGGATCGCGCACGGCTTCGGCTCGCTGGCCGACGAACACCTCGCGGTGATTGCCGCGTCGCTCTTGATCGTGGGAATCCAGATCTTCTTCTCCTCCTTCCTCCTGTCGATCCTCGGTCTGCGCCGCGGCTAGTGTCCCGAGTGGCGGTGCGGCGGGTCCTCGCCTGTGGGCTGCTGGCCATCGTCGCGGCGTTCGCGCTGCTGCTCCTGCACCGTGAGCCGCGGCGCTCGGGCAGCGACACAACTCCCTACGCGACGGGCGCGGCGGCAGTGTTGAACGTCGGCGAGCGGACCTGTCAGGGGCAGGAGCTGTTGCCCGCCGACACCGCCGCGCTGCGGATGACGATCCACACCTACGGCAAGCCCGGCGCGAGGTTGAGCGTGAGTGTGACCGGCCCGCACGGAGCGCCGCTCACGACGGGAGGCCTGCCGGCTGGCTGGCGCCAGGGGGTTGTGCGGATCCCCGTCACGCACGTGTCCACGACGACTGCTGGGGCGACCGTGTGCCTGCGCGATGAAGGCCCGTCGCCGGTGGCGCTCGCCGGCGATAGTAGGGACCAGTTTCACACGATGCAGGTGGACGGCAAAACGGTCGAAGATGGACAGTTGCGCTACGAATACATGCGTCCGGGCAGCGAATCGTGGCTGCAACTGCTGCCGACCGTCGTATACCGCTTCTCGCTGGGCAAGTCCGGCCTGGTGCGCCACTGGGCGTGGGCAGCGGCGCTCGTGCTGATGCTGTTCGCCGTGACCATGGCGATCAGGACGATCCTACGCGAGGGGACCTGAACGCGTGGGCGCTTTCACTCAGATCCGCGCCCGCATCGGCGCGCTCGTGCGGCGCGTGCCGAAGGCCGCCAGGATGTGCGCGCTCGTGGCGCTCGCCAACGGGCTGGCGTGGTCATTGATCGTGCCCCCTTTCCAGGTTCCCGACGAGAACGCCCACTACGCCTACGTTGCGCAGGTCGCCGAACGCGGCACCGTTCCCCGCCCGGCCAGGGAAGAAATGCTCTCGCCCGCCGAGGAAGGCACGCTCGAAGCGATTGGCTTCTATGGGGTGATCGGCGAGCCGCACGACCCGGCCCCCTTCTCACAGCGCCAGCAGCAGGCGATCGAAGCGGTGGCCCGCAAGCAGCTGAGCACGCGCGGCTACGGCGACGCGCTGACGGCGACGAACAACCCGCCGCTGTACTACGTCCTGGAGGCGATCCCCTACAAGCTCGCCGCCGGCGGCACCGTGCTCGACCGGCTCGCCGCCATGCGTGTGCTCTCGGCGCTGATGGGAGCCGTGACCGTGCTGCTCGTCTACCTGTTCCTGATGGAGCTGCTGCCCGGCCGTCGCTGGGCATGGAGTGTGGGTGCACTGATGGTCGCGTTTCAGCCCCTGTTCGGCTTCATGTCGGGCGGGGTGAACAGCGACGATCTCATCTACCTGATGGGGGCCGGCGTGCTGTGGGCGGTGGCGAGGATGTTTCGTCGCGGCCTCACCCCCGCGAACGGGGCGATGATCGGCGTATTCCTTGGGCTCGGTCTCGTGACGAAGTTCACCCTGCTCGGCTTCATCCCGGCCGTCGCGCTGGCCGTCGCATTGGGGCTATGGCGCGCCTGGCCGCAACAGCGCGCACGCGCGCTGCGCGGGGCGGCGTGGGCGACCGGACTGACCGCCGCGCCGGTGCTCGCCTACCTCGCCCTCAACCACCTGGTCTGGAAACGTGGCGCGCTCCCCGGGGGGATTGGCAGCGTCTCATCCGGCAGCGCAACCGGGCCCCGGTTCAGTTTTGGCGCGGAGCTCAGCCACATCTGGCAATTGTTCTTGCCGCCGCTGGGCATGCGTCACCAGTTCGCCTACGTGCCGCTGCAGCGCACCTGGTTCAAGGGCTTCATCGGCAGGTTCGGCTGGCTGGACTACACCTTCCCGGAGTGGGTCTATAGCATCGCGCTGTATGTCGCGTTGCTCGTCATCGCGCTGGTGATGGCCGAGCTCGTGCGCCGCCGCCAAGCCCTCGCTCGCCGGCTGGGCGAGCTGGCCGTGTACGCATTGGCGCTCGTCGGGCTGTGCGTGGAGATCGGCGTCGAGTCCTACCGCGAGACGATCATCAACGGAGAACTGTTCGAGCAGGCCCGCTACCTGCTGCCGCTGCTCTGCCTGTACGCCGCACTGGGCGCGCTGGCGGCGCGCGCCGGAGGGCGTCGCTGGGGTCCGGCGATCGGCGCGGCGCTCGTGATGCTGGCGATCGGCCACGATCTGTTCGCCCAGGCGATCACGATCTCCCGTTACTACGCATGAGCACCGCCGGCGTGACGGTCGCCATCCCAGTGCGCGACGGCGGCGAGCTGCTCGCGCGCACGCTCGCGGCGGTGGCCCGGCAGACCGTGGAGCACGAGCTGCTCGTATGCGACTCCGGCTCGACCGATGACTCACTTGCGCTGGCCCGCTCCCACGATGCCCGCGTGATTGAGATACCGCCACGCGAGTTCAATCACGGCGGCACGCGTAACCTGCTGCTGGCAGAGGCGGCGGGCGAGCATGTGGCGCTGCTCACACAGGACTCCGAGCCAGCCGACGAGCACTGGCTGGAGCGGCTGCTCGAGGGGTTTGAGCTCGCGCGGGACGTGGGGATCGTCTACGGGCCTTACATCCCGCGCCCGCGGGCATCGCCCGCGGTCCGCTGGGAGCTCGAGCATTGGTTCTCCTCACTCTCCCCCGACGGAGGCCCACGGGTGGAGCGCTTGCGCGAGGACGAGCGCGCGCTGCCCGCGGTGGCGCTGATCGGCGCGCGCGGCTTCTTCACCGACGCCAACGCCTGCGTCTCCCGCGCGGCGTGGTCTGAGGCGCCCTTCCGCGATGTCCCCTACGCCGAGGATCGGTTGCTGGCGATCGACATGCTGCGCGCCGGCTATGCCAAGGCGTTCGTGCCGTGCGCGGCGGTGCTCCACTCCCACGATTACGCCGCCGGCGAGCAACTGCGCCGCTCTTTTGACGAGTGGCGGGGCCTGCGCGAGGTGTATGGCTGGCGCGAGCCCGCCTCGCCCGTGCACCTCGCCGGTCAGCTGCGGGGAGCGCTGGGCCAGGCGCGGCGCGCGGCGTTGCGCGAGGAGCTATCCCCTGCCCGCCGCCGCGCGACGCTCGCCGCGGTCGGCCGTCACCATGTTCTGCGCCTCGCCGGCGCGCTGCTCGGCTCGCGCGCGGACCGGCTCCCATCCGGCGTGCGCCGGCGGCTGTCCTTGGAGCGGCGGGCCGGCTTTCAGCCCCTGGATCTCGACGGCGACTCAGCTCAACCCACCGACCCGCCTGCCTTCGCGCGATGAGTGACAACAACCCGATCCAAGGCAAGCCCCAGGGCGCCTTCTCCGACCTGAAAAGGCGGATCTACCTCACCTACACGAACTACGGCCTGCGCACGATCCTCTGGCGGCTGATCACCTTCCCGCTGCGCTTCACCCCGCTGGAGCGTCATATGCGGCTGCGCACGCATGCCCGTGACGGGGAACTGCGCGACGCCGTCGCCTGGTATCGCGAGCACGGCCGACCGGTTGACATCGTGATCCCCAGCTACCGCGACTCAGAGCGCGTACGCACGCTCGTGCGCAGCATCTCAAAGACCGCCCCACGGGGGATGTTTCGCGTCATCGTCGCCGACGATTGCAGCGGCTCGGAGCACCTCGCCGCGCTGGGACAGATCGAGGGCATCGATGTGCTTGTCCCGTCTGAGGAGAACACGGGCTTCGCAGCAAACGCGAACCGTGGCATGCGCGCGAGTGAGCCCGACCGTGACGTCGTCGTGCTGAACTCTGACATCGAGGCGCTGCCGAGCTGGCTTCAGTGTCTTCAGTACGCGGCTCATCGGTCCGCGGACGTCGGCATCGTCGGCGCGCAGCTGCAGTATCCCGATGGGCGCATCCAGTTCGGTGGGACCGTGCGCAACCGTGACCAGCCGGAGTGGTTTGACCACCGCTACCGGTTCAAGCCTCCCGGCTGGGGCCCCGCCTCGCTATGGAGTCCAGCGCTCGCGGTCACCGGCGCGTGCATGTACGTGCGCCGCGAGGTTATCGAGCGCATCGGCTTGCTCGACGAGCGTTACCCGATGGCCTACGAGGACGTCGACTGGTGCCTGCGCGCGTGGCGGGCCGGCTTTCAGGTGCTCTACTTCCCCGCGGCCCAGCTCGTCCATCATGAGTCTGTCACGCGCGGCACCGAGCTGGGCGAGCGCGAGCGCGATTCCCAGCGGCTGTTCTGGGAGCGCTGGTCGGACTTCTTCGATGCGCGCGAGGTGCACACCCCAGAGGGCAAGCTCCGCATCGTCTATGTGACCGAAGACACCGGCGTCGGTGGCGGCCACCGCGACATCTTCGAGCACCTCAACCGCCTGTTCGCGCGTGGTCACGATGTGTCGCTGTACACGCTCGGGGAGTCTCCCGACTGGTTCCAGCTGCGCGTGCCCGTGCACAGCTTCGCCGGCTATCACGAGCTCGTCGACGAGCTCTCCCGGGTCGACGCGATCAAGGTGGCGACGTGGTGGAAAACGGCCGCGCCGGTGTGGCAGGCGAGCGTCGTGCGCGGCCTCCCTGTGTACTTCGTCCAGGACATCGAGACCTCCTATTACCCAGACGCCGAGCGGGGCCGACACGCGGTGCTCGACTCCTATCGGCCGGAGTTCCGCTACATGACGATCTCCTCCTGGAATCGCGAGCGCCTGCGCGAGCTGGGCCTCGACGCCGAGCTGATCCCGCCGGGGATCGACCTCGACACGTTTCGCCCGCGCGCGGACGTGGCGCGCCGCGATGACATGGTGCTTGCGCTGGGACGCTCGAACCCGCTGAAGAACCTGCCGCTCACGATCGCCGCTTGGAAGGCGTTGAAGAACCGATCGGAGAGCGGCGAGCGTCCGGAGCTGTGCCTATTCGGGGTTGAGCCGGAGCTGGCGCAGGGTCAGGAGCGTGTGGGCTACGTCTCCTCCCCGGACGACGAGCGGGTCAACGAGCTCTTCTGCCAGGCGACCGTCTTCATCCAGACCTCCACACACGAGGGCTTCGCGTTGCCGCCGCTGGAGGCGATGGCGACTGGCGCCGCCGTTGTCTGCACTGACGCGCACGGCAACCGCGACTTCTGCCGCGATGGCGTCAACTGCCTGATGCCCCAGGCGAGCGTTCGCGCGGTCAGCGCCGCGCTTGCCAGCCTGCTCTCAGACCCCGAGCTGCGCTCGCGCCTGGGTCAAGCCGGAATCGAGACGGCGAGGGACTACGCGTGGGAGCGACGAATCGACGCGCTGGAGACATTCTTCCAGCGGGTCGCCGCGGCACGGCGGATGGCGGTTGCCGGCGAGCTCGCGCCCACGAGTTAGCCCGGGGGCGGCTCGGTCTGCTCCCAATGAGTGGAGGGAAAGTAGTCCAGCAGCACCTCCTCCAGCATCGCAAAGCGTACACCGGCACGCAGCATGCGCTCCAGCATGTAAACGTCGCCCGGCAGTTCGAGCTGTGCCGCGAAGAGCTCGCGCTCAAAGAAGCGCAACCCGCCGTGCATGAGCGCTCCAGCCCAACTGAAGTAGCCCGGGCGTGGTGGAAAGCTCATGCACGTCACCCGCTCGCGGTCGGGGTAGTGTGCCTCGAAGCCCCCATAGGCGACCTCTGCCCGCTCTATGCGGACCACCTCTAGCAGCGATGCGACCGCGTCGGGACGCAGGTGGTCGTCGTCGTCGAAATGCAGCAGCCATCGCCCGCGGGCGCGCCGAGTCGCCTCGTTGCGGGGCATCGTGCTTCCCACCAGCCAGTGCTTGCCCGGATCGGTGTGCGCGGTAATCCGCTGGCTCAGGTTGGCGTAGCTGACGCGAGGATCGCCGAGCGCCACGACGGCCTCGCCGAACTCGGAGGCGACAGCGTCGCCGACTACCAGCACCTCCAGATTGGCGTGTGTCTGCGCCAGCAGTGACGGCAACGCCCGGCCGAGCAGTGTGCCCTCTCGTCCCGAGGTAGCGAGAGTGACGGAGACCAGCGGGTCGGGATCCGAGTAGGCCCTCTCGTAGTCCGGGCGCGCACGTAGGTCATAAAGGCGGCGCCGGTTCTCAGACTCCTCGTCGAGGACTGCCCGCAGCATTGGCTCTACCCGCTGCTCGAGCGTGCTACGCATCGACTTCACGTTCTCGGCCAGGTCTTGGATCGGTTCCGTCTTCTCCAGCAGCGTGTCGAGCCTCGAGGCCTGCGCATCGACACGTCCGCTGAGCTCGTTGAGACGCCCGTGAAGCTCCCCGAGATGATTGCCGAGAGCGTCAAGACGAGTCACTACGGCACCAAAGCGCCAGTCCAAGAACCTGCCAAGGCGCCGACGGATCACCGGGTGTACTCGCGCGCGGGCAGGCCCTGCACGCGGGACCCGTCGGCGACGTCAGCCAGCACAACTGCTCCGGCCGCGATGATGGCGTCCACCCCCACGTCGGTGCCGTTGACAATCACCGCTCCCATGCCAACAGTTGTGCGCTCGCCGACCGAGACGTTGCCGCCGATGTTGACCCCTGGCATCAGGGAAACGAAGTCGCCGATGCGGCCGTGGTGTCCGACCAGCGCGCCACGGGAGACCAGTGCATGCTCGCCGATCACGGTCTCGACGCCGACGACTGCACCGGGCGCGACCACGCAGCCGACATCGAGCGTGGCGGCCGTCGAGATGTGCGCACACGGATGCACGACCGAGGCGGCGCTCCAGCCGTGCCCAGCCAACCGTGACCAGTGCTCGTTGCGGGGTCCGCCGAGGCCGACGACAACTCGGCCGTCCGGTGGCGGTGCATCGTCTCCGACGATTGGGTGGCCCCCGATGACGGTTCCTATCCGCGAGCGGTCGAGCAGCTCGACCAGACCGACCACTCTCCAGCCGGCGTCTGTGGCCCAGTCGGCGACCTCGATGGCGAACGATCCACTGCCGGCCACAAACAGCTCCTCCCCAGCAGTGCGGTCGAGCGGCGGCAGGTGGCGGCCGAGCTCATGATGCCCACGCATGTCGCGCTAAAGATCCTCGGCGATGTGGGGTGCCGAGCGATTGAAGTACCAGAAGCCGACCAGGAAGATCACGCTGACGAGTGCCAGCGGCTCGATCAGCGCCGTCCAGCTGCCCATGATCTGCCCGGCGCTGAGCGTCGCGCGATTGATCATCGCGTGGCGGAACTGCTGGAAGACCGTGACGAGAGGGTTCAGTGTGTAGAGGTGATAGAGGAAGTGATCGAGTCCAGCGTGCTTGTACACGTAGTTGATGTGGCCGTCGGTGATCACCTTCATGGGGGTTCCGTGCGTCTTGCACGACGCGATGCTAGGTGGAGATGTGTCGCAGATGAGCTTTTCTCTCACCGTTTCGGCGGGAATGATCACCGGCGATGAGTAGAAGAGGATCTGGCTAAGAACTTCCCAGATCGGTGAGATGTCGCGGAACTTCACGAACAGCGCCGAGAGCAGCATCGCGACGCCGGTGGCGAGCACGCTCAGCATCAGGATGATCAGGGGCAGCTCGAGCCAGCTCAGCATCGGCCGTGCGCCAGCGGCCACCGCGAAGATCATCACCACGACCAGGTTGAGCCCCAGGTTGAACAGCGCGAGCAGCACCACCGAGATCGGGATCGCGAGGCGGGGAAACTGGATCTTGCGGACGAGGTTCTCGCGGTCGACGACGCTCCGCACCGCGCCGCTGGTCGCTTCGGCGAAGAAGGTGAACAGCACGATCGAAGCGAGCAGTTGGGCGCCATAGAAGCGGGCTGCGGCGCCTGTGGCTCGGTTGACGTGGAAGATCTTGACGAAGAAGATGTACAGCACCCCAAACAGCAACAGCGGCCGCACCACCTGCCACAGATAGCCGAGGGCGGAGCCGAAGAACTTCAGTTTGAATTCGCTGCGCGCGATGTTGTAGGAGAGATGCCAGAAGCGCGACCAGCTTTCATCCAGCGCGCGCGGCCCCCGGATCGGCTTGCCCGAAGACTCTGTGGGAACCGTCGCGTTACTGAGCTGGTCTGAGATGACAGGTGTGCTCATCGTGGCCCACCAGCCGTTTCGATCTGACCCTTTGGGAGGAGGCCATAGCGGGTCACATCAGTCTGCACGGGAATCTCCACCATGCCGCCGCTGGCGGTCACACCGGAGACGACGAACGACGCGCCTCCCTCGTAACGATCGATTACGTCGAGGCCTTCGCCGCGGTGGGTGATGGTGATGATCGGGTGATAGCGCCCTGGAGCAAGCATGTTGTGGAAGGAGAAGGCGAATACTGCTTGCTCACCACCACTGAAGCTGCCGGTCTGCTCATGGTCTTTTGCCGTAGTGGCTACGACAACCGGCAGGCGCTGCTCGTTGTGCAGCGACATGCTCACGGCCGGGTCGAGCACGTCGGTGTTGAACGTCACCAGCGCCTTCAATGTGAGCGGCTCGGACTGGGGAGCTACGGTTCGGTGCTCGCCGCGATCGTCGCCGAGCCATATGTCGCTCACGCGCGCCATGCCGTCGCCCATGCGAGCGCTACTCACATCATCGCCCTCATAGGTCGAAGCGCGCCCGAAGGCGGTCTCCAGGTACCTGTCGGCCACGTCGCGCGGGTCGCCGATGCTCACCATCTCTCCTCGCTCGAGCAGCATCGCGCGATGACAGAAGCGGGTCACGGCGCTCATGTCGTGGGTGACGAAGACGATCGTGCGACCTTCCTCGCGCATCCGGTTGAAGACGTCGAAGCACTTCTGTTGGAAGGCGGCATCGCCGACCGCCAGCACCTCGTCGATCAGCAGAATTTCAGCGTCGACCTGGATCGCCACCGAGAACGCCAGGCGAACATGCATGCCGGAGGAGTAGTTCTTGAGCTTGAGGTCCTGAAACTCCTCGAGTTCTGCGAACTCGATCACGCGCTTGAAGCGTGCTCTGGCCTCGCGCGGCGAGAGGCCGAGCATGATGCCGTTCAGCGCGACGTTCTCATACGCGGCCAGGTCGGGGTTGAAGCCCACGCCCAGCTCGATGAACGTCGACATTCGCCCGTTGCACCAGATCTTTCCCTCATCTGCGCGGTAGATCCCGGCCAGGCACTTCAGCAGCGTGCTCTTGCCGCTGCCGTTGCGCCCAACGATGCCGAAGAACTCCCCGGGCGCCACCGCGAAGGAAATGTCCTTCAGCGCATAGAGCTCCTCGTGGCGTGAGCGACGCAGCGGGTGCAATGCGCGCTCCTTGAGCGTGTGCGTTCGCTCCTCCGGGATCTTGAAGCGCTTGTGGATTTCCCGGGCGGCCAGCGCAGGTTGTCCCGAGGCGGATGTCTCGGCAGGCGGCACGATCACAGGAGGGTAGCGGCGCGGGAGGCCGTCACGGCTCAGCCCGCGCGGCGCAGCCGGCGCCGTGCGCGATCAACGGCGCGTGCCGCGGCGAACACGCGGGCCGGCGCGCCGAACAACGGCCGGCTCAATGTGGGACGGGCACTGAGTGCCAGCAGCGCGCGTTGGAGGTCATCGGGGAGCGCGCCGCCTGGGCCGATCAAGCTCCGGGCCGGACCGACTTCTGAAACGAGCTGGTCGTATCTGCGCTCGAGCATCTGCACTGTGGCTTCATGAAGCGCATTGCTCCTGCGCTC
>Ga0208199_1000528_pt1 | contig 15417 bp, 13 predicted proteins | sample Sb_taG_FD_187705 | JGI IMG/M metagenome (GOLD analysis project Ga0208199, IMG submission 187705) | Peat soil microbial communities from Weissenstadt, Germany - Sb_50d_1_NS metaG (SPAdes) (version 2) | ecosystem: Environmental > Terrestrial > Soil > Wetlands > Peat | place: Germany: Weissenstadt... | reverse complement strand
CGTGCTGGGTGTGCAGCGTGGCCAGCGCGCCGGCCAGCTGGCTGTCGCCGTCGCGGGCGGCCGCGCGCTCGGCCCATCCGATCTGCTGCGCGTCGGCCGCGTAACGAGCGGACAGCGCGCTGGAGGTCAGCGCGGGGGGCGCCTGGGGCAGGGGGGCGGTGGCGGCCGGCCACGCCGCGGCGGTCGTGCCGAACAGGGCGGCCGCGACAAGCGGCACGACCGCCAGGGAGTGAAATCTCATCGTGGCGTCCTTTTCTCCGTTATCGGGTGCGGCGCCGGACAGCACCGCGATCAGGACGCTACGGAGGCGGATGGCTCGCCAGCGTCACGCTGACGAGCCGATTGCCGGCCTGCCCCCCGGGTACGGGGCGGGTGGCGCGGACTGTCGCCGGCGGCGCGGCCGGCCACCGCCGGCCAGCACCACCCCCTACTCGGGTATGAGCTCGCAGATACACCGTCCGGGGGACGGAGTTTCCGGGCCGTCCCGCCTACGCTGAGGGCATGTACGTGACCGCCGTGCGCAGCTTTGCGGCGACGTTCGTGACCGACACCACGAACCCGCCGCTCCCGCGCCATCCCCGGCTGCGGCGCGGGCGGTTCGACCTGGTCGAGGTCGCCGACGCGGTCACCGCGCTGATCTGCTTCGCCGTCGCCAACGCGATGCTGGCGCAGGACAACGCCCGCCACGCCCACCAGCCCGGCGCACTGGTGGTGCTGCTGGCCTTCGCCGCCTGCGCGCCGCTCGCGCTGCGCACCCGGTTCCCGCTGACCGCGTGGGCCGCCTCCGCGCTGGCCCTCATCGTGACCAGCCTGGTCATCACGGCCGGCACGTTCCCGCTGGCCGGCGTGGTCGCCTACGGCCTGTGCCTGTACGCGGTGACGGTCCGCTGCCGGCCGCGGATCACGGTCGCGGCGGCCGCCGTCACCGTGGCCGGGGCCGCGTTCTTCGACCCGGGCTCGACGCTCGGGGCCGTGTTCCTGACCGCGGTCCCGCTGCTGGTCGGCGCCGTCGTCCGGCAGCGGCGCAGCGGCGAGCGCCAGCTCGCGGAGCAGGAGCGCCGGCACTCCGGCGAGCGCGCGCTGCTCGAGGAGCGCCAGCGCATCGCGCGGGAGCTGCACGACGTGGTCGCCCACCACATGTCGGTGATCGCGATCCAGGCGGAGGCGGCGCCCTACAAGACGGCCGATCCGCCCCCGGAACTGGTGGAGAGCTTCGCCGACATCAGGGCGAGCGCGCTGGCCGGGCTGGCCGAGCTGCGCCGCGTGCTCGGCGTGCTGCGCACCGGCGGGCAGGATACCGCGCCGCAGCCGGGGCTGGCCGAGCTGGACACCCTGCTCGACTCGGCCCGCAGCGGCGGCGTGTCGGTCACCGTGACCCGCGGCGGGGACCCCGTGCCGCTGCCGGAGGGCGTGGACCTGTCCGCCTACCGCATCGTGCAGGAGGCGCTGAGCAACGCGATGCGGCACGCGCCGGGATCGCACGTCCGGGTGCACATGGCGTACCGCCTCGGCGGCCTGGCCCTCGAGATCCGCAACGACGCCCCCCTGGACCCGGTTCTGGTGCCCAGCGGGGACCGAGCCGGCGGGGGCGGCCACGGCCTGGTCGGCATGCGGGAGCGCGCCGCGATGCTGGGCGGGAGCCTGGACGCGGGCCCGGCCGGAGACGGGGAGTTCCAGGTGACCGCGTTCCTGCCGGTGAGCCAGCCCGAGGACGCGCCATGACGATCCGAGTGGTGGTGGCCGACGATCAGGGGATGGTGCGGTCGGGTTTCTCCATCCTGCTCAACGCGCAGCCCGACATCGAGGTGGTCGGCGAGGCCGTCAACGGGCAGGAGGCCGTCGCCCGCGTCGCCGAGCTGCGCCCCGACGTCATCCTCATGGACGTCCGCATGCCGGTGCTCGACGGCCTGCAGGCCACCCGGCAGATCATGGCGGCGGACGGCGCGCCCCGCGTGCTCGTCCTGACCACCTTCGACCTGGACGACTACGTGTACGAGGCGCTGCGCGCCGGCGCCAGCGGCTTCCTGCTCAAGGACGCCTCCGCCGGTGAGCTCGCCGCGGCGGTCCGGGTCATCGCGGCCGGTGACGGGCTGCTGGCTCCCGGGGTGACCCGCCGCCTGATCGCGGAGTTCGCCCGCCTGGGCGCGCCCCGGGCCGCCAGCCGCAAGAACCTTGACCACCTGACCGAACGGGAGACCGAGGTGCTGGCCCTCGTCGCCCGCGGCATGTCCAACGGGGAGATCGCCGCCCATCTGGTCGTCTCGGAGCAGACGGTCAAGACGCACGTCAGCCGGGTCCTGATGAAGCTCGCGCTGCGCGATCGCGCCCAGGCCGTCGTCTTCGCCTATGAGAACGGCCTCATCCGCCCCGGTGAGTTACCCCGTGACCGGCCGCCGAGCCCGCCCAGCCGACGTCGCCTTCGCCGCGGCGGCCTGCGTCGTGCTCGCTTGCTATAACAACCTGGCGGCCCTCGAACCCTGGCACCGGCGGTGGTACCCCGCGGTCAACGCGTGCGCCGCCGCGGCCACCCTGGCGGCCGCGAGGGCCAGCGGGCTGACCCCAGCCGACCTCGGCCTCCGCCGGGACCGGCTGCGGTCCGGGCTCTGGCTCGGATCGGCGGCGGGCGCGCCGGTCGTGGCCGCGTTCGGCGTGGCCGCGCTGACCCCGGCCACCCGGCCCGTGCTCGACGACCAGCGGGTGGCCGGCCTGGACGGGCGGCAGCTCGCCTACCACGTGCTGCTGCGCATCCCGCTCGGCACCGTCGCCTGGGAGGAGACCGCGTTCCGGGGGGTGCTCCTGGCGGCGCTCCGCCGGGTGCTGACCGAGCCCGCGGCGACCGCCGTGGCCAGCGCGACCTTCGGCGTCTGGCACATCCGCCCGACCGCCGAAGCGCTGGCCGCCAACGGGCTGGCCGCCAGCCGCGGCGCCCGGATCATCGCGGTCACCGCCGCGGCGGCCGGGACCGCGGCGGCGGGCACGCTGCTGACCCTCCTGCGGGACCGCTCCGGCAGCCTGGCCGCGCCGGTCACGGTGCACCTGGCCGCCAACTGCACGGCACCGCTGGCCAGCGCCCTCGCCCGGGCGCTCGACCGTCAGCCGGTCGCGGCCCCCACCCGGTCCCGCCCGTACTGCCGGACGAACGCGCGCAAGATCGCGGGCGGGTGGCTGATCTCGCTGCGCCGGGCCATGGCCTTGAGCTCGTCAGCCTCGCTGGGGTGAAAGTAGCCGGCGTGCTTGTACACCTCGATCCGGGTGCACATGCCGGCCGCGTCCAGCTCGGGATGGAACTGGGTAGCGTAGACGTTGGAGCCGATCCGGAACGCCTGTACCGGGCAGCCGGCCGAACTGGCCAGCAGGACGGCGTGCCCGGGCAGCTCGCCGATCGCCTCCTTGTGCCCGGTGAACGCCTCGAACTCCCCGGGCAGATCCCCGAGCACCGGGTCGCTCCGGCCCGGTGCGGTGAGCGTGACCCGCACGGTTCCGACCGGCTCGGGGTACCGCCGGTCGACAACCCCGCCCTGATGGCGGCCGAGCGCCCCGACGCCGTAGCAGGCGCCCAGGAACGGGAAGTCGGCTTCGGCCACGGTGTCCAGCAGGCGGCTCAGATCCGCCTCGACCCGGCGCTGCACCGGCGATTTCTTCTCGTCCGGGTCGGTGAAGTTGAACGGCCCGCCGCCGACCCAGATCCCGGACCAGTCCCGCAGGTCGACGTCCCCCAGCGGGTGCCGGTCCAGCCGGAGCCGCCGCAGCTTGTCCTCGCCCAGCCCGGCCAGGGTCAGGAAGGACTCATACTCGTTGTCGGCCGCGTCGTCGTCGGCGCGGATCGACAGCAGCAGGAACGGTTCCACTAGAACACCCTAGCCCCTGATGCGCGCGCCAACCCTCACTCAGGCGCTACGGTGCGGTGAAGAGGGAAGGGGAGGTGGGTGGGCAGACGACCGCAGGTGACCGTGCTCGGCAGCCTGAACATGGACATCTCCGTGACCGTGCCCCGGCTGCCGGCCCCGGGCGCGACCGTGCTCGGCTCGGCGGCCCGCTTCACTCCCGGCGGGAAGGGCGCCAACCAGGCCGTCGCCGCGGCCCGGCTCGGTGCCGACGTGCGCATGGTCGGCTGCGTCGGCGACGACGACTTCGGCCGCCGGCTGCTGGCCGCCCTGCGCGCCGAGGGCATCGGCACCGGCACGGTAAGAATCGTGCCCGCCGTCCCGACCGGCCTGGCCATGATCGCGGTAGACGCCGGCGGCGAGAACCTGATCACCGTCGCCCCCGGCGCCAACTACCTCCTCGGCCCGCCCGACGTCGCCGCGGCGGGCCAGCCCGAGCGCGACATCCTGGTCATCAGCGCCGAGATCCCCGCCCCCGCGATCACCCAGGCCCTCACCCAGGCAGGCCCGGCCATCTTCAACCTCGCCCCGGCCCCGGAGAACGCGCGGGCCCTGGTCGATGCCGCCGGCCCGGGGCTGGACTGGCTGGTGGTCAACGAGTCCGAAGCCGCGGCCATCCTCGGCCGCCCCGTAACCGGCCTGGCCGACGCCGCCGTGGCCGCCGCCGACCTGATCGCCCGCGGCCCCCGCCACGCCGTGGTCACCGCGGGCGCGCACGGCGCCGCCCTGGCCAGCGCAGCGGACGGCCCCGCGACCGTCGAAGGCTTCCGGGTCAAGCCGGCCGACACCACCGGGGCAGGCGACACCTTCGTCGGGGCGCTCGCCGTCGCCGTCGCGGCCGGCGTCCCGTCCCTGCAGGCCGTAACCGCCGCCGCCGCCGCGGGCGCCGCGGCCGTCACCCGCCACGGCGCCCAGACGGCCATGCCCCGGCCCGCCGACGTCCTCGCCGTCACCGGCGTGACCTGGCCGCTCGCCTGAGCCCGGTATGTACCGGCCGTAGCGGAGCGGCGGTAGGATTCTCCGGAAGGAGAACCTGAACTTATGACGCCTGACCTGCGGGGATTCGAGCTGGACGGAGAAACCGGCGCCAGCGGGGGAGAACCGGGTAACGGGATATCCGCCGTCCTCGACGTGCTCGGCCAGGCCTTCGGCGTCGCCGCCGAGCACGGGGCCCCAGGCGCCCGCCAGCACACCTGGCTGGACACCTTCGACTGGCGGCTGTACCGTGCCGGACTGGTCCTGGAGTACGAGCACGCCCGGCGGGGCGGTCGCCTGCTGCTCAGCAGGAACGAGGTGCCCCAGGCCGAACAGCCCGTCGATGGCTGGCGGCCCAGCCGGCCGCGGCTGGCCACCGACCTGCCCGCCGGCCCGGTCCGGGATCAGGTCGTCAGGCTGGCCAGCCCCAGGGCCCTGCTGCCGATGGCCTCCGCCGCCGGCACGGTCACCGTCACCCGGCTGCTTAACGCCGACGGCAAGACCGTCGCCCGGCTGATCGTGGACCACTCGACCGTGACCCGCGGCGACCAGACCGTCCCGCTGCCCGCGCGGCTGGCCATCACCGAGGTCCGCGGCTACCCGGGCCAGGCCCGCAAGGCCGCCCAGCTCGTGGCCGGCACCCCCGGCGTCTCCCCGGCCGGAAGGAGCGCGTTCGCGACGGCCCTGGCCGCCCTCGGCCGCCACCCGAACGACTACTCGGGCGGCGTGACCGCGGAGATCACCGCGGAGATGCCCGCCCCCGTCGCGGTCGCCACCTTGCTGCTGGGCCTGCTCGACACCTTGGAGCAGAACGTCGACGGCACGCTCCGCGACATTGACATCGAGTTCCTGCACGACCTGCGGGTGGCGGTCCGCCGCACCCGGTCGGCGATCAAGCTGCTCGGCGACATGCTGCCGGACGGCCTGGCCGCGCCGTACGCGGCCGAGTTCAAGTGGCTCGGCGACCTGACCACACCGACCCGGGACCTCGACGTCCACCTGTTCGGTTTCGACGCGATGGCCCGGGAGCTGGTGGCCGCGTCGCCGGCCGACCTCGAGCCGTTCCGCGCCTACCTGGTCCGGCGCCGCGTGCGGGAGGTCCGGCGGCTGGCCTCCGGGCTGCGCTCGGCCCGGTTCCGGACCATCACCGACCACTGGCGCAAGGCGCTGACCGAGGTCCGGGACGCGCGCCCGCCCCGCCAGGGATCCGGGGTCCTCACCGCCGACGAACTGGCCGTGGCCAGGACCGCCCGCACCTTCCGCCGGGTCGCCGCGCGGGGCAGCGCGATCACCCCGGCCTCCGCCCCGGAATCCCTGCACGACCTGCGCAAGCGCTGCAAGGAACTGCGCTACGCGCTGGAGTTCTTCGCGCCGCTGCACGATCCGGTCATCTACCGGAAGGTCGTCGGTGACCTGAAGCAGTTGCAGGACTGCCTGGGCGAATTCCAGGACAGCCAGGTGCAGCGCGAGGAGATTCACGCACTGGCGGACGCGATGCTCGCCGAGCACGCCGCCCCGGCCGCTACGCTGCTGGCCATGGGTGAAATCGCCGCGAACCTCGCACTCAGCCAGGCCGAGGCCCGCGAGGTCTTCGCCGGGCGGTTCGCCAGGTTCGCCGGCCCCGCGGGCCAGGAGCGGGTCCGCACCCTACTGACCGGGCCTAGACCGTGAAGATCTACGCCACCTACAACATCAAGGGCGGTGTCGGCAAGACGACCGCCGCGGTCAACCTCGCCTACCTGTCCGCCGCCGACGGCTACCGGACCCTGCTGTGGGACCTCGACCCGCAGGGCGCGGCCAGCTTCCTGTTCCGGATCAAGCCGCGGGTCAAGGGCGGCGGGAAGGCGCTCATCCGCGGCACCAAGGCCCTGGATGACGCCATCAAGGGCACCGATTTCCAGAACCTCGACCTCATCCCGGCCGACTTCACCTACCGCAACATGGACCTGCTCCTCGGCGGCACCGACGGGAAGCCGACCCGCAAGATCGCTCGGCTGCTCGCGCCGCTGGCCGCCGAGTACGACCGCGCCTTCCTCGACTGCCCGCCGAGCATCTCCCTGGTGTCGGAAAACGTCATGCACGCCGCCGACGTCCTGCTGGTCCCGCTCATCCCGACCACGCTGTCGGTGCGCACTCTCGACCAGCTCACCGAGTTCGTGGCCGGTTTCCACGGCCGCCGGCCGGAGATCCGCGCGTTCTTCTCGATGGTTGACCGCCGTAAGCGGCTGCACCAGGACATCATCGAGAAACTTCTGGCCGAACGGCCCGGCGTGGCCGCCACCCCGATCCCCGCACTGTCCCTCATCGAGCGCATGTCCATCGAGCGTGCCCCAGTCGCCGCGTTCGCCCCCCGCAGCCAGGCCGCCCGCGCCTTCCGCGCCCTGTGGGACGAACTCAGTGCGGGAACTACAGGCCAGGAAGGGTCCCGCCTTCAAGCAATCAGCTAAGAACCTGACAACCTCGCTGATTCACTCGGATTTCACGGGTTGCAGCAAGTCATAGCAGATCGGATAATCCAGAGACGGCCGAACGGCGCATGGCCGGTGAACATCAGGAAAGGTCGGGGGCGGCGGCGCAGCTCGGGGGGGAGGTGTGTTGAGCGAGGACATCCCGGCGCAGCTGACTGGGTTCCGGACGGGCTCGCTGCTGGCCGGGTACCGCCTGGAAGGGCAGGTCGGGGCGGGCGGGATGGCGGTGGTGTTCCGGGCCCGCGACGAGCGGCTGGGCCGTCCGGTAGCGCTGAAGATCCTCTCACCCGGCTTGGCCTCGGACTCGGCGTTCCGCACGCGGTTTATCGCGGAGTCACGGGCGGCGGCAAAGGTAGATGATCCGCACATCATCCCGGTGTACGAGGCCGGCGAAGCCGACGGAGTGCTGTTCATCGCGATGCGGTTCGTAGCAGGCGGTGACCTCCGGCAGGTGCTGGAGCGGGAGGGCGCCCTGCCGCCCGACCGGGCCGCGGATTTCATCTCCCCGGTGGCCTCGGCGCTGGATGCCGCGCACGGCGCGGGGCTGGTGCACCGGGATGTCAAGCCAGGGAACATCCTGGTGGACGCGCGGGCGGGCCGGCCCGATCACGTTTACCTGTCGGACTTCGGGATCGTCAAGGGCGCGGTGTCAGTCAACGTGACCGCGGTGGGAAGCTATATCGGCACTCCGGATTACATGGCGCCGGAGCAGATCAGCGGCCGCAGCGTGGATGGGCGCACTGATCAGTACTCGCTGGCCTGCGTCGCGTTCCAGCTGCTGACGGGGGCGGTGCCGTTCCAGCGGGATCAGCTCCCTGCGGTAATCTACGCGCACCTGTCCGAGCCGCCCCCGTCGCTGGTGTCACGGCGGCCGGACCTGCCCGCCGTCGTCGATCAGGTCGTGGCCAAGGCCATGGCCAAGACGGCGGAGAAACGGTATGAGTCGTGCGGGGACTTCGCCGACGCGCTGCGGGAGGCGCTCGGCGTGACGTCCTACCACCGCCGAAGCTCCGCCAGCGCGCCTCCTTCTCTGCCGCCTCACCCGCCGCCCGACGCTTCGCCCGACGCGCTCGTGGACCGGACCATCGATTCAGGGCCTGACAGCTGGCCACCCGGTGCCGGCCAGACGCCCGAGGTCGCCGTCCCCGGCCAGCCCGGCCCGCCGGATCCCCGCTCCGCCTCCGCGCCCGGTGACCTGCCACCCTCGGGTACCTCGCCATCTGAGATCCCGCCGCCCACAGCGCCCAAGGCCGCGGCTGTGGCGGGGAATGGCCTGCCCGCGGCGGCCGCGGCGGCTGCGGTGGAGCATCACCTGGCCGGTGACCTGGAAACGACGGTCGGGTCACGCGAGTCAGCTGGCGACCTGGGCCGGCTGACGGATCCAGGCTCAGGCGGCGACGGCACGCAACCCGCTCAGCGCCCGCCACGTCGCCGCGGCCCGGTAACCTCCTGGATCCTGCGTCATCGCCTGCCCGTGTTCGCCCTGACGTGCGCGGCCCTGGCCGCGGCGGTAACTATTCCCTTGGTATCGTCGGGTCCGCCGGCCTCCCCTGGTCGGTCGGCCTCCTCTGGTCCGGTGGCCGCGGATACGGGGTGGGTGAGTCTGGGTAACCTGTCGCAGAGTCCGTCTCCGGTCGATGTGTACCTGTATTCGTCGGATGAGTCCAGCCCTCGGCTCGTCCAGCATGACGTCGCGTACGGGACGATCTTGCCGTATCAGGCGGTGAGCGCCGGGAACTACAGCGTCAAGGTGCGCGCCGCCGGGTCGTCGGCGTCGAGTAATCCGGTCTGGTCTGTCAGCCTGGCGGTGAAGGCGGGCGGGGCGTATACCGTGGTTCCGCTGCGGGCCAGCGCCCAGCAGGGGCAGCTCAGGGTCATCGACAACAACCTGGCTACGCCTAAGGGCAAGTCGTTCGTGCGGGTGATCCAGGCCGATCTCAATCAGGGCCAGGTGACGTTCCACTGCAGTTGCGCCGCGGGAACTCCGGGTAACATCACGACCGATGCGGCGCCGGGCACGGTGAGTCCGCAGGCGCCCATCCCGGCGGGGACGTGGACCATGTCCGCGACCGGTCCCAGCGCGAAGACGAGCCTGCCCGTCACGCTCACCGCGGGCACCGTCCACACCGAGATCGTCGTGGCCGCACCCGGCGGCGGCATCCAGATCATCAACCTGGTGGACGCCGCCGGAGCCGGCCAGGCACCCACCGGCGGATCCGGCGGTAACTCCCTGAGCTACCGGAGCGTCCCCGTCGGTCTCCCGGCGGCCTGGCGCTTCGTCCCCATAGCATCACTGGCCTTCAGCCCGTCTGGCGCCACGCTGGCCATAGCCTCGGAAAAGATCTGCCTGTGGGATATCGCTGCCACCCGCTGCACCGGCAGTTTCGGCAACGCGAGCATTACCGCGGTCGCGTTCAGCCCTGACGGCAAGACCCTGGCCGCCAGCGATAACAGGGGCCATACCTATCTGTGGAGTGTCGCCACCGGCAGCGATACTGCTACCGTCACCGACTCCGGCAGCGGCGGCGCGTTTTCGGTCGCGTTCAGCCCTGACGGCAAGATCCTGGCCGCGGGCGATGGCAACGGCCGTACGTACCTGTGGAATGCCGCCACTGGCAAGCCGATCCTCAGCCTCCCCGACCCCGGCAGCAAGGGGGTGAACTCGGTCGCGTTCAGCCCTGACGGCAAGATCCTGGCCGCGGGCGATGGCAACGGCCGTACGTACCTGTGGAATGCCGCCACTGGCAAGCCGATCCTCAGCCTCCCCGACCCCAGCAGCAAGGGCGTAATCTCGGTCGCGTTCAGCCCCGACGACATCACCATGGCGGTCGGCGACAACAATGGCGATACGTATATCTGGAATGTCGTCACTGGCAAGCCGATTACGACCCTCGCCGACCCGGGCCACGCGGAAATAAACTCGGTGGTATTCAGCGCTGACGGCAAGACCCTGGCGACTGGCGATCAGAACGGCAGCGTCTTCCTCTGGTATAAAAACTGACCCGCATAACCGGTCGGCCCGGCTGCCCGTCGGCTGGATCGGCAGGTGACTCATCCCGGGCGCGGAGGTCCCTGGTCCGGGGTGAGGAGGCGCTGCCCGGCGCGCACCCGCTATGCCGCGGCGGCCCGGTAACCGTCTGGATCCGGCCTCACTGCCTGCAAGACGCTGGCGACTGCCGACGAGACCGGCGGCGTCTGCCTTGGCGTAAGTGTTGGCCGAGGTTTCCGTCGCTCACGGTCATCGCTCTGGCGCAACTTCGGTCTCGCGAGGCCCCCAGACGCGAGCCGAACTTCCCAATATGGCCGTTTCCTCCATAATTCCGATATGGGTGTTTCCCGGGTTATGTATACGGTCGGGCTCGGGCCGACGGGTTGCTACAGCGCAATTCCACCTATACTGTCAGCTCAGCGCCTCTTTCGCTTCATGGTGACCTCGTCACGACGAGATCGCGAACGACGAGTCTTCGGTCACCGGACGACGTGGCGTTACTGGCCTCCTGGGATGGGGAGGCGGAAAAGAATTTCCGCGGTATTAGGGAGGGATTTAAAAGTGAAATGTCGTATTGCACCCTGGCTATTGGCGATGTTTCTGGGCTTCTCGGCCGTGCTGGCCGCCATTCCGGTCAGCGCTTCGGCTGCCGCGGGTGCCGGGTTCATCAGCCTCGGAAACCTGTCTGCGACGCCGTCCCCGGTGGACGTATACCTGTATTCATCCGGCGACTCCAGCCCTCAGATCGTGGACCGCGGCGTCGCCTACGGGACGATCCTGCCCTATCAGCAGGTCAACGCCGGCGACTATACCGTCAAGATGCGTACCGCCGGCTCGTCCGCGTCGAGTAATCCCGTCTGGTCCGTCAGCCTCACCGTGAAGGCTGGCGGTACGTACACGGTGGTGCCGCTCAGGACGAGCGCCCAGCAAGGCCAGCTCAAGGTCATTGACAACAACCTGACCACGCCGAAGGGCAAGTCCTTCGTGCGGGTGATTCAGGCCGACGTCAATCAGCAGCAGGTGACGTTCCACTGCAGTTGCGCTGCGGGAGCACCCGGCGACATCACGACCGATGCGGCGCCCGGCACCGTGAGTCCCCAGGCGCCGATCCCGGCTGGCACCTGGACCATGACCGCGACCGGCTCCAGCGCGAAGACGAGCCTGCCTGTCACGCTGACCGCGGGCACGGTCCACACCGAGATCGTCATCGCCGCACCCGGCGGTGGTATTCAGATCATCAACCTCGAAGATGCCGCCGGGGCCGGCCAGGCGCCTACGGGTGGCGCCTCCACCGGATTCGGCGGCACCGCGCCGCATCCCGCAGGCTCACCGCTACCGTGGCTGACGTTCATTGGCGCCGGGGCGCTCCTCACCCTGGCCGGAGGCTGGCAGCTGGGCCGCAACCGGCTGCGGCGGCTCACCCCGAGCTGACGGTGCTCATCCGCAGGCCGACCGCCATCACCGTCGCGGTCGGCCTGCGTGTTTGCCTTACGGATCTGAGCGTACGCGTCTGCCCGCCGCCGATCAGGTCGTAGCTGGGCTCAGCCGTCCCGGCCCCGCCAGGTCGTGACGCAGGCCTCGTTGCCCTCGGCGTCGGCCAGCACCCAGAAGGCAGGGGCTTCCGCGTCGTAGGTCACGGTCCCGCCCGCCGCCAGGGCGGCCCGGATGCGCGGCTCCGCCTCATCGTGCGGCACCGACACGTCGAAGTGGATGCGGTTGCGCTGCGGTCGCGGCGCGTCCATCCGCTGGAACCACACCGCCGGCCCCTGCCCGAGCGGGTCAATCAGCCCGTCCCACGCCCCCGACCGCCCCGGCTCGTCGGTGTAGCCCAGCACCGCCCGACAGAACGGCCGGATCGCCGCGGCGTCGAGCGTGTCGATCCCGATCTCGAGCACCTGCACCGACCGACCGCCGTCAACCCCAGCCGTCGTCTCCAGCCTCAATTCGTCGACCACGGCCGAGATCTGCTGGGCCAGCTCGACGTCTCGTTCGGTGACCCAGCCCACCGCCGCGGTCTGCAGGGCCAGGATCACCCGGTCCGCGCGCACGTCCAGCCGGAGGTGCCCCTCGGCTCCGGGCACCACCGCCGCCCGGGCCGCGACATCGGCCGCCAGCGGGAGCGATCCGGTGAGGACCTGCGTCCGCAGTTCGCCCAGAACGAGCCGCCACCCCAGGCCGGTGACGGCGTCCGAGGCCTCCTGCCTGGTCAGCATCTGGTAAGCGCCGCGTGCGTGTTCCTTCATACCGCCATCGTGCCAGTAATCACCGGCTACGCGGGGTGAACGAGACGCCGCGCAGCACCTCGCCGAAACCGGCTGCCCGGATCGTGCGGAGACTCCGTAGAATTCGGCCGTGGGCGGGATCGAGACCGACTATCTGATCGTCGGGGCGGGCGCGGCCGGGATGGCGTTTGCCGACGCGCTGATCGCGGCCTGCGACGCCGACGTCGTGCCGGTGGACCGGCGCGTTCGGGCGGCAACGACCCGCCACGTGAGGATCAGCCGATGTGGCGCTGCAGGAAGTCCAGTGTCTGGGAGTTGAACCCCTCCACGTTCTCGTAGATGGCGGCGTGCGCGCAGTCCTCGAACACGATGAGCTCGGTATTCGCGATCGCCTCGGTCAGCGGCGCCGCGAAGCGGGTCGACGTCACGATGTCGTGACGCCCGTACGTGATCAGGGTCGGGGCCTGTATCCCGCCGAGGATCGTGGTCGCGTCGTGCGCCAGGACGGCACCGGACTGCCGAATGAACGCGTCCACCGGCGGCATCGGGCGGCTGCGGACGAACTCGGCCAGCGAATCGACGTACTCCGGCCGGGCGGCGTACATCTCCGGGGTGAAGCAGAAGGGGAAGATGCCCTGGATGACCATGTCGGTCACGCTGTCCAGTGCCTTGGCCATGGTCCGCCAGACCTCGACGATGACGCGCAGGAACGGGTCGGTCTTGTCCCAGGCGCTGTGCAGCGACAGCGACTTCACTGCTTCCGGGTACTTGGCCGCCAGCCACATGCCGGCCGAGGCGCCGAGCGAGACCCCGAAGACGTGCGCCCGGCCGACGCCGGCGGCCTGCATGAACGACGCCACGTCGTCGGCCAGCAGTTCCGTGGTGTACTCGCCTTCCGGCTTGGCGGACAGGCCGGCCCCGCGCAGGTCCACGCTGTAGCAGGTGAAGTGCTTGGCGTACTCGGCCACCTGGAATGCGTAACAGGCCTGGTCGGCCGCCAGGTACGGAATCAGGACGATCGGCTCGCCCTCGCCCTGCACCTCGTAGTTGATGTCGATCCCGTTCGCGTGCACCACTGGCATCGTTGCCCTCCCAAGTCCGAAGCTTCCTCGATCCTAGGCTGGCCGGGACCCCTCACGGGAAGTTTCGATCCGCATCGTCGGCCACCTGCTCAACGGCGTCACCGAGCCGGTGCTGCAGCGCTCCCAGCGCGGCCAGCCCCGGCCGGCTGGGTCGGGCCAGGAAGCATCGGCGGATCTTCTCCCCAGGAGGCGGATATGCACACCGCCGGCGAGTCCGCGCTCATGCCACCCCCGTCACCCCCCCCGGGCCGGCGTAACCCGTCTTTGAAAACACGTTCGCCACGATACGCGCTGGTAGCCACAAAAGTGCGAAAGACCAGAGGCGTGTCGTTCCGCGAATTGTCGTAGCTGACTGGTAGGGTCGAACTAGAAGTCGATAATGATCATCCTGGCAGGCAGCCCGGTGGGGAGGTGAGGCTCGGTGACGACCGTCCCGGCTCCGGCCAGCGCGGATGAGGCCCTGGCTATGCTGCGTGCTGGGATGAGCTACCTGGCCGCCGCCGACCCCACCGCCCTGGCCGCCCAGACCCAGGCCGACTGCCTGCAGGCCCTGGAACAGCTCGACGCGGTCGAGACCGCCACGCGGGCCTGGATCCTGGGCGCGTTCACCGCCAGCCAGGGCTACTCGGCGGACGCCGATTACAGCCCCACCGCGTGGCTGATCCACCGCACCAAGGTGACCAAAGGGGCCGCCCGCGGGCACCTGGGCTGGGCCCGCCGCGTCCAGGCGCACCCCCAGGTGGCAGCGGCGCTGGCCGGGGGGACGGTGCTGACCGAGTCGATGGCCCGGATCATCTGCGGCTGGACCGGCCAGCTCCCGGCCGAGTGCCGGCAGGCCGCTGACGGCATCCTGATCGCCGGGGCCGGGGCCGGGGTCGGGCGGGAGGACCTGGCGGCGCTGGCCGCGGCCGGCGAACCCGGACCTGACGGCGAGGCCAGCCAGGGCGGCCAGCAGGGCCCGGGCGGCCTGGAGCAGCTGACGGCGATGTCCCGGGAGGCGATCCGCCAAGCGATCATCGGCAAGGCGGCCGACCTGCTATCCGGCCCCGGGCGGGCTGGCCAGCTTCCTGCGGACCCGGCAGCTGGGCGCGCGGCTGGCCGGGCCCAGCCTGCCCCTGGACATCGGTTACGCCGAGACCATCCCGCCCGGCATCCGCAACGCGGTGATCCTCAGAGACCGGCGCTGCCGGTGGCCCGGCGGCTGCCACCAGCCCGCGGCGGCCTGCCAGGTCCACCACGTCAAGCACAAAGCCCACGGCGGCCCCACCAGCCTCACCGGCTGCGTCCTTCTGTGTTCGTATCATCATCAGGTCGTGATCCACCGCTGGGGCTGGACGCTCGTGCTGAACAAAGACGGGACCACCACCGCGTGGAACCCCGACCGCACCAAGGTGTTCCACAGCCACGGCCCGCCCGCCCGCGCCGGGTAAACCCCCGGGGCCACCGTCAGCCCGCATTGGCCCTGCGCCGCTATCAGGTAGGGGGCTCCGTTCTCGGTGTTCTGACAGTGGGGGATCGCGGCCTGCACTCTGATGACCGCCTGTTTCCCCGCGCCGAGAGCCAAAGCCTCCTGCACCAGGGCCGACTCGAACGGAGTGTCGAAGGCGCTTTGCTAGCAGGTCGTAGACGATACCCTCGTGGACCGCTTCCGCCTGGGACGCAGCCATCCCGGTGACCCGGTCGCCTCGTGCGATCTCACGGCCCGCGGCGACCCCGCTCTCGCACCGCACGCCGACCCACAGCACCGGCAGCGTGCCAAGCGCGTTCCTCCCGGGCTGCCACGGCCGCCCCAGCTCA
>Ga0208199_1000522_pt1 | contig 15504 bp, 17 predicted proteins | sample Sb_taG_FD_187705 | JGI IMG/M metagenome (GOLD analysis project Ga0208199, IMG submission 187705) | Peat soil microbial communities from Weissenstadt, Germany - Sb_50d_1_NS metaG (SPAdes) (version 2) | ecosystem: Environmental > Terrestrial > Soil > Wetlands > Peat | place: Germany: Weissenstadt... | reverse complement strand
CAATCCATGTCTGTTTCCTCCGTGAAACAGGGTCCGTGGGGCTAAAACACCCCTAATATGGAGGAAACAGGCATTTTAGAAAAGACCGAGCAATCGGACTCTTGTTACCTCGGTTTGAACCAAGTCGGGCCTGGTAATGTGACCCCCGACCCCCAGATCGGCCAATCCTTTCAGGTGCCATACCGGCTAACGGATACCAACCATTTTCTCGTCCGGGTTCGAATCAATGGCAAGGGACCGTTCAACTTCCTGGTTGATTCCGGAGCCCCAGCGCTCTATGTTGCCACCGAAACGATTCTGGATTGGAGTCCGCGAAGCCGGACCTCCAATCCACGTTCAAGAAACCCGGTGGCGGTGTAGTAAGGCGGGTGCCTCGCGCGCGTGCGCGCACCTTAACATGGGAAATGGTTCGGCGCGTTATTTTAGCTCAATAGTGCGAGAGGAGGACGGGGAGTGGACCGAGGAGCGGTGGCGCGGGGAACCGGGATGGGAGCCGAATAGTGCGGGATCATGAGCATCATGATGAGCGGAGCCGTAGCGGGCTGTTAAGTGAACCGCGCTCGGAGCGCGGCGTTGGGGGTTATAACGGGCGGCGGGTAGAGCATTCCCACCGCGCTAGCGGCTTACTTGAACGTAGCTTTTCGTAGTATGTTGACCCCCTCTGGGTGGGGGGTTCTGTGCCCAGCTCGGCGCGCGCCATCGATGGCGGACCCCGACGATTCACCGAGGTAGTACTCAACGAACAACCTCTACGGGCAGCTTGGCGGTCGCATAATGGGATTCCTCAATGTGCTTAACTGGCGGGGTGTTGCCTCAGTCTCCTCGTCCTCTCAAAAACCCTTGTGCGGTGTGGACTTAAATCCAGTCAACCGGATCCTTCCAGGTTGCGTATCGGGGTGAGATGGGTTACAATGGAGATCTTTGCGGAGGAGCTACCGCCCAGGGATATTACGCAGCTTTGCGCCATCCTGGCGGTGGCATGCCATTCGAGGTTTGCCGAGGGATCGACCCACTGTGAGTACCGCTGAATTACCCCCGCCTGCCGAGCCGCTTGCCCCTCTACCTCTAGACATCGAAGAGGAGCTCAAGGAGAGCTACCTCAACTACGCGATGTCGGTGATCGTCAGCCGCGCTTTGCCAGATGTCCGCGACGGGCTCAAACCCTCACAACGGCGGATCCTGGTGGCGATGCGCGATCTAGGACTAACTCCAGGTTCGTCCACGAGCAAATGCGCCGGGATCGTTGGCGAGACGATGAAGCGCTATCACCCGCACGGTGATAATTCGATCTATCCCACACTGGCCCGCATGGCCCAGTGGTGGAACATGCGGCATGTTCTGATTACCGGGCAGGGCAATTTTGGCAGCATTCACGGATTGCCCCCGGCGGCGATGCGATACACTGAGGCCAAGCTCAGTCCGGTAGCTGCCGACATGCTCGAGGACATCAATCTCGACACCGTCGACTTTCAGCCGAATTATGATGAAAAGTACCAGGAGCCGCGGGTCCTGCCAGGAAAGTTCCCCAACCTACTGGTGAATGGTTCGGGCGGCATCGCCGTGGGGATGGCGACATCGATTCCGCCACACAATCTCGGCGAGGTCTGCAATGCCTTGATCGCCTATATCAACAATCCGGCAATTGAGCTCGACGAGATCATGGAGATCATACCAGGGCCTGATTTCCCTACCGGCGGCACAATCTGCGGTCAGTTTGGCATCAAGGAGGCGTACCTAAGCGGTCGGGGCCGGGTCGTTGTGCAGGCTCGCTCAAGCGTTGAGGAGCAGAAAGACGGCCGAGCGCAGATCGTCTTCTCCGACATCCCTTACCAGCTTACTAAGGAGCCTTTGCTCAAAAAGCTGGCCGACCTGGTCAACGGTGGGCGCATCACAGGCGTCTCCGACATCGTGGACGAGAGCGACCGCAAGCAGCCGGTGCGGATCGTGGTTAAGCTCAAGAAGGGTGAAGACCCCACTGTCGTCCTCAACCAGCTCTACGAGTTCTCGCCGCTCCAGGATACCTTCAGCGTGATCATGCTGGCACTGGTTGACGGCCGGCCCAAGACCTTGCCTCTGAAACAACTCTTACGGCTGTTCATCGAGCACCGGATCAATGTGATCCGCCGGCGGACTCAGTATCAGCTTCGCCAGGCCCGTCAGCGCGCCCATATCGTCGAGGGCTTGTTGATTGCCCTGCACCACATCGACGAGATCATTCGCGTGATCCGCTCATCGGCCAACCCGTCTGAGGCGCGCACCCGGCTCATGGCCATGGAAGTATCAGCCGAGATCTTACGGCGAGCTTTGAATGATCCCGAGGCCAAGTCGTCAACCAGCCTCACCCGGATGCAGGCCGACGCGATTCTAGCCATGCAATTACAACGGCTCACGGGGCTGGAAGCCGACAAGCTAGCTCAGGAATACTCCGGCCTGAAGACCGACATTACGAGTTACGAGGCAATTCTTGCCGACGAGGCCTTGATTCTCGACCTGATTCGCGCTGACCTTCGCGAGCTCAAGGACAAGTATGCCAATCCGCGGCGCAGCGCCATCTCCGATGAAGAGCTTGGCGACTACGACAAGGAAGCCCTGATCCGTGAGGAATACATGGTGGTGACCGTCACGCACGACGGCTTCATCAAGCGCCAGCTTCCCTCAACCTACCGTGCCCAAGGCCGCGGCGGCCGCGGTATCACGGCCACCAACACCCGCGAGGGAGACTTCCTCGAGCACATGTTCGTCGCGCTCACGCACGACTACATCTTACTCTTCACCGATCACGGTAAGGTCTACTGGATCAAGGTCTACGACCTACCCATGGCCACGCGAACCTCAGGCGGCCGGGCCATGGTCAACCTGCTGCAGCTTTCTGAAGGAGAAAAGGTCACGGGAGTGGTTCCTGTGCGCGAGTTTCGCGCGGACGAATGCCTTGTGATGGTTACTCGCCGCGGGACCGTGAAGAAGACCGAGCTAAAGGCCTTCCGTCGTCCGTTAGGCCGGGGCATCATCGCTTTGGGCCTGGAAGAAGGAGATCAGCTCATTGGCGTGGCCCGCATCAAAACCGGCGACCACGTCATCCTGAGCACCCGCTCCGGGATGGCCATCCGGTTCGATGAGTCAGACGTTCGGCCCATGGGCCGACCCGCCCACGGCGTCAAGGGTATCACCCTCGATGAGCAAGACGAAGTTGTTGGCATGGTGGTCGCCAACGGGGAAGAGGATCCGGCAAGCCTTCTGACGGTTTGCAGCAACGGATACGGCAAGCGCACCATGTTGACCGAATACCGGTCTCAGAACCGTGGCGGTAAAGGGCTTATCGATATCAAGACCAGTGATCGCAACGGCTCCGTCGTGGCCGTGACCAAGGTGACGGATGCCGACGAGGTCATGCTCACTACCGCTCGAGGGATCCTCATCCGCACCCGGGTCGCTGATACCCGACTGATTGGCCGCAACACCCAGGGGGTCCGCCTGATCAGGCTGGACGAAGGAGATACCGTCGGCAGTCTGGCCAAGCTTCCCGAGGAAGAACTGACCGCCGTTGTTCCTCTCGAGCCAGCCGATCGTCCTGACGGGGATCTCGAGCCAGGTGTTTCATCATCGCCTCATATCCTCGATGATGGTGTTGCTGAGGCCGAGGCCAGCGACCATCTCGATGCCGACGCCGGTGAGACGGAGACGGAAGAGAACTGACCACTCAATCACCGTTCCGAAAACCTCGCTCCGGCACAAGACAGCTTGCCGGGATGATCCTGGGCTGATTACCGTAGCGAATCTCGTAGAGTGGGATAACTTTGCAAGCGGCAACAGGGATGGGCATGGGGTTGTCGATCAAACGCATACTGGTGACAGGAGGCTGCGGGTTCATTGGTGCCAACTTCATTCGTCTTGAGTTAGAGGTCGACCCGGACATCTCGATTACCAATCTCGATGGGCTGACGTACGCCGGCAATCCCGACAACCTCACGGACCTTTCCGGCAATCCGCGGTATCACTTCGTTCACGGCGACATTGCCCACCGCGCAACTGTCCTGAAACTGGTAGCCGATGGCGGTTACGACGCAATTATCAATTTTGCGGCCGAGAGCCACGTAGACCGCTCAATCAGTGATGCCACACCATTCTTGCGGACAAACATCCTGGGAACCCAGTGCCTCCTCGATGCGGCCAGAGAGGCCAAAACCCCGCGCTATGTTCAGGTCTCCACCGACGAGGTCTATGGTACCCTCAAACCCGACGAGCCGGCGTTTACCGAGTCCACACCGCTGGCCCCGAATAGCCCTTATGCTGCCAGTAAGGCGGGGGCCGATTTCCTGGTCCGTGCCGCCCACCACACGCACGGCATGAACACCGTGATTACCCGCTGCTCCAACAATTACGGCCCGTACCAGTTTCCCGAGAAGCTTATCCCGCTGTTCATCACCAATGCCCTGGCGGACATTCCCCTGCCCGTTTACGGTGATGGTATGCAGGTTCGTGACTGGATCCATGTCCGCGACCACTGCTGCGGTATCGCCGCAGCGCTCCACCATGGACGCGCGGGGGAAGTCTATAACTTCGGCGGCCGTGGCGAGCGGTACAACATAGACGTGACCAAGGCCGTGCTCCAACTCACCGGTAAACCGACAACCCTGATCCAACACGTCACGGACCGCCCCGGCCATGACCGCCGGTATGCCGTTAACTGCGCGAGGGCCGAGTCTGAACTGGGCTGGGCCCAGACCGTTACCTTTGAGCAGGGACTGGCCGAAACGGTCGACTGGTATAAGACGCACTCCACGTGGATTGAACGCGTCCGCACGGGAGCTTACCGAGAATCAATCTGATCCGATTGCCGATTGGTGGGACAACGGGATTGGCCAAAGATGAGGAAACTGGACTGGCCGCGGATGGGGAGAGCCATACGTGCGTGTGCTTGTCACGGGTGTCACGGGTTTTGTGGGAGGTCATCTCTGCGAGCACCTGGCAGCTGCGGGAGACCTGGTAGTCGGTATATCTGCATCAGGCCGCTGGCCAGCCGTGCTGGCGCACCTGAATCGGTCGGTGCGGATCGAGAGTTGTGATCTGGCTGACGTCGATGAGTCGCATCTCTCCGAACTCTTGCAGCGCAAGCAACCCGATGTAATCTATCATCTGGCCGCACAGTCGAACCCACACGTCAGCCTGTCCGATCCTCGCGGTACTTGGGCCTTGAATCTGGGGGGCACGCTCAACCTGCTCGAGGGCGTGAAGGCTGCCGCACTGGGAACTAGGCCCCGCGTGATTCTTGTGAGTTCAGGGGTTTGCTACGGCAATCCTGACTCGGAGCGCCTGCCGGTCAAGGAAGATTGCCCGTTACGACCGAACAACCCCTACGCGGCTAGCAAGGCCGCAGCTGACCTCTTGGGCATCCAGCACTATCTCGCTCATGGCACGGATGTGGTCATGGTGCGGCCGTTCAACCATGCCGGCCCACGGCAGTCGCCGACTTACGTCCTAGCGGCTCTTGCACACCAAGTTGCCGAGGTCGAGGCTGGGCGGAAAGCCTATGTCGAGGTTGGCAATCTCGAGGTTGTTCGTGACTTCACCGACGTTCGCGACGTGGTCCGCGGCTATCGCCTCCTTGCCCAGCACGGAAAACCAGGCGAGATCTATAATCTTGGATCCGGTCGAGGAACGAAGCTTACCGACGCTTTGGGCTACCTCATCACCCTGTCCCACCGACCGGTCGAGGTTCGAATTGACCCAGTGCGTATGCGCCCCGTCGATCAGCCGCTCTTGGTTGCCGATGCGAGTAAGCTTCGCACTGTAACTCATTGGGAACCGGTTTACAGCATGGAGCAAACCTTGGTCGATATGCTTGACAACTGCCGTAGCGGACTTTCTTCTTCTTGATGAATGTCGGGAAAGAGGAGTTCGCTAGAGGTGATCGCATGAAGATCACCATGTTGGGGAAGCCCGTGATGTCAGGACGTAAACACTTTCGCCTGGAGCCTACCGACGTTCCACGCACAACCGGCCAGCGACTCGTCCTTATTCCGGGTGCTATCGGGTCTTATCATGGGCGATCATCCCAGATGTTGCGTGAGATTCGGGGAGCCCGCCGGATTCACAGGTCTGGAGCGGAGAACTGACATACATGACAACCACGACTGACTACCTCGCGCTAGACCTGGGAGCTGAAAGCGGCCGGGGCCTACTGGGCCACTTCGATGGCAGCCAGCTCGCGCTGGAGGAGATCCACCGCTTCCCCAATGGTCCGGTAAAGCTACTGGACACACTCTATTGGGACCTTCCCTGGCTCTTTGACGAGATCAAGACGGCGCTGCGAAAGACGGCCAAGTTTTTGGGCACGCTTGATGGAATCGGAGTCGACACTTGGGGCGTCGATTTTGGCCTGGTGGGGCGAGGCGACGTCCTCCTGGGAAACCCCGTCCACTACCGTGATGCGCGAACTGAGCGAATGATTGAGGTGGCGTTTCAGCGAATTACTCGTGAGCGGATCTACCAGATCACCGGTTTACAATTCCTGCCGTTCAACACAATTTACCAACTCCTCGCTCTGAAACAGGCCAGGTCGCCACTGCTGGATGTGGCCGAGACACTCTTGATGATGCCAGACCTTTTCGGTTGGCTGCTGACCGGCCAGCGCGCCGGTGAACACACAGACGCCTCGACCACCCAGCTCCTCGATCCTCGCACCGCCACTTGGTCTGCTGAGCTCTGCCAAGCTCTTGAACTGCCGCGTGCTATCCTGCCGCTGCTGATAGAGCCAGGAAGCGAACTTGGGCCACTGCGGAGATCCGTAGCGGAAGAGGTCGGAATGACCCAGCCCGTGGTCGTCATTGCCCCGGCCACGCACGACACGGCAAGCGCCGTGGCCGCAGTGCCAGCGTGCGGGTCGCCATCATCATCCGAACCACCCGACTGGTGCTACCTTAGCTCGGGAACCTGGTCGCTTCTGGGTGTGGAAATGCCGCATCCTGTGATCAATGCCGAAACGATGCGGTATAATTTCACCAACGAGGGGGGTGTGGCGGGGACGACTCGATTGCTCAAGAACATCATGGGACTCTGGCTCGTCCAGGAGAGCCGTCGGACTTGGGCACGCGCTAGGCGGGAAATAAGTTACGAGGAGCTCACCGACCGAGCTCAGGTTGCTCCCCCTTTCTGTGCTTTGGTCGATCCCGATGATGCTTCCTTTCTGGCACCTGGCGATATGCCAACCCGGCTGGTCGCCTTCTGCACGCGGACTGCGCAGAAGCCGCCCCAAGACGAGGGGGCGCTTGTCCGCTGCTGTCTAGAGAGCCTGGCTCTAAAGTACCGGTGGACGATCGAGCGGCTCGAATCCATCCTGGGCACCACCATTAAGAGAATCCATGTGGTCGGCGGTGGGACCAAGAACACGTTGCTCTGCCAGTTCACCGCGAATGCCTGCGGCCGGCCTGTCTATGCCGGTCCTGTCGAGGCCACGGCAATCGGTAACATCCTGATGCAAGCGATCGGTCGTCAGAAGCTTGGCTCGATTGCCGACCTCCGCGCCGTGGTTACCCGTTCGTTCCCCGTCACCGTCTATGAGCCGCGTGATACGTCCGCCTGGACATCTGCCGCCGGGCGGTTTGCCACGTTGGTTAATGGCTCATGATAATGCTCTTTCTTCTTCCTGTCGCCGTGGGCTGCGCTGCTGGGCTGGATGCAGGAACGCACCCCAGTGTGAGAAATTCATTTTGTGAGCTATTGATCAACCCGCTGGTTATCTTACACTGCTCTGGCTATCGCTTGGGCACGGGCTCGCCACAGGAGCGGCAGACGGTGGCGCTCATGTGCAAAGGTTTGCCGCAACGGGGGCAGACTCGAAGGCCGGCCTCTATCTTCGTTACAGGCGAGGAGCTGTCCTGGGCCATTGCCGCTGGCGAAACGGCGTTCAGTGCCTGATGCAACGTGGTGGACTCGCCGCCTAGTTGCTGGTTGTAATTCGATGCGGCCTGGTAGCGACTCGCCCATCGCTCCAAGCGTTCCAGATCGGCTGCATCCATGTCCTGCGTACGAGTAGTGGGATGCGTCCGGCCCTGGCCTCTTGAGCCTGGAGAGGCATCCGCTGTTTCCTTCCAGGCTGATTCGGGAACGGGCACGATGCGCCCGCAATCTGGACATTTCCCAGCTTCGGGCCGCTTATCACCTTGGACCTTCAGCCGCCGGCCACAGGGGCAATTGAATCGCACATAGCCGTCTTCCAACTCAGTTGCTTCCGGCCGTTGCGATGGGCTGCGACGAACCTGGATCTTTGCCCCACACCGGGGACAGGTCAGCCGATCTGGGTCGTTAGATGTCAGCTTCAGCGTTTCACCACACCGGCAGGTCACCCGAGCCATCTGTGGGCCTTATCCGATCGAGTACAAAGCTTCGTGGACGTTAGTGAAGGTGTGCATGAGCAAAGATCGCCCCAACCTACTGCCGGCTGCTGACCGGCTTCAGCAAGCTATCCAGGGGGATCAGTCCATTGAGGCTGCCGGAGCGGAAGCCCTCGAGGTCCAGGGTAACGAACTTGAACCCCAGGGCGCGGAAGGCTAAAACCATGGTGTTGCGGACCTCGGGCTGAACCAGGTGCGGCAGATCATCTAGGGAGACCTCGACCCGCGCCAGATCGCCCTTATGGTAGCGCACGCGGAGTAAACGCAGCCCACGCTGACAGAGCCACTGCTCAGCTTGGTCGATCATGCGGACTCGTTCGGGGGTGACTTCCTCACCGTAGGCGATGCGGCTGGATAAGCATGGAGTTGCCGGCTTGTCCCAGGTGGGCAAGCCCCATGCCTTTGCCATGGCGCGGACGTCGTCCTTGCTCAATCCGCACTCCTGAAGTGGATGGCGCACGCCATTCTCGGTCGCGGCACGCATGCCAGGCCGATGGTCGCCCAGATCGTCGGTATTGGCACCGGAGGCGATCACGTCGACCTCGAGCTCCCCGAGCAACCCGGAAAGCCGCCCGTATAGCTCGCTCTTGCAGAAGTAGCAGCGATCAGGCTGATTGCGGAGGTAGTTCGAGTCTGCAAATTCCTCGGTACGGATCACGCGGTGGCGAATACCGATCCGGCTGGCCAGCTCTTGAGCATTCTCGAGCTCTCCCGTGGCCAGGCTATCCGAAACCGCCGTCACGGCAATCGCGGCATCCCCGATCGCCGCATAGGCCGCCTGAGCGACGACTGTGCTGTCAATCCCTCCTGAGTAGGCAACCGCCACCCGGCCGTAACTTTGCAGGGTGTCGAGTAACTTCTCACGGTGGGCAATCAGCGACGGCTCTGTGCCGGTCCATGAGCTTGAGCTCAAGACACACCTCGTTCGAAGAATCAGCCTGGGCGACGTTCGCAGAGCTTTGATATTTGTATCGTGGAATTGTAAGGTCCGTCCGTCCGTAGCTCAAGGCTCGTAAAGCTTATGCGTGCTTTCCTCGCCCTGAATTACTCCGTTCCGCTCGGTAACCTTGACGATCCGGCAAATTGTCTCCTCGATATCGGTCTCCGTGGTGCTTGCACCCAGGCTGAAGCGGACTGAGGAGCGTAGCCGATCGTCAGGCACGCGCATGGCAACAAGGGTAGGTGACAAGCGGGTCGAACCACTAGCGCAGGCAGAGCCAAGAGAAACGGCAATGCCGGCCAAATCAAGTTGCATCAGGAGCGCATCGCCATCGAGGCCGACAAAGCCAAGGTTGACGGTCTGAGGAAGTCGCAACGCCGAATCAGCCGGGCCATTGCGGATAACTCGATCCACCCCTAGCGCGGTGATCAGACCCGTTTCCAGACGGTCGCGAAGTGCAAGCCAGCGAGCCATCCGAGTTTCGGCTTCAGCGTGCCACCGCTCTAGGGCTACGGCAAGGCCAACGGCCAGGGGAACAGCCATCGTTCCTGGCCGCCGTCCCTGCTGCTGTCCGCCACCGACAAGCCAAGATCTTAGCCTGAACCCCTTACGGACGAGCAGAAGACCAACACCCAGCGGCCCGTGAAACTTATGAGCGCTGGCTGCCAGGCTTGTCACTCCAAGTGCGTGGAAATTTACGGGAATCCGCCCGACAGCCTGCACGGCATCAGTATGGACCGGAATGCCCTGCACGAGTGCTAGACCTGCAAGCTGTTGCACCGGCTGGATTGCGCCGGTCTCATTATTAGCGAGCATCAACGTCGCCAGACGCGTCCGGTCGTTAAATTCCGCAGCCATGAGCTCAGCATTGGCAAGCCCTTCGGTATTGACCGGTGGTCGGTCCACGCGGAATTTCTCGACCTCGAGCTGGGCTATCACCTCGGCGACCGCAGGATGCTCGATCGGACTGGAGAGAACATGCCCCGGCAGTTGATGGATCCCAGCTAGGCCAAAAACTGCCAGGTTGTTGGCCTCAGTTCCCCCTGAGGTGAAAATCACCTCACCCGGCTCGGCTCCCAGGATTCGGGCCACCGTCTCCTTGGCCTCTTCCCACGCCTGCCGTGCTTGACGCCCCGCCGCATGCCGGCTCTCGGCATTCCCGGCCTTCAGGAAATAGGGGCGCATAGCTTCCAGCACCTCGGGATCAAGCGGCGTCGTTGCGTTGTGGTCGAGGTAAATCGAGCTCAAGACGACCCTTTCGCAAAGGGGCGAAGCCGAGTACGCAGGAGTCGGAAGCTACGGCGCGATTACCCGAATCCAAAGTCTCTCAGCGAGATATTTTATCCTTCATGATTCGGGCGGTCAGGCTTTGAGGTGGCGGATGGCAGCGACTCTTACAGTCAGTTCCGTGTGATCTCACACCTTTGCAAAAATCTTTGTCAGCCCAGACATCGAAGAGTCAACAGTAGCCCGATGATGAACAGCGGGATCCCGAGGATGAACAAAGGGCCGGCCCAGAGAGCCATGCCGATAACCATGAGTAAAAAGCCAAGGATGATGCCGGCCAGCCGACCCAGAATCCCGACAATCCCGATCAAAAGCCGGAAAGGCAGGGTGATCAAATACCAGATGGCGGCCACGACGCCCACGGTCAACCGCCCTAGCAGGTGTGAGATCCGGGAAGCTTGAGGTCTCACGGCTATCGGCGCATAGGCAGGATAGCAATAGGCTTCGGACAACCGACTGGAAGGTCCCTTAGGGCTTTGTAAGGATCGTATCATTGCTGACTGGCCTTGTTCCATTCGACGATCTTGGTTAGATAACGCGCGGCGAATTGGCTCTCCAGCAGAAAACTGTGGTCATTTGTTCCAGTATACAGAATATCCCATGGAATATCCAGGCATCATCCCTTGTGATGAAGCCGCGGTCCTAATAGCATTCGTCGCTCCAGGGCTGGGCCTTGACTCCTTCTGTCTGGTTCGTGCTGCGGACTAGCGGAAGCCTGTCGCCAAGCGTGAGCTCCCGCTATGGGAATATTTCCTGGGGTTTTCTGGATTATTTCGGCCGATCTCGGTTTGACAAGCCAGCGCGTGGCGATTGCCAGGAAAGAAGATTGATCGATGACTGGGTCAGGGCAAGGAGGCCACGACCATGCGACAAGCTATTTTCGTCGTGGTGATCGTAGCGGTAGCCTTCCTGGGCGGGGCAGTAGTTAATGGTCCAGGACTCCGCTGGGTTCAGGCCCGGCTTCTTGACTACATGGGCTTGCAGGACGGTGGTGAGATTGCCTCGATCGATCTGTCGGAGGCTACTTCCGATCCTGCCGAACCCCATCGCGTGGGAATTTCTCCAGTGGCTGGCCAGCCAAACTCTCAAACCACAACTCCAGGTGCCGAGAGTCAGGCAGTCAAGCATAGTCCCACTAGTTCTTCAGCGATTGGTCCAGGCCGGTTAGCACCTTTAACCCCGTCCTTCTCAGCGGTCCCGCCGCCATTACCCTTGCCAACGGTCATTCCCGAGCCAGGGGTGTCCAAACCGCCTAGTCTGCGGGACAAGTCCGGCCAGCGGCAGCCTGGTTCAATATCTGAGCCTGGCAGTCGATCTCTGCCGACGACAAAGCAGGGATCTGCCATGATCAGGAATTCAGAGCTGACATCGTCAGCACCGCTAGGCCTGGAACCGTCCGTGGAATCAGGAAAGGTCGATTCGATGGCCGTGGGATCCAATGCAAGTCCAGCGTCTGGACCAAGTCCGGCACCCCTTGATGCTAGTGTGGGCACGGCTCTGCTGGCCTCTCGTTCACCATCCTTGGCCCAACCCGGTGCCGCGCAGCAGACCACGCCAGCTGTGATTTCTCTGGAAATTGCGCCGGCCGCTTCCTCCCCGTCTGCGTCCTCATCGCCAATATCGCCTCCACCCTCGTCGACGTCGACGAGGGATGGAACCAATTCCTCCGGATCGCCTCCAGATTGGGCAGCCTTGCGCCGGAAGATGCAATCACTGGGAGTGACACGATACACCATTGAGGGAGAGCCTGGTGGGCGGGTTGTCTTCTGGTGTTTGATTCCTCTGGCTGGTCGCCAAGCCGTCTCACAGCGGTTCGAGGGGGAAGGGGATGATGAATTTCATGCGGCGCAGGCCGCGATCCGCCGGATTACGTTATGGCAGGCCACTAGGTCGTCATCAGCGCCAATGACTCCATGAGCGGACTGCTCGGAGTACCGAGGGTTTCTCACTGGACAATGCGGATGTCGAAATCCGAAAGAGGGTTAACGCCGTATCTCGACGGCCCTATAATGACATGGTCGGGAAGGCCCGAACCGACGGGAAGGCCGTTTATCAATTCCCGGCTTGCTGCTCACCATCGGATTGAGAGAAAGGGGCCGAACATGGCCAAGGCGTTACGATTAAGGCTTCTCTTGATCGTCACCGGGAGCACACTCCGCGCCGAGGAAATGGATCGACCGCTTGGATACTACCTCAAGCAGCGGATCGAAGGGATCTTGTCCGCCAGCGCCGATCAGGCCGGGTCCAAGCATGGGCACGATCTTTCCGACTATCAGGTTCGCGTGATCGCGGACTTTCGCTGGATCCACGACGAGTTTCTCCAAACCCTGCCAACCATTTCTCTTGGGGGCCCAGGTGTCAATGCTCTGGCGCATCGCTGGCTTGAAGAGGTACCCATCTCGCTGGCATTCAACGAGCAGTATTTCATCCAAATGGACCCCGATCTCAACGAGCCTCGCGTCAGCATCTGGGGCATGGACAACCCCACGACCCAGATTGCCGTTTCCATTTTCCTAGATCGGTTTCTACCGCCGTTTCTGGAACGATGTACCTTGGTCCCCGCGACGTCCTTCGACCTGGACGATGAGGGGGAAGGTGAGACGGAGACTGATCCCGACGAGCCTGAGGACGATTGAGCAGCCACCGCTATTCCCGTCCTTGCCAGTCCTACCTTTGTGGCCAGGAATTTGCTTGGAGGTATTCCGGTCCAAGACCACAGACCGGTAACCCTCACCGACGGCTCTGCGCGACGAAATCTCTGTCGTGCCGTATGCTTAAATTAGGAGTCAAGAGAGACTCAGAGCACGCTCAGGGCCTCGTGACGCCGGCATGGTTCAAATCCTGGGTTTTTCAGGTAACAGTACGGACCGTCCCCGTGCCTCAGCCAGGAACTCTTGCCGTCGGTTCTGGAGCGTCCGATGAACCGGTTCAAGCCGATGCGGGCACAAGGCGACCCGGGCCAGAAGCTCGGCCGTCACGAAGTCGTCCAGCAGACAGCGCTGGGCGTAGGCTGGCCCGGCCACACTGAGGATGTCATGGCCAAGCCATTCCAGCAACAGGGCGACGTCGACGCACAGCGCGATCGCCGGGTCACACGCGGCACGGGCGCGGCGGAGCCGCTGGGCTGAGCTCTAGCGCGTTTTACCGTTGAGTTGCAGACGCGGCGGGGCCTCCTCTCCTTCTCCCTCGGGGAGCGGGGGGAACCCCGCTTGCGGGGTCGGGCCGGAACGGCCGGATGAGGGCAATTTGCCGGCCAAGGCGCGCATCTCATCCCCTCATCCGCCCCTGCGGGGCACCTTCTCCCGCAGGAGAAGGTATGCGCGCCACGGCCTTTCTTGATCGCTGGATGCAACGCGCGAGCAAACCGCGCTCAAGGGGCCTGCCACGTCGCTGCTGACGCGCCTGTGCGTGCTGCCGTTGCTCGCAGGCGTCGATTGTGCTGGAGACGCGACGGTCCAGGGGATTGACGGCGGCCTCGAAACCAGGGAACAGGCGGCAGTGTAACGAGTGCAGCCAATTGTTCGGTTCTTGCCAAAATCGCATTGCCCCGGACAGGGTTCGCCGAAGCATTGCGTGACAGTGTCGTAAACTATGTATGTCGCGATCGTGCCGACCAGCTTTGGCAATTCGGTATGAGAAGCAAGCACGCGCACCGCCCAGGCCGAACGGCGGTGCGCGGGTGTGTGCTCATTAACGCGAGGAAACCTGGCCGCCCGACATGCCGATTGCGCACGACTTGTCGATCAGTCGGGTAAGAAAGGCTGGCAAAAGCTTGACGGTCCGCAGCGCGGGCAGGTGCACCTGCGGTTGATCTGGCAGGACCCGGTTGGGGCCCGGCCGTCGTCACGAGAGCGAACGTGGCCACGCTTTTTCCTGGGGTGCCGGATAGCGGTTGGCCCCTGCCGCTCTCAAAGTCGACTGGATGGCAAAATGGGGGTAAAATGACCCAAAAAGGGGGCAAAATGGCGACTTTTGCGGGAACATGCTACGTTGCTGTTTATGGCGCAACCCATTTATTATCATGATGTTGCGTTGATTATCGTCGAAAAGAGCGCCGAGAGCCAAATAGCCACAACCATCTATTCATTAACAGCTTGCGTCGAAATCCTGATTTCCAGATTTTCGAAAAAGCCGGAAAAACGTAGCATTTCGTAGCATGTGACGCATGCCAAGCGGACCCAATTCCGGGTCGTTCCAGGAGGGGACATCGAAGCACTGGCCATGCCAGAAGCCGACTCAGAGACAAGCTTGGCCCGCAGGGGATCAGGCATGGTTCAACTCCCGGATCTTCGCGGGTGACAAGAGCGGGGTGGCTGGGGTCGAGCTGGCGACCGCCAGCGAGCCCCCAGCGCGCCAGCCTCGGATCTGGGGGCGTCGCCCTTCGGGCGTCGACCCCAGCCACCCCTGAGCTGTGACCTGCGTTTGAACCATGCCTCGGAGGGCACGGTTCAATGATGGGCGTTTCCGGGTGACAACCGAGGCGAAGCTCCGACCACTTGCTCGCTTCGGCTGCTCAATGGTCTGGCGTTGGGTTTCCGCGTTCAGGGCGTCCGTCAGCCGGCTGAAGGCGGAGCTCCAACGAATCGCGACCTCAAGGATTGCTGAATCCGTCAAGCGAACCATGCAACGGATCGTCTCTGCGATTCTCCCCATCTGCGTTCATCTGTGAAATCTGCGGACAAGAAATCTATCCTGACAGGCAACTGGCTCAGGATCGAGCTTGGAGATGCGCTCCGACAGATTAATTGTCTGGCCTGTTGCCGCCTGGCCTTTTCTCCGCCCACCTTACAGTTCCGGGGAGGTTTTCATGCGCTGGTCTCCTGATCAATGAAGCTGCGGGTCCGTAAGCCAGAAGCGGTCAGCTAGCCAACACCGCAGGTCCCATAT